>OKRW01002079.1_pt1 | contig 15321 bp, 20 predicted proteins | sample 1601151 | NCBI WGS metagenome assembly OKRW01 (sample SAMEA3541471, study PRJEB24748) | human gut metagenome | biome: human gut; feature: human-associated habitat; material: faeces | place: China | collected 2012 | reverse complement strand
AAAATATACTATGCACAGTATAGTATTGACACGGAGAAAAAGTGTGGTATAATATAGGCAGAAACAAGGGGGTGCCTAATGAAAAAGAAAAACATAGATACATTAGATATAGAACTGTTGCATATGTCAGCGAGTGAATTAAACTACTACTTTACACACGGTTGGTCTATCTACTGGATAGAAACACGCATAGACAACGTTAAATGCGTTGTAACGCAACTTTATCGCTCAAAGGGTAGATTACTCTATGAAGATATTAAAGCCGCCTTGGAAGCCCGTACAAGCGGAGTTGAGGTTATATCAATTGTGGAGCGTAGGCAATGGACGAAAAATTAACATACTATAACGGCGACCGTCTGAGAAATAGTGTCGATATTAACGGCAATCGCCCTGAAATTTTTATCGTTGAGAGTAATCGAACAGCGGGTAAAACAACAGACTTTGCTAAATTTTTGATTGACCGTTTTATTAAGCACGGTGAAAAATTTGCAGTGTTGGTACGGTGGCAGTACGAAGCAACTAATTTTGCTGAAGCTTTTTTTAAATCGGTGCAGGGTCTTTTTTTTCAAAATCACGAACTTACGCAGAAAATGATTGAAAAAAAATACTGTGAACTGTATCTCGATGATAAGGACTGTGGATATTTAATCCCGATAAACTCAGCGGAATTTATTAAACGCCGCTCACATCTTTTTAACGATATAACTTCAATTTTTTTTGACGAAATCCAGCCCGAGAATAACGGCTATGTGCCCGATGAATTGAACAAATTTTTTAGTATCCACACCTCTATAGCTCGTGGCGAAAATCAGCAGGTGCGGTATGTGCCTGTCTATATGTGTAGTAACTCAGTGTCACTGCTTAACCCCTATTATAACGCACTCGGGGTTGTAACTCGTTTAAACAGTAAAACAAAATTTTTACGAGGTGACGGTTGGGTTTTAGAGCGCAATTTTAACGAGAGTGCGCAAAAGGCACAAAAAGCCAGTGGATTTAACCGTGCTTTTTCCGCTGTATCTTACAGTGATTATAGCTCTGAAAGTGTGTATCTGCGTGATAACGAGGCGTTTTTAACATTGCCTAAAGGGCGGGGTCAGTATATTGCAACTATACGTTTTGACAGTCGTAAATACGCTATATGGATTTACGATAATGAAAATGTTATGACGTGCGATTACCGTGTTGACGATGATTACCCTGTCAAGATAAGTGCTACTGTGCAAGACCATACCGAGCAGTACACGCTTATAGGCGGTGCAGGTTTTATCAAAGAGCGTATGCGGCGATACTTCATCAACGGAAATTTCCGTTTTAAAGACCTTGCTTGCAAAAGTGCTGTGTTAATGGCACTTTCATACAAATAATTTTGACGGTCTGCCTATCTGTGTTAAATATTGATGTTCCGTGGGCGCACGGCTTAAAAACCGCCACGAATATTATCGGTTTTGCACCCGCTTTATTGACCGATACGGTATAGGCTGTATATAAAAAGAAAAGCGTTAAGGCACAGAGTACCTTAACGCTTTTTCTCATTTTTTCGGGTGGATTTTAAATGTCGTTTCGACAAGTAACGTTCCGCCTTTTATCTGTTTTGGTAATAATTTCCCGTCAACCTCAAGTCCGACCTTAAAATCCGTCAGACTTGCTTCGCCCGAAATTAACATATTGTTAAAATTTTCCTTTGCACCTTTTGACATACCTGCACACTTGATAAGGTAGTACGGATCAACTTTTTCCCCGTCCTCGTGTGTGGTATGCTCAATGTATGTTTTCGCTCTTACAAAAATTGCTTTATCCCAGTAATTTTCCAGTTTCCAACAGCAGAAATTTACGGGGTGTATTTGTATACCTTGTACGTCCTCGGGCGCAAGGTCACAGTGTATGCTATCAGTATCCGCATATATAAAGCCATGATTATTTGTCCCATGATAATTTTTTTGTGCCGCTCTTATGGTAAAGGCTCGAGAGTATGACGTTATTGCCGAGCCTATCGGAATGTACATGGGTTTGCGGTCATTTGCTTTTTGGGTGGTAAATTTTAACACGCCGTCTGACAGTCGAGCGATTTTAAAACTTGAATTGGTACTTTGTGCCATTTTGCCGTATAAGTTATTTAAAAAAAGCTTTGCGACTTGTCTTTTAGCCCCTTTACTTTCTTTTTTGATTTTGGAATATTTGTCAATATATGTATCGAAAATACCAATTTCAGACTTAAAAACACAATAATCCAAAATTTGACAGTCAATCAAATTATAGTGCTCCTGTAAAAGCTCCCAGTCGGTGCAAGTCAAAGTTAGTATAACGCTTGTATCCTCAATTTCTCCGCTCTCCGTACTTATGTACTCGCAATACTCGCCGTTTTCATCAAGAACATCTGAGGACTTTAACGGCGTTCTGCTCGGATAACGCCAACTTCCGTTTATTACAATAAATGGCAATTTTCCATGCTTTAAATAAAACCTCGTCCGTATCCTGACAAAATAATAAAATTTTGTTTTGTCAAGATACTTTTTAGGTATAGTATCGCCTTTATAAAACCTCGGAGCGCCGACAGGATAAAAATTGCCCGATTGACTTGACATCATAGAGGGATAAAGGGAGTTTACGTCTGCTGTCACTCCCTCAGTAAAAATCTTATTTTCTTTGCCTTCGGCGACGTACACCCAACCGCCTTTATAGCTGCGGCGGATATATTGGTCGGCGTTTTCTGCGTCAAAGATTTTAGAGTCAATATGCTCATCAAACATATCTGGAAAATTTGCTTCCCAATCCTCTTTTTTTATCATTTTACGGTAATCATGTATGCAGCATGCTCCGATAGTGGATTTATTTACAGCGAGTTTGAAGAAAATTTGAAGGGCTTCCGACATGACAAGAACGTCATTTGCTATATACTGTCTTTCCTCGTCAGATATAACTCCTCCTGCGTGCCGCTCCCCCGTGTACTCAATAGATGTTTTTTGGTGTTTTGTTCCAAAATCTTTACCAATTTTTGCCACAGAAAATGGTAAAAGCTTTAAGCTGTCACGAAAAGTTATTAAGTGACCGTGCCACTTTAAAACAATGTCGTACCATGCGCCCATGTCGGAAATCATGTAGGCAAACTCCCCATTTTTAAGTTCATCGCTCTTTTTAAAATGCCAATCCCCGTGTCTGTCTTGATATATGGCTTGTTTAAAATTATCTTGTGATAGCATAAAGTTTAATAAAAATGAACCATCAAATTTTAAGTTATGAAAAAACACAATGATATTTTTATCAAATGCCTGATTAATCATATCATTAAAAAAATCATAGATATTATTACCGATAGTCACATTTTCTGAGCCGAGTCGGCACCAAGCATACGCCCAAACTTCTGTAAATGTCTGACCGTCAAAAACTGTCGTTTCGAAGTCCGCCATATATGTTGCTATCACTCGCTATCACTCCAGTCTGATAACTCAGTCAATTTTTCGTTGATTTCTTCGGGCACATCTCCCGCCGTCAAAATGTCAACGAAAGTATACCATGACATCATGTGTATAGGTTCGGCATCCGAACTAAAAACATACCCCTCAACTGCTTCAACTGCCGCTTCTTCCGCCGTTGCAAAACGATGTATAACGGCTTTTTTACCTATTTGAGCAACAGTTTGATTTAGAAGTCCTCGTATATCGGCGATATGCTCAGCATATCGCCACGGTGGAATATTTAGACCCGTATCATATGGCGTATCAAGCAACTGCTGTATGCGGCGGAAAATCATGTCGCCCTCGTCTACTGGTGGGGCTTTCCTTGCACGGGTTTTACGAGCAGGAAGCGGCTTCGGTGGTCTTGCGCTTGCGGGTTTTTTACGATAGTCTGTTTTCTTTGACTGCTTGACTTTTTGAACAAGTTGTTTTTTAGTGCCTATGTCTATAGTATAGTTTTTGTCAGAAAGCTTTGCAAGGCTTTTAGGTGTAATGGCTTTTAAATCATCAACCATCTTTTTGGTAACTTTTTTAGGTGTCGTGTGTTGGAACTCGCCAACAATCGTGTAACCTCTCTTTTGCATTTCAATCAGTCTTTTTTCAATTCGGGTCAACTGCGCTTCGTACTGCTGAGCCAGTGTTTTTCTTTTTGCCATGCGCTTCATTCCTTTCTTTTCATTGTCTTTATTATACTGCGCTTTTGTGAAAACTGTATGATAGTTTTGTGAAAATTATGTGAAAAATAAAAAGCCCCGAGTGAATCGGGGCTTTGTTCCACGTGGAACCTTACTTGACTATTTGCAAAGAGATAAACTCTCTGCCACTCTTTGCATTGCGGTGTACCACTGTCATAGGCAGTTCGCCGACCTCATCGAGCAGGTCAATAAGAGCGGGAAGCATATCAATAACGGTGGCGGATATTGTTCCGTAGACATTTCCGTCCTTGTCAAAGATATAGCCTACCTCAGATATTTCGCCGCTCTCGGTGTTGGTTTCATCGGCGATAGCAGCCCCCGTTACTGTCAGGGTGTCACTGACCGTCTGTAAAGCGATACTTGCGCTCTTTGCGTTAAAAAGTTCCATTTTGCCTATGTTCTTAGTGCTAATCATAATAAACTCTCTTTCTCCTACACATCTCAGCCGTGTAGGAAGCTGTGTACTTACGCTCACTGCACAGGGATAATGCAGTTTTGATTTTGTAGCGGTTGCTACGCTGATTAAATAACGAGTGTGATATTGATTTGCCGTCACACAGCGGACATATTTTTGACCCTTGCGGGTTGGGGTGCGGCTGTTAAAGGCCAACCGCCCAGAACCTTAAATAACGTACTCAAACGTTGCGCCTGTCGAGATTTTAAGTATCTTTACTTTTTTAGTATACTCGCCACCCTCAAAACGTTCGGCGATTTCCATGGCCGAAGAAAAAGAATCTGTGAAAGCGGGGATAACATTTCCGTTTTTCATTTCGCAAGTTACTACATAGCCAAGATTTGCTCTACCTTTTTCCTTGTTCATTTTATCTCACCCCCCCTTTGTTATAATAGTATATTTTCCTTTCATGTTGAGCCTTTAGGTGTTATCTCTCGTTTCATTGTCTATATTATACCGTTCTTTTGTGAAAACTGTGTGATAGTTTTGTGAAAACTGTGTGAAATTTATCTTATACCCATCTCGTCAATGTCAATCGGTGTGTCGCCCGTTATACGCTCAAATGTGCCGTTCCACCGCAGATTTGCAATGTGGATATATTTTTTACCGCGTGTGTTGGGAATGCGCTCATAAATGCGAATTAAATACACATCGTCTGTGATGTGACGGGTGGCACTGTCAAATGCGTCAAGAAATGTTTTAGCGTTTATCTTGATATATCTGTCAAGGATTACTGATTTTGAAAGATGGTCTGTAAATAATATGTACTTCGAAGTACTCATTGTTTTTCCTCCTGCCCCTTTGGGCTGTCTTATTGTTTTGAGTTGTTACCTCTCGTTTCATTTTTTAAATCTTAACAAATCTTCTCATTGATGGCAACATAAAAGCACTATATCCTTCTTCTTTAATTGCCGATACGAGCTGATTCATTGTGTAATCTTCAGGAACAAAAACAACAGCATCATAAATGCATGAGCCATATTCTGTTAAACCGTTAAAATAAACTTTAATCATAGTATTTTATTTCCTTTCGTGATGTGCCTTTCGGCGTTTTCTGTCTTTCATTGTCTATATTATACCGTGTCTTTGTGAAAACTGTGTGATAATTTCGTGAAAATTATGTGAAAGTTATTTCACATCCTTTCAATAATTTCCTTGCTATTTGCTCAAATTCACGCTTTGCGGTGTATTTGTTGGGGTATCGTTTATATACAAGTTTTTTATTGGTAATAAAACTTGTTACTGACAGCATACTGCTTACTTCGTCATATTCCCCGATAAAGTGATACATGTACCAACGTGATTTTTGCATTGTTATCTCCTTGCCCAAATTCTGCTGCCGTACGCATTTTCAATGTCGTAGGGGTGCTTCCATTCATCACCCTCCTGATACCATATCGTGTATATCATTCCGTCCTCATCGACCCCATTAAGGCATGTCCAGTCATCGGGGACGCTACATCTTACATGATTTATATGACTGCGATATGCACAGTATATAGTATTATCTGTAACGATTGTTTTACCGTTGACCGTAAAGGTCATCTTGCCTTCCGTGTATCGTGCTGTCATTGTTGTGTTTTCCATTTGTTTTTCCTCCTGCCCTTTGGGCTGTCGTTGTGTTTTGAGGTGTTACCTCTCGTTTCATTGTCTATATTATAACGTACCTTTGTGAAAACTGTGTGATAATTTTGTGAAAATTGGGTGAAATTATTTAATCTCCTTTTTAAGTCTGTCAAGCACTACTTGACCGTTTACCCCTGTCATTTTCTCAAAGTAACTAGATTTAAAAAATCTTGCAATCTCGGAGCGCATATTTGGCTTATTGCGGTAATCATTAACTGCTTGATTAATTACAGCAATCCATAATTGCACATAACCTCCGTTTGTCTGTATAACACTTTTTTTATATGGTCTAATTTTAATCATCTCCTTTCGCCCCGAAGGGCGAGAGCCGAAGCTCTCAATCCTCAATCTCGTAAAAAGCTGTTACCAGCGGGTCGCCGTCATCCGTTATCTCTGCGATACGGCCGTCTGCATTGCTGTATCCGTGATTTTTGCACCACTCTCTGCACTCATCAAGTGTGCCGTTGATAATGTCGTCCATGTAGCTGTTGCTCTCAAGCTCTACGCTGTAAAATACCTTTGCCATTTGTTTTCCTCCTGCCCTCCGGGCTGTCGTTGTGTTTTGAGGTGTTACCTCTCGTTTCATTGTCTATATTATAACGTACCTTTGTGAAAACTGTGTGATAATTTTGTGAAAAATACGTGAAAAATAAAAGCCCCTCGCTGAGGGGCTTTGTTCCACGTGGAACATTACGAAAGTCTGAACAGCCTGATATTAACATCAACGCTGTTGACAGCGTAGTTAGATGTCACGGTCACCTGTAAAACACCATCTGTACGAGCCAGTGTTTCGGGCGTTAAATACAAGCTGGTATCCAAAAAATTAACTACGGCGGTTGATAAAAACATCACTGCGGACTTGCCGCCAAAGCCAACGCTGATATAGTGCTGTCCTCGGTCGCCAGTCTGAGCAGACGAGCAGATAACGGACACATCAGCCCGATAGTAAGCATTTTTTTCCTGCGCCAATAATGTTCCGTCGCTCTGCGGCTTATATCCTACAGATGACGCTATGTCAAACGGCAGTACCTTACTTGTGCCTATATCGCCGCCCGTGTATGTACTGTGCTGACAGTAAAGTATCGCAGAGGTGTCAAGGTCGCCGATAAAGTTAGTGTAAAAAACTCCGTTAGTTTGTATGGCTGTCGATAAAACCGATGACAACTTAGGCACTGCCGCTGTACCGCTGTTGACAATCACATTGTTATCCCTATACAGCATTGTAAACTTTTGGTAATTGTCGGTTGCTCTGCCAAGGGTCATAGTTGTGTTGACAGTCGATGAGTAGACCGTGTTGCCTGTGACCGTAAGCGTAAACTCACTTGCCGAGCCGACCGCCGTAAAAGCGGCGATTACGCCGTCTGCAAGTGGAGTGTCAGATGATACATGAGGGTTATAAATTACATTATCTGTAATTTTTATATTGCGTGCGGGTATGTTTGGCGATAAAAAGAGCCTTGTGCGGGTCGCCGTGTTATTTGTGACCCTATTGTTTGACACAACGCAGTTACGCAGGCTGTCAACCGTTGCAGATGTTAATACAATGCCAAATATAGTATTTGCTGTCCAAGTGTTGCCAGTAAAAATATAGTCGGTGTTTGTATACTCGTCTGTACACTGTATCTGCGAGGCTGTTATAGTGCTGTTTTTTATGTCAACATTGCTGATAACGACTGTAGCACCGTCCTTTGTCAAAATATCGCAGTTGTCAAAACTTACACCGTCCTGCGTTGCGTGCTTTAAGTTGTTTGTGTCGTGCATTATTTTAACATCTCTAAAACTGCTTATAAAATTATTACCATTTACTAATGTTATAGTATGCTTTGAGGACGGATTACTATATACTTTAAGTGTTTTAAGTGTCGTGTTTATGCCGGACAAGTCAACTGTAAAATCTGTGTCAATCATCAGCGGATTAAAGTTATATTTACAGCAGGTAATCATCTGATTGTTGCGTGCTGTCAATGTTGGAGCTGTTGCGATGCCCAATGTTGACACTGTGTACTCGGAGCGCAAAAATGCTACTCGATAGTATAAATCCCCGTCAGCATGCGGTAAAGCGATATGCACTATACCTTCGGCAAAAGCTCCCGGGGGTGTTGTTTGCTCCAAAATCTCCCATATCGTAAATACACCGTCCCCTGCATAGTAGTTTTCGCAAACGCAAATTTCCTTACCCGTGATTTGGGTAAAAGTGGCAGTTTTTAAGTCAGCGACTGTATCAAAATGCTTAAGACCCTGTAAAGACCCTGCTAAATCAGCTATGATATTATCATAGTGCGTTGTATCGTTAAGCCAAGCATTGACAGCGTCAACTACCATCGCAGGGATTTGTGCTATAGTTTTATTATACTCTGTAATAAAAGTATTAACCTTGTCAGATATAGCTGTTATCTGTGTATCCTGTGCAGAGATTTTGTCGTCCTGCGCCGTAAGCCTACGCTCCTGCTCGGCAAACTCATCCCTTATAGCGTCATTAACCGTGTCTTTGTACCGTAAAAAATCTGCGTCGATTTTATCGGTCAGGTCGTCAAACTTTTTGTCAAGCCCTGCGGTGTAATCGCCAAACGCCTTGTCAATGTCATTTTGGTATGTGTCCCAAGCGGCAAGCAGTCCGTTTGTGCTTGTTATGACCTCGTTGAGCTTTGCACTTGTCTTGCATAGTACCTCATAGTAACTTAAGCTGTCATCGTAAACAAGCGGTAAAATCTTATGACACCAATATCTTAAATTATCAATCATTGTAAATCCTCCTTACCATATCTGCATAAACATGTCTGACAACTCATTTATTATCATCATATCTATGTTTATTATACTTTTGCTATACTTTGCAAGTAACTCCCCCTGTATATCACTACCTTCATAGCCTGACACATTTTCGGTATGCTTACTGTCGCTTACATTTTTTCCCACGTCTGACACAGTGCCAGTATGAGCGACTGCACTTGTGTCTGTGACCGTGCTTGTGCCCTCATCTTTTACTGTGCCTGTCTTTTTTAAAGTACGGCTATCAGTCACCGTGTCAGTAGAGGTGTTTTGCTGAGTGCCTGTGTTTAGAGTCGTGTCTGTAGTATCCGTAGCAGTAGTATCTTTGCCTTTTGTAGTTGTTGTACTATCGGATATATTTGCAGTTGTCATATACTTACCTGACTTAACATCAGATAGACTGCCCTGCGGAGTGTCTGACGAGTATGTATCAACATCACTTGACGTACTTGCGTCACTGCTAACGGTTGTATCGGTATTAACAGTCTTTTTTGCCGACAAATTATCAGTGCGTGTGCTGTCCGTGTCTGTTACAAGCTTGCCGCCGTTAGTGTCGGTCAAGTCGTCGGTGCGTGTATCAGCGTGAGTTGTCTTTATATCTCCGCTGTGTGTATCTTTTAAGTTATCAGTGCGTGTTGATGTTTTATCATCAATGACATTGCCAGTAAACTCTTTGATAACGCTTTTATTATACAGTGGGTTTATTATGCTTGCCGATATACTATACAATTCGTTATATTTTGGCATTATTTCTTGCATTTTGGTATTTAATGCCAGTTTCCATAATCCAACAGTTTCGAACGCTATCTCTTCCGTGTAGTAGTGCCGCAGGATTTTTTTACACAAAATCTCTCGGTGCGCTTCCTCAAAAATGGGAAAGTCTTCAAAAATTTTACCCCACGAAGCGTTTAAGACTTGTGCTACATCATCGTATCCGACCTCACTCGTCAGTCCTGCCTCCGTCTCGCATATCGCCCTCACTGCCGTTGTGTAAAAGCTCATCGCTTGACACCTCCTTTTTTATAGTATTATCCATGTCAATGCTATCAAACTGATACCATATATCAAGACCAAACATCTTGTTGATTTTCTCACAGGCTATCTGTCGCATTTTTTCGGGCGAGTTGCGTGTAGCTATGACTGCGCCTTGTGCCGTCAGCACCTCATCTTTTATCATGCGCTCACGTTTTGTAGTGTCCGAGTTTGGGATACCGAGCTGTGTTAAGGCTTCATTCCATATTTTGGCTTTTAAGTCGTATATCTTGTCGGCTACCCACGGAGCGTCCGTCTTTAACACTGTAAGACTATCATCTGACAATGTTTTTTTACCATAAATAACGGGTTGGTTTCCGTCGTATTTTTGATAGACATTTTTCATCGTCAGTATTTCGTTTTGGTCTGCCTTTATTAGTATAGGTGTTTTCTGTGCGTTTATATTTACATCAATAATTCTGTCATACTGATATAATCTATCTGCGTAATATTTTATATCGAAAATATTAGGTGTTCGCAAATAGTTATTATAGATTATAACACCATTATCGACATTAAGATTTTTTGTATATCCTGTGTCGGATATAGCTATAAAATCATGAGGATTTCCGTATACGTCAAGCTTGCCTTTAAGCGTGACGGGCAAGCAAAGAAATCCTAAAACGTCATCACGAAAAAACACCGCCGCTCCCTGAGTTATAAGCACTTGCTCAAGATACCTTACATCTATAGTGTCAGGCATTTCCGACCATACACCTCTTGACATCGCCATTTCATATAGTCTGTATGTGTAGTTATTCCAAGACGCTTTATTTTCAAACAGACTTGAATTAAAAAACGTATCTCTTACTTTCTTAGGCATTATATCACCTCCTTTTAAAGTGCGTTATCAACGCTAAAGTTTCCCACGTTTGCTAAAGTTTCCCATAAGCACAAACCGCCGTCAAGAGCCGACTGTATATCTTTTAGAGCAGTATCAGGTATACCAAGTGCGTTTGCGCCAAGTGAGCGTATACAAGCATTGCGTGTCTTACAATAATTGTAAGATTTGCGTCGCTGACTTTGGGCAAACTGCGGTACTTTTAACGCATTGACAGTATACCCGTACATCGTAAAAAAGTCATCATACTGTTTAGCGACAGTAGCATTAACCGTAACACGATACCCGATAAAAAAATTTTGAGCATACAATAAATTAAAATATCCGCTTGCCATGCCCCCGATTGTTGAGGTCTGCGCTTGTAAATCTTTTAACATCGCATACTCACTCATACCCTCCATAGCATTACCAGTCAACGACGTTATCGCCCCTGCTGGATTTGTCGGAGCTGTCGCAAAATTTGATACAGCACTGACTATACGTGAGAGTTGCCCTGCAAGCAGACGATTTGAGTTGTTGCCAATATAGTCGTTATACTCAGACGTGATAAAACTTGTAGCAGGATACGTGTCATATATCAAACTACTATCCCAATCTAACAAAAATCCCCTGTAATTATTTGGTGTGCAGTATACCGACTGGTCGGGGGTCACTCCGCTACTTGACAGTCTAAACACGGCGTTATCAGTCGTAAAAAACTCATAACGGTAATCTTTAGAGCTGCCTAAGCTGTTGTTAAGCCTAAAAAAACAAAACGGATATGTGTACATTTTGTTATTTTTTGGTAAATACCCTCCGAGTGTATCAGTTACTGCGGGCTTAGGCACAACCTGCATATAAACTGAGGGTATTTTATTTATCCCGACATTTGGAGCCAACCAAGGATGGTTGGTATCCCAACCATCATCTGTATACGCCATACGAGGGATTAAATACATGCCCAAGATACCGTTTTCGCCCGCCACACGAATGTAATTATTTACCACGTTGTAAAAATCTTGTAAACTTGACGGAACGACATTACACACGTTGTACTCACCTGCCAAACAAGCCCCCGAAAAATTACCTTGTGTGGCAGTCTGAAAAACATAGTCAGTTACAACAGGATTAAGCAAATTATGCGCCGTTACTATAACAGTAAAAACACCTGCTGTTAAACCCTCGGCAAGGGATTGATATTTTGATATAACCTCTTGACCCGATGTTATCACTGGCTCAGGTGTTATGCTGTCACCTATGTTATCGGTTATACTATGTTCACGCTCAATATAACTTGCATTAAAAGACACGTCAAAAAAATACGTTTGAATGTTGTCTATACTATATGTTATAAGGCTTGTTTCATTATTAACATACTCAACAGCAGTAATAAAAGCATAAAATATTTTATTACCAAAAGAAGTGTTGCGAAACATCATGTAGTTGCACGTTAAAAGCATGTCAGGCGCAATTGCAACACGGATTGAATTGTTACTATGCCTTATATAGCTTTGTGCAGTTAAAGTATATACGCTATAAGCGTTAAAAGCTTCAAACTGTGCATTTTTACTTGACGGGCGATAAGTGTATTTGGAGCGGCTGTCAAGCGGAACACCCCGACAAATCCAAATATCAGAGTTTGGCGCTATATATGCCATTTAAAATACCCCCTTTGTATAATATTTGTGGGAGCAAATATGCCCCCACATAATTTATTTAAGCAACTGTTATTGTAGCTGTACCCGACTTTGTGTTGTCATATACAGATGTCGCCGTTATGACGATTTCATCGCCAGCTACCGCGTCTGCCGATACTGTAACTATACCTGTGCTTGTTACTGTCGCCTTGTCACTGTTTGTTGTCCACGTCAGACCAGACGGGGCAAAGTTCATACTTTCTACTTTCGCGGAAAGCTGTATCTTTCCACCCTTAGACAGTGTAGCTGTCGCGGGGGATACAGTCACACTTGTTATGGACGGAGTGCCCGCAACAAAAAGTGCATTGTTGGCAAATGGGGATATTGCGTATATGCGCCATGCGTGGAGCGTCATATTGCGGTAAAGACCCTCACTGTTTTCAATCGCCCTCATCTCGGTAAGCTTGTCATAAATCTGGAAAAAATCCTTGTCAACAAGTATACACGGCACAGCATCGAGGGCTTCCATTTCGGGCTGTGAAAATTCGTGATAATTTTCATCGTCCTTAAACAATTCGTTCAGACGCTCGATGTCGAGCGAACCAAAGCTGTCAATAAGCTTTATGTGTCCGAGAAACTCGACTTTATCCATATTAAATGCGGAAGCCAATACCTCAACGTTACGCTTTGCGTTAAACTTTGCTGATACAATTAAATACTGGTCGTCTTTAAGTGCAAAGTTATTTACCCCTACAAGATTGTAGTCTTTCTTTAAAAACGTCATATCATCTGAAACCGTCTGAATCGCTTCAACAATTTCTTCCATGTTTGCCTTATTGACAGCCGGGATTTCATACGGCTTCATTAAGCCGTTGTATATCCTATATGCAAGCATATATTTGATAGTTAAAAACTCGTCCTGTTCCATCGCTGTAAACATGGTAGTTACAATTTTTTCGATGAAACTTGACACGCCGTTGATTGACAGAAAGGCATTCTCAAGGTCATACGGCTGTACCGTCTGCTTGTAATACTTCTGGTAGTTCATCACATAAAACGCCGACTTCACATCAGGAAACTCGCGCTGAAAAACGGTTGTTTCCGCCCTTTCGGGGCTATAGTTCTTGACGTGAGCAAGGTCGATGAAAATGTCCTCAATGACTTCGCCAAAATTAAGCTTACCCTTCTTAAAAACCGCAAAAGGATTTGTGTAGTATTTGTTTGTAACCTTTACCTCGGCTATGCGGTTTATCAGCGCAGATAAAAATTCGTTCTGAAGTTCCGGAAAATCCATAATGACATTGCCGATACTGCGGATTGTATTTGCGTCAGGGGTCGCTAGCGGCACATGGTCTTTATAATTCTGCGATGCAGAATTGCGGATTGCGTTAAGCACGTCAACGCTTGAGTTTGTTTTTACATCTCGGTAGTCAATGTTAGGCATTTTCAATCACTCTCCTTTTCTGTATAGAGGTCTTCAATTTTGATTTCCTCGGCTTTCTCTTTTTCTTCGTCCTCAGTTTTTTCAACTTTGACATCTGATTTGTTTTCGCCGCCGTTCATAAAGCGGTCAATGTACTTGCGTCGCCACTCAGCTTCAACCGCCATTAGCTTTTCATCATAATCGCCGTGAGCGGCGTAATCGTCAATGGTATCCGAGATGTTCTCGACAAGGGCGATTGTTTCGTCATCGGCACGGTCCCCGATATAAGCACGGATTTCTTCCATGATTTCGTCTTTAGTTTTTACCATTGTTTTTCACCTCAACTTTCGTAATAAACGCATTTTTGTATCCTGACTTTTTGACAGTTTCCAAAAACTTTTTTGCGTTGTCATAATTTTCGTATGCCCCGACTTGTACTCGGTATATGGTCTTTGTTTTAGAGTCGTCTGTGGTCGTTTTTAAATTGTTTTTCACCTGCGCTCTAAACCAGTCCATATTTTTCCCATATAGGTTCAGCCAGTTTTCGGGGTCACCGTGATTACTTGCATATCCCGCCTTTGCCGCTTCTTTATGACTTACAATGTTTTCAACATTTATGTTAAGCTTTTTGCAAAGATATGCACAGTATTCAATGGCCGCGTTAAACGCCTTGTCAAAATATTCCTTATTCTTAAGACTATCCTCACAAATCTCAAACTGGATATGAGGATACGGAGCATAATTATAACTGCCCTTTGAGCCGCTACCACAGCCCCAACAAGCATAGTTATAGGGCAGAGTGTGGTAGACTTCAACAACGCCTTTATCGTTACACCCGATGTAAGCGTGCATACAGATGTCATTATATACGCCGTTGATATACTCCTGATTGTGGTGATTGTTATACACGTTCTTACCGAGGTCGGCAAGTATCTCGTTATAATCGGGATTTGCTGATGTAGGCTGTACATATCGTCTTAACATCTCGTTATCACACCCTGTACTATGCACAACTATTCCGACAGGCTTTATATGCCGTGCCGCCTCGTATGCGCCGCTTTTATAAAACAAGCATTCTTTAAGTATCATAGCTACTACCTCCTATCTTGTCGATTAAGTGATTCAGCGCTATCGTGTTATTGTTGATAGCTTCATTCAGTTTTGTTGTTTCTTCCTTATGATTTTCGTTAAGTTTGTTGTTCTGCCAAAACATGGCAACGCAACACGCAATCGGAAAGCCTAGACTTGATATTATCTGCACAATTGTGCTTGTGTCCATAGTATCACCCCCCTTTGTATCTGCCTATATTATATCACACTTTTTCTTCGTGTCAATACTATACTGCGTATAGTAAAATTTTGAACACCATTTTCATTATAACACACCGACGACAAAAAGTCAATACTGATTTT
>OKRW01002069.1_pt1 | contig 15421 bp, 9 predicted proteins | sample 1601151 | NCBI WGS metagenome assembly OKRW01 (sample SAMEA3541471, study PRJEB24748) | human gut metagenome | biome: human gut; feature: human-associated habitat; material: faeces | place: China | collected 2012 | reverse complement strand
TGAATTTGCAGATACATATCCTGGGGTCGGAAGCATCTGCAACTTGCTGGAATTGGATTTGTAGATGCCTGGTCAGGGTCGGAATCATCTGCAACTTGCTGGAATTGGATTTGCAGATGCCTGGCCAGGGTTGGAAGCATCTGCAACTTGCTGGATATGAATTTGCAGATACATATCCTGGGGTCGGAATCATCTGCAACTTGCTGGAATTGGATTTGCAGATGCCTGGCCGGGGTTGGAAGCATCTGCAACTTGCTGGAATTGGATTTGCAGATGCCTGGTCGGGGTTGGAAGCATCTGCAACTTGCTGGAATTGGATTTGCAGATGCCTGGTCAGGATCGGAAGCATCTGCAATTTGCTAGTATTGGAGCTGCAGATGCCTGGTCGGGGTTGGAAGCATCCACAACTTGCTGGATATGAATTTGCAGATGCCTATCACCAAGTTGATATTAAGAATCCTACAACAATTGCGGTGGGATTGTTTTTTATGTCGAAAAAAGAGCAAAATGTTCTCGTGGACTTGCGGAGCATATTGTGCTAAAATATAACAAAGCATCACATTTCTTTTTGTTCTTTACAGGAAACTGTATCTTATTATCTTCGGCCGTTCGGTCGTAACAGAGAAATCAACCGTTTTCACACAGATCTGCGGGAAGTACTGTTGTATATCAAATATTCGAAGGAAAAAGAAAAACTGGTTGACCTGATCCAAACCGATGACGGATTTCAGAACATGAAGACAGAAACGGTAGTCATGCTGAATACACTTACTAACTCAAAACTGAAATTCAATGAAGAAAAGGAGGAAACAAGTATGTGTCTTGCAATTGATGAATTACGGGAGGAAGCAAAACAGGAGGGAATTGAATTTGGACGAAGAGAGTTGATTGAGAAAATGCTTATGAATCATGAAACTATGGACAAGATAAAAGAGTATACCGGTTATACTCAGGAAAAAATAGATGAGATAGCAAAGGAATTATCTGCTAGATAGAGCTTAAAAGACTGTTGTTATTAGAGGATTGAATAATAATAACAGTCTTTTTTTGTGTATTTTGGTGGTAGAACTTTAACATATTGAGTGATATGCTAAATAAGGATAAGTCTAATCAAAATGAAAAGACAAGAAACAGAGCACAATATCTGTTGAAGGAGAAAAGTATGAAAAATATACTGAAAGTTCGAATGTTAGGTGGATTTACACTGGAATATAAAGGAAAAGAACTGGTCCTGGACCGTAACAATGTATCAAAGACCACACAGCTGTTTCAATTATTACTTCTACATACACAGGATGGAGGAATCTCCAAAGCAGCACTCATCGATGCCCTGTATGGCCGAAGCGATGTCGAAAATAAAAACGGCAGCCTCAACAACACAATATTCAGGCTCCGAAAGCAGCTCACCGCAGCGGGGCTTCCGGAAAGCAGTTACATCAATATAAATGGTGGAATGTGTACCTGGGACCCGGATATCGAAACTTCAGTAGACGTATGCGACTTCAAGCAGACGATCGAATCAGCACGTCACGAAAAATCCCAAAAGACCAAAATGGAAATCTACGCCAAAGCATGGAAACTCTACACCGGAGAATTCCTCCCGGATATGATGGGCGAGGACTGGGCGGCAGTCGAAAACATCGCATGTCGAGATATGTATTTCGACTGTGTCGAAGAACTGTGCCACTACCTGAAAACCGAAGAAAAATTCGAAGAACTCTACCGTGTCGCACACAGCGCAGCCGAAATCTACCCATTCTATGACTGGCAGATATGGGAAATCGACAGCCTCATCGGAATGTCCCGCTACAAAGACGGCCTCGATGTCTACAAAAGAACAACCAAGCTGATGTTCGACGAACTCGGCCTGTCACCATCCGCCGGAATGCTCGAGCGATTCAAACTTATGGGAGAGCGAACCTCACAGGCAGCAGGCGCAATCGAAGACATCAAGTACCGCCTCCGCGAAAAAGAATCCATCGAAGGCGCTTACTACTGCACCTATCCAAGCTTTGTGGACGTTTACCACGTGTTCGGCCGCATGATGGAACGAACCGGCATGTCCGTATTCCTGATGCTCTGCACCCTGAACTTTATAAATATCGAGACAGACGACGAAAATCAGAAATACTATTCAGAACTTCTCCGCGAGTCCATTCAGAAAGCAGTCCGTAAAGGCGATTTTTACACCCGATACAATATCCAGCAGTATCTCGTAATGCTGATAGGGATAACCCAGGAAAACTGCACACTCGTATCAAAACGAATCAACAAAGAATTCAACAAAAGACTCACCCGCCGCAAGAACGTATCAATCGACTACTACGTTGCTTCACTCGGTGAGGTCTGCAACGACTAAAACAAACAACATTAATAATTAATATAGAAGTAAAACTATTCAGCCCGGAGATCCCCTCCGGGTTTTTTTGCGCCCGGAAATCTCCCGTCCCCCCAAAATCTCAGCCCCCCTCGCAAATTATCAGAAACATTGTCGAAAAAATATGAAAAAATGTTCAAAAAGCAGAATCACGAAACAGTTGAAGAAATACCCCCGATGCTATAATAAAAATACTCTGAAATAAGTGCGTGTTATCGTGTGGTTAAAAACAAAAATACCGTGATCGGATCTTGACGGAGGAAGCAAAGCAGATGGAAAAAGGCAAAAAAAAACATACAGGGACATTTGTAATACATGTGAGTCACTGTGACAATGCCACATGGCAGGGTGAGGTGACCTGGGCAGAAGCCAATAAAAAGAAAAGTTTCAGGAGTGCACTTGAACTGATCAGATTGATTGATGGAGCACTGGAGGTGGATGAATGATGAAAGAAAAGCTCAACATTTCTGCTTCCAATATCGTAAATGTCTGCATAGACAACATAGACGGAGTAGAAAGGTCCGGAAGATTTTACTGTTATTACAGTAAAGATCCTATATTCTTCCGAAGTATTCATGAACTCTTCCGCTATATGGAGCGATTCATGAACGAGCTGAACTTTCCTCAGTCATCAACAGAGCTGCGGACATACGAAGACAAACAGCAGAAACCAGCAAATGCAAAAAGAATCTCTTTTACAGAGGTCAGCAACCGTGAACAGATCCTTGAACAGAGAGGAAGCATAGACACCCTGGCTGTATATGTCAGATACCGTCAGAACGCTACATGGCAGGGAAGTGTCTATCATATGAAAAACAACGAGCGGGAAGATTTCAACAGCGAGCTCGATTTACTCAAAATAATAGAAAATTGTCAAAATAGTACTAAAAATGTTGCTGAAAGCGGCTGACGAAATAGGTGACGAAACAGTTCACCTGTTATAATGTCGTTAAATCTTAAATAAGTTGTACGTGAAGCAGTTAACGATAATTTTTTTATTATCATCATGCATATAATAGGGGATGTTAATATGAAAAGAGAAAATAATAAAAAATTCAAAAAAAGGAAACGGAATCAGAACAGAAGCCTGACATGTCGGGTGCTCAGTATGATGTTTGCAATCGTGCTGTTCTGCTCCACTGTATTAATAAATACAGACTATGTATCTCAGGCAAGCTCCTTCGATGACATGGTAGACATGGTCGAAGTTGAGGAGGATTCCGCAGCAGCTGATACATCCGAAGATACAGGAGACGATCTCGACACAGATGTGAATTTTGAATCGGAATCGGAAGAGGGTTCGGCCGAAACATACAGCGAATCCGATGATTTCGGTTCCAGCGATGCCGACTTCTCATCAGGCGAGAACATGTTCACAGATGGAACATCCGAGAGCAGCGCTCCAGCTGAAGAAGCAGCACAGCCTGTAAGCTGTATCGTAAATCTTAAAAACGAAACAATCGAGGTCAAGGCCGAAGCTCCTGCAGGTGTCCTTCCAAACGGAACACAGATGATCGTCAAAGCAGTCGAGAACAACACCGAAGATGCTGAGCTGACAGACCAGTACAACAAACTGGCAGCCAAGATTACAGAGCAGCTTCAGAGCCAGGGCAAAAACCTCGACGGCTTCCTTGCTTACAACGTATCTTTTACAGATGCAGATGGCAACCCGGTTGAACCAGCAGGCAAAGTTAATTACAGCTTTACTTATAAAGAAGCTTCTTCACCGGAACTGACAGACCCGGCCGCATCCACAGTGACAGCAGCCATGATCAGAACCAACAAAGAAACTTCCGAACTGGAACTGACAGAGCTCAAAGCCGAAGAGGACAAGCTTACAGTTGAAACAAATGAAAGCAGACAGCTCACAAAAGCAGCTTTCCAGTCAGCAGCTACCGCAGCATTCACATTTGTATGGAGCAGCACACCGGCAGCAGATGATAATGAAAACACTGAGAACAACGAAGAAAACGGTGAAGTAAATAACGAAGAAGTTAATGCAGACGCCAACACCGAAAATACCGAAGAGAACGGAGAAGAAACCAGCACAGAGAATAATGTAGAAAACTCTGAGGAAGAACAGAATCCGGAAGAAACACCGGATCAGGAACAGATCAAAATGATCCGTGTCATCGCAGACGAAGTTAATCTTCGCGTAACTCCTTCCACAGAAGCAGAAGTGATCGCAACAGTAGATACAGACACTCAGCTTCCACTTATTGAAACAGTAACCGGTGAAGACGAATTCACCTGGTACAAAGTTTCCTACGAAGAAGCAGAAGCTTATGTAAGAAGCGATATGGCGGAAGTTGTTGAGAATGAAGAGCAGGGTACAGAAAACGAAGATGCAAATGAAGAAGCAGAAGTTCAGGTCGAAGACGAAGTAACTTACTCTAAGACAATCGGCAATGTGGTTGTAACTGCAACAGCTGCAAAAGACGTTCTTCCAGATAATGCAGAGTTTGTTGTAACTCCTATCGTACAGGAAACAGATCCTGACAAGTACGCAGAAACAGAAAATAAGCTTAACGAAAAAGCTGAGGAAGATGGATACGAAATCGCAGGTTTCCTGGCATATGATATTTATTTCCAGGACAGTGAAGGAAATAAGATAGAGCCAGTTGATGGTTCCGTAAATGTTTCCATGCACTACACAGAACCATCTGTACCGGCAACCGTATCAGAAATCAGTGTCGTATCTGTTGATGAAGAAGTTAATGAAGAAAAAAATACAAATATTGATGTCATGCATTTTGTTGAAGATCAGAATGGTAAAGTTCAAGACGTTGTTAATATGACAGAACAGGGACAGGCAAACGTTGAAACTACTACAGATGGTGAAATTCAAAAAGCAGAATTCAATACAGAGAGCTTTTCAGTATTTACAATCACATGGAAAAGAAAAAGCGGAAATACAGAAGAATTTAGTTTTGACAAAATAATACATTTGGTAAGACAGAATGATAGTACATATACTGATTTAAATAATTTAGTAAATGCAACAGATGGTCTGGTTCTGGAAACAGAAGATACTAACCCGGTTCTATACATGAGTACTATTACATCAAGTGGAATAAATAAAGAAATGTATCAACTACTTGATGAAAGTGGAACAATATATCGCTTTATAGGCGCATACATTGCAACAACATTAAGTGATGGATATAGTCTGGTAGATAGCAATAAAGTAACGAAACTTATGGGAAGAAAAGAAAAAGATTCCGATAGTGGAGTTATGAAGTATCAGTATAAAGGAGATACAACTTATAGAAACCTGAAAACTGATCAGACTGTTATATTTGTTTATTCAAATGCAGAACTAACAAAAGTGGCAAACCTTTATTCAGAAAACGGAATAACGTTATATGCATCAGGACAATCAACAGTAAATTTGACAAATATAGATATCTTATATACAACAAGTGCAAATGATATAATTCCGACAAGTGTAAAAGACAGTGAGAGCGGAAATAACTATACATATGAACGTACAGTTGTAGGAATCGGAGAAGAATCAGTTGAAGTCAAAGCCCTAAGACGGGAATCAAGTTCAAGTAATTCACCAATACAGTATAGTGAAGATGGTGAAAACTGGATGGATGTTGGAAGTAATCCTGTGAAATTTATTTATACAGCAGATGCTAAAGGAGAGGTTCCAAAAACAATAAAGACAGCTGATACTAGAAATCTTATCAATATCAGTATGGCAAATTATAGGGAAAACCAGAATTATTATAATTCTTTTCAATTTGGTAGCGCAGATTATACAGGAAGTGAAGCGGTAAGACAGAATTTAGTAGAAGGATATCTTAAGGATGGATATCCGGTATTAAAAAATGGTACATCATTAAACGGCCTTTTTGATGGTACCTGGGATAAGGTTATACCACATACATATGTTACAGGATTGAATCATCTGTTTTCATATGATTCAAGGACAGGAACATATAGCTATGATAGCGATAAGAATTATGCATATTATGATATTGATAGTAGTAGGAATACGGAAAAGAATTTTATAGTATATGAGAGAAGTAAAGACAAAGGTGAGGGAAATCGTCACGTTGCTTCATTCATGCCATATTCTTCTTGGGATGATGGTGCATCTCAGAATAAATTTGCTTTTGGTATGATGATATCTTTTGAGTTCTTACAACCGAAAAATGGTAAAATTAATGGACAGGATATGGTATTTAGTTTCTCTGGTGATGATGATGTCTGGGTATTTATAGATAACAAATTGGTGCTTGATCTTGGAGGTGTCCATGAGAGGGCAACAGGAAGTATCAATTTTGCAAATGGTGAAGTATACGTAAATAACCAGTCAAATCCAACATTAGGGAGTGTATTTAATAGTGATAGTGATACATTTGCAGATTATACCAGTCATTCATTGAAACTCTTCTATATGGAGCGTGGACGAGGTGATTCAAACTGTTCAATTAAATTTAATCTTCCACCAAGACCAACGAATTCTATTGAAATAGTAAAAAGTCTTGCAAATTCAGATAAAGAAAAGTATACAAGTACTGATTTTCAGTTCAAAGCATATCTTGAAGATGAAGAAGACAAAAATCAGGAGCTGGTTCAGTATAATGCAATTCCAGAAGGAACACCATACAGAGTTAAGAAAAATGATTCTCTTACAGATGAAGTAAGATATGTGGGAGCAAATAATATATTTACTTTAAAGGCAGGAGAATCAGCGGTATTCGAGGGGATTGATTCAGGACTCCGGTTCTATGCGGAAGAAGTTGGTATTCTTTCGGATCAATTTGATAAGGTTGACATTACAAACTGGAAAGTAACATATCACGATTTGAATGGAAAGCTAGTTGGAACATCCGAAGATAAGGTATCAGAGAAAACTAAAACTTACTTGGCACGAAGTGAAGTGAAAACTGCTGGTAATGCAGCAAGGGTAGAATTTAAAAATACCTGTAATGTAAATAATTTGAGAAAACTAAGGATTACCAAGAAGATGAATGGGTTATCTACTACAGATAAATTCAGCTTTCAAGTATATCTTACAGGACAGAATAGGCAGTTTATCCCTTATGATGGAGGATATGAAGTCATACATAAAGATGGCACGAGTGTAAGTAGAGAGGGTAATCCTCAGGGAATAATACGTGACGTAGCACCGGATGAGACGATTGTAATTGATCAAATTCTTTCAGGAACCGAGTTCAGGGTAAACGAAATTGAACTAGATAATTCAAGATATGAGAAGCCGATAAAAGAAGTTAAAAAGGGTTTATGTGATGATGGTACAGTAACAGATTCTGACGGAAAGATTGCTTTGAAAAAGGATGCTCATGTAATAATAACAAACACATTAAAAGTAGATCTGACAGTTAATAAAGAATGGTCAGATAAAAATATAAAGCACAGTTCTATATATGCAGGACTTTATAAAGCGGATGGAACACCATTAAAATGTGTTGAACTGAATGAAGATAATCAATACAGATATGTTTTTGGAAATGTGAGTTCATCTGATTTGGTTTATGAGCTTAGACCGGTAACAGGAAATGAAAATGCAGAATTTACAATCAATAATAACGGATATGTCAAAGTAGAAGCAGATAAGATTATTGTGGCAAAAGCAAATAATACCGATACAAAATATAAAGTGTCTTATAAAAAAGAAGTATCAGAAGATGGAACAAAGATTACTCAGACAATTACAAATACAAAGATTGTTACAGAATTGAATCTGATAAAAGTTGAAAAAAATAATGAAAAAAATCTTCTGAAAAATGCAGAATTTGCACTTTATACAGCAAATGATAACTACACATATGAGGAAAGTAACCGGGTAACTGGCAATATCAAGACTGATTCGAATGGAAGAGCAACAGTGAATGGATTAGTTCCTGGAAAATATGTTCTGAAAGAAACAAAAGCACCAGAGGGATATTCACTTTCTGCCAATGTATGGCAGGTTCTAGTAAGGGATAATCAGTCAGTTGAAGTAACATTAAATGGAGTTCCTGTTGAAAAAAGCGATGATGGAGCATTTGTTATCGAAAACATTAAGCTCTACTCACTCCCATCAACCGGTGGCAGCGGAATTTACTGGTATATGATCGGCGGCATGGTACTTATGTCTGCAGCCGCATGGATCTTATATAAAAACAAATGCAGGGAGGTGCTGGGAAAATAATTGTAACGATTGATTTTTTCAGTGGCTCCTTGCCACAAAAAAACGTAATTATCCCGCATAAGGGAACAATAAAAAAAATGGGCAAAGCCCGATAATGAAAAGGAGACAAGATTATGAAGAAGATGAGAAAAATCTTTGCAGTGTTATTAACACTGGCCATGGTACTCGCAATGAGTATTCCAACATTTGCAGCAGAAGTTACAGAACCAGTTACTTCTTATTCTAGTAAAATTACAGTAACAGGTTTATCTTCACAGGAAGAAGAAACAGTTAACTTATATGCAGCAATTACATTAAATGTTGATAAGAACGAATGGATTGTAGCTGACTGGGCTAAAGATTATATTGGATTAAGTACTGATGGAAAAAAATATGAAATCACAAATGCTGAAGGGTTAGCAAAAGCAGTACCTGAAACTATAGCACCATTTCAGCAGAAACATGTTGTAGGTGAAACACAAGTAGAGTTTTCAGAAGTTCCTGTAGGTGCTTATGTTGTTACAGCAAGTGGTAATAAAATCACATATTCTCCTATGGTTGCAGAAACATACAACGATGTTGCAACTTATATGCAGGCAAAAAATGTGACACTTGTAGCTAAATCCTCAGGTTATGATGTGAAAAAAGAAGCAGCAGATGGTTTTGTAAAACGTGGAGAAGAAGTAACATTTACAATTACAACTACATTTCCAAGTTTTACTGTTGCTGATTCTGAAGATAACACTTTTAAAATCATTGATACACCAACTGGTCTGGATATTCAAGAGATTACATCCGTTAAGATTGGTGATACTTCATTAAAAGCTAATGAAGATTATACTACTAATAAAGCAGATGATGGTAAGTATACAATTGAATTTACCAAAAATACTATTGGAACAAGCAATACAAATGCAGGTAAAAAAGTTGAAGTACAGTATAAGGCAATTGTAACATCTGAAGAAGGATATACTAATACAGCTAATACATCCAGAAATGAAACTGAGATGGGTAAGACTGAAGTTAAAGGTTATACTGGAACAATTACACTTACTAAATACGCAGAAGACGGAAAAACGATTCTTAAAGGTGCAGAATTCAAGTTATACAAAGCTACAAAAGATAAAGTAAAGGAAGAAAATTCTGGAGTTTCAGCATTACGCTTTATCAAGTTAGGAGATGGCATTTACAAATTAGCATTAGCAGATAACGAAGCTACTTCAACAGATACCTTAGTTGCAGTAAACGGAACATTGACTGTAAAAGGTCTTGATGAAGGTACATATTGGTTTGAAGAAACAAAAGCACCAGAAGGATATTCTATCAATGTAGATGGTGCTAGTGCAACTATTAAAGAAAGCAAAGATAAAAATGTAACTGTACCAACTTCATTGAAAGATACCAAACTCTCCGCTCTTCCATCCACAGGTGGTATCGGTACTACAATCTTCACAATCGCTGGATGCCTGATCATGGTTACAGCAGCTGGCTTATTCTTTGCAAGCCGCAAAAGAACAAACAAATAATCATTCGTGATTGTTTATAACCAAATATCGAATCCGGGGCATCTGCCCCGGATTCATAAAAAAATAATACAACAGCAAGGAGAGCTCGGATGAAAAAAAAAGCAGGCAATTTAGTAATTGGCATCATATTTTTAGCTGGTTTGTCCTTGCTGCTGTATCCCTTTGTAGCCAATCAATGGAATAACTACAGACAGAAACAGTTGATCAGTGGTTATGAACAGGTGGTTTCTGATAAGGAAGCAGCAGAAGGAATTGACTATGATGCAGAGCGTAAAAAAGCAGAAGACTATAACGAAGCCTTACTTCCATGTGTTCTTCCTGACTCTTTTGCACTTGCAGAGTCAAGTGGAGTAGACCCGGTTTATATGAATACGCTGAACATCGCTGGTGATGAGATGATGGGAAGTGTAGAGATTCCTAAGATCAATATCAAAATCCCGATCTATCACACAACGGAAGAAGATGTTTTGAACAAGGGTGCAGGTCATCTGGAGGGAAGTTCTCTTCCGGTTGGAGGAGCAAACACACATGCTGTTATTTCTGCACACCGTGGACTTCCGAGTGCATCACTTTTTACAGATCTGGATCAGATGAAAGTAGGAGATCATTTTCTGCTCCATGTGTTAGATGAAACCTTATGTTATGAAGTAGACAAGATTTCGGTTGTTAAGCCGGAAGACACTTCTGCTCTTGCAGTAGAAGATGGGCAGGACTTAGTAACTCTTTTAACCTGTACTCCTTATGGAGTAAATACAGAACGACTTCTGGTTCGTGGTCACAGAGTACCTTATGTAGAAGAGAAAGTCAAAGAAGAGAAGACAGTGCTCAGTGGAAGTAGTCTTCACACAAATTATCTTCTTTGGGTATTTGTTGGTCTATCCGTTACCGCACTCTTTGTTTTTGTGTTATACTTAAAGGAAACAAAGCTGAAGAGGCGAGCAAATAAAGGCGGTAAAAAATAGATTATGGCAAAAGAAAAGAAGAAAAAAGGTTCTATAGTTATCAACATATTTATCATATTACTTTTTATCGTCGGTGCGGGTATCTTTACTTACCCAACGATCAGTAATTACTGGAATGAGTACCGAAATGCGCAGCTTGTAACCAAGTACAATGAATCCGTCAGTGATCTGTCGGATGACCAGTACGAAAAGCTCTGGCAGGAGGCTGAGGAATACAACGCGGAGCATAAGGTCAATACGATCGTAGATGCTTTTAACGAAGAGGATTATGTTCTCAGTCATCCTTACGATGAGGTCCTTGATCCAAATGGTGACGGGCTGATGGGAAGTATCGAGATCCCCAAGCTGAATCTGACGCTTGCTATCTACCATGGTCTCAGTACCGAGGTTCTGGAAAAGGGTGTCGGGCATGTTGAGGGAACAAGTCTTCCGATAGGTGGAGCGAGCACACATGCGGTGCTGGCTGGACACAGGGGACTTCCGAGTGCAAAGATTTTTACGGATCTTGACCAGATGAAGAATGGAGATATTTTTCTGATCCATGTTCTGGGAAAGACTCTTGCATACAAAGTAGATCAGATTAAAACGGTTCTTCCGGAGGAATCTAGTGAGTTGGATATCATCGAGGGAGAGGATCATGTGACGCTGGTAACCTGTACTCCTTATGGAGTCAACACTCACAGGCTTCTTATCAGGGGAATCCGAACGGAGTATGTTGAACCGGAGGAGAAAGCTGAGGAGACACCAATCCAGCAGATCGCAAAGGTTGATCCGGTGAAGATTATGATCATTGGTCTTGTAGCTATGGTCATAATGATCATCATTGTTTATATAGTTATTCGGCGCAAAAACCGAAAAACAGAAGAGAGTAGCCGCAAAGACGAATAGTGATCACAGAAAATAACAAGGAGGCCGATCGTGGTGAAACAGAAGAAAAAGAAATTTAAAATGTGGAATAAGCTTTTGGCTTTCCTGGGAATGTTTGTCATGTTGACAGGCTGCCTGGCAGGAACGGTTCAGGCAGGTTCTTACGAAGCCGGAAAAAAGGGAAGCCTTAATCTGACGGTACAGCAGACGGATGAGGATGGCAAGACAACACCGCTGACAGGTGTCAAGTTAGAGCTTTACAGGGTTGCGGATGTTTCATTTGATGGAAATGTGCATTTTGTACTGACCAGCTCCATGTCATCTGCAGGATACGATTTTGATTCCTTCAAGAATGCAAGTGAATGGTATTCAGCAGCCGAAAAGCTTGCCGAGGTTGCAGCTGCTTCTTCAGTAAAGCCGGTTGAGGCTGTTTCGGATGAGCAGGGCAAGGTTGTTTACAGCGATATGGAAGAGGGAATGTACCTGGTAATCGGTGCAGCGGAGAGTTCCGTTAAGGTTACTCCAATGCTCTTAACAGTTCCTTTTGCAAGCACAGAGGAAGGCTGGATCTACGATGTACAGGCTTATCCAAAGGCAGAGAAGAGCAACACTGCAGGTATTATAGTTGAGAAGAGACTTTATCGTATTAATCCGAATACGTTTGAACTGGATGAAATAACTGCTGACGATGCAACTTACAAGGTTGGTCTTTTCCTTGATAAGGATGGTACGATCCCATATGGTGATGATTACATCAGAACGATCCATATCCAGAATGCACAGTCAGGCAAAGCTTCTTACAGTAATGTTCTTAGAGGTACCTATTATGTATTCGAGCTTGATGAGAATAACAAGGCGATCAAGCTGAATGATGAGGTGCAGATTGATAAAGAAAACAGCTTCCATTACAATGTTACGAATGCAGCAGACAAGGAAGACAACAGTGTTGTAGTGGATGACAATACGGTTGCTACAGATATTGCAGCTTATGTAAATAACATTTTTTCAACTCTTCCGGAAGGCTTCTTTGTAAATGGAAAGATCGAGATTACAAAGAACGTTGTAGTGGACGGTGTGAAAAAGACTGTAGACGACAAGTTCTATGCAACTGTATTTGATGATTCTGGTAAGGCGGTAAGCACCGTTGAACTGAAGCAGAATGATAAAGTTACTGTTACGGTTCCATTCTCAGAAGATATAAAAGATACTGTTACTTATGCAGTTAAGGAAACCGATAAGGATGGTAATGTACTCGATAAAGATTCTTTCGCATATGTAGTAAGTGGTGAAGGCAGTGTTAAGCTGAATGAGTCTGATCAGTATCATGGAAGCATCGAGATTACCAATACCAAGAAGGATGCTGCTGTAACACCTGGCGGAAGCAATGGTGGTTCTGGTACATCTAACGGTGGAAGTGATGCATCCAGCCATGGCGGAAGTGCAACAAGTCGTCCGGTTAAGACTGGTGACCCGATGAATCCGGTATTCTGGGGTCTGGTTCTTCTGGTATCTGTGATCGTGATCGCAGGTGGAGTAGTTGTTTACAAAAAGAGAAAACAGAAATAAAGTGTAAGACGTTTGACGGGAGTCTGGTGTAAACCGGGCTCTCGTTTTTTTCTTCTTATTTAAAGGGATTTTGTTGGAATGAGGGCTGTTTTGTGCTATAATAATCTTGTATTATTATGCCTATCTGGAAACCGGTGACTGCGAAAAATGTCGATATGTCGGTTTCCATTATAATGAATATAGAATGACAGGAGGAAGCAAATGGGCGGAGAGAATACAGAGTACGGCGCGGATCAGATTCAGATTCTGGAAGGACTGGAAGCTGTCCGTAAAAGACCTGGTATGTATATCGGAAGTACATCCAGCCGGGGTCTGCATCATCTTGTATATGAAATCGTGGATAATGCGGTAGATGAAGCGTTAGCAGGATTTTGTACTGAAATCCAGGTAACGATCAATCCGGATAATTCCATTACCGTAGTTGATAACGGACGAGGTATTCCGGTAGGAATCAATCACAAAGCAGGAATACCGGCAGTAGAAGTTGTATTTACCATTCTTCATGCGGGTGGTAAATTTGGCGGTGGAGGATACAAGGTATCTGGTGGACTTCACGGTGTAGGTGCCTCTGTAGTAAATGCACTGTCTGAGTGGCTGGAAGTTACGATCTGCCGTGAAGGTAAGAAATATCAGCAGCGTTATGAAAGAGGACATACCATGTATCCTCTGAAAGAGATTGGTGTCTGTGATTCTGAAGAGACAGGAACAAAGGTAACATTCCTGCCGGATAAAGAAATCTTTGAAGAAACTGTTTATGATTACGATATTCTGAAACAGCGTCTTCGTGAGATGGCGTTCCTGACAAAAGGTCTGCGTATCGTTTTGAGAGACACCAGAGAAGATCAGGAAAAAGAAAAAGCCTTTCATTATGAAGGTGGTATCAGGGAATTTGTTACCTATCTGAACAGAAGCAAGGAAGCACTGTATCCGGAAGTTATTTACTGCGAAGGTGAAAAAGATGGCGTTATGGTTGAAGTAGCCATGCAGCATAATGATTCCTATACAGAAAACAGCTATGGCTTTGTAAATAATATCAATACACCGGAAGGTGGTACACATATCGTTGGTTTCCGTAATGCACTGACAAAGACATTCAACGATTATGCAAGAAAGAATAAGCTGCTCAAAGACAGTGAACCGAATTTAAGTGGTGATGATATTCGAGAAGGTCTGACTGCAATCGTAAGTGTTAAGATCGAGGAGCCACAGTTCGAAGGGCAGACGAAACAGAAACTCGGCAACAGTGAGGCTCGTGGAGCAGTTGATTTTGTAGTGAGCAAACAGCTGGAGATCTTTCTGGAGCAGAATCCGACGGTTGCGAAGGCAACAGTTGAGAAATCAGTACTTGCACAGAGAGCAAGAGAGGCAGCACGTAAGGCAAGAGATCTTACAAGAAGAAAATCCGCACTTGACGGAATGTCTCTTCCGGGCAAACTTGCAGACTGCTCAGACAAGAATCCGGAAAACTGTGAGATCTACATCGTAGAGGGAGATTCTGCGGGTGGTTCAGCAAAAACTGCCAGAAACCGTGCAACACAGGCAATCCTTCCACTGCGTGGTAAGATCCTCAATGTAGAAAAGGCGCGTCTGGACAGAATCTACAGCAATGCAGAGATTAAAGCAATGATCACTGCATTTGGAACCGGTATTCATGAAGATTTTGATATCAGCAAACTGCGTTATCACAAAATCATCATTATGACTGATGCCGATGTTGATGGCGCGCATATTGCGACGCTGCTTCTGACATTCCTTTACAGATTTATGCCGGAACTGATCAAGCAGGGATATGTATATCTGGCTCAGCCGCCACTGTACAAAGTCGAAAAGAACAAAAAAGTCTGGTATGCTTATGATGATGCAGAACTGAACAGCATCCTTGGGCAGATTGGACGTGATAACAATAATAAGATCCAGCGATACAAAGGTCTTGGAGAGATGGATGCAGAACAGCTCTGGGAGACAACCATGGATC
>OKRW01002068.1_pt1 | contig 15434 bp, 14 predicted proteins | sample 1601151 | NCBI WGS metagenome assembly OKRW01 (sample SAMEA3541471, study PRJEB24748) | human gut metagenome | biome: human gut; feature: human-associated habitat; material: faeces | place: China | collected 2012 | reverse complement strand
TGCGGGGTGATACGGAAAGCGCGAAACGCCTGCTACGCAGGACAAAAAATACTCAATTTGGACTAAGCGTTCTTTCCAAAGCGAAGAAAACAACAACGCCCCGCACCTGTGAGTATGCGGGACGTTTTCTGTGCGGTGACAAGGTGGCTTTTGCAAGAACTTCGATTCGAAAGCGAACGGCGACAGGGCGATTTTGCGGGCGCTGACACCCCGTGCGACGCCGTGCTTCTTCGTGCGACGCCGAAGCGATTTTTGCGGGAGCAGATGCGGCACGCGCTGCCTTGTTACTCGGTTGCCGCCCGCCTCAGCGCCCGACGCGAATTCTACTGCTGTTGCATCGCTTCCGAAAGATCAATGCGGTAGTGCTGTGCAATCCATTCAAGGGTTTTCGGCGTTTCCTGGAACGAGAGGTTCACGGCGCTGTAAATCTGGAACTTGTCGATGGCGCCTTCGCCGTATCGGTCATACGCGTAAACTCCGGGGTTCAGGTATCCAATAACGTTTTCCCAGTACTCTGCGTTGTCCTTTCCCTGCGCCCACACGGCAAGGCTCGGATCATAAGCAGCGCTGGTTAGCAGCTCGTTTGCCATGCCGGCGTCCAGAAGCTCCTTGAGCTCGTTGCCGGTCAGAGTCGCATCAAGGCTTCCGGATGCATCGTCGGTTTGCGTGATTTCGTCCTCAAGGACTTCAATACCTCCATACTTTCCGTGGTAAAGGTTGATGCTTCCCACGGTAGCGGTGGGGCGGGCGTTCGCCAAATCGTAAAGCCGATCAATGCGGTTTGCCCGCGCTGTATCGCTTGATGCAAAGGAGGCAATCCTGCTTGAGAATGACGCAGGATCTTCTAGCTCGTCTTTGAGCAGGGATATGTCGTAACCGCGTCTGATCACGTCACCGTTTTTCATTTCGTAATTGAAGCTTACGTAGGAACGGTAGTAATACGAGGCATCAAGACGGGTGGTTCCTTCGTATATGTACTTGCCGCTGTATGTGGCACTTGCCGATGGCAAACCTTTCTGTGTGGGAGATTCGTGTTCATCGATAATCAATTGGTGCAGGTCAGTGACGTTTTTTATGCTTTCAGGGCTGTCTGCGGCAAAATCTAAGCCATCTATAAAAACGCTCTCGATGTCGGATTCGGCGGGAACATATTTCGATTCGCAGCTGGCTACTCCATAAGCACCTGCGCTCACGCCAACGCACAGCAGTGCTACCAGCGCCAAGCCGGGAAGGCGCCGCTTGATAACGCGTGTCGATTTTGCCATGATGCTTTCCAGAACTGCGTAAGATCCCAGCGCACCCAAAAGGTAGAAGCCGATGAGCGCGCCCATAAGGCCAAGATTATTCGCCTGCTGAGCCGCGCTGCTGTCGTAATCGGTAAACGTGCATCCAACCAGGGCAAACCCCAGTCCGAACGCAATGCTGAACATAATGCTGAACACAGGGCGCAGCTTTTTGAACGCAACGCCTTCGCCCACTTCTTCCACGCGGCGGTACTTGAAGAGCGCGCAGGCTACGGCAACGGCAACCACAGCAACAATTGCGTAGGCAGCAAGCATGCCCCAAATGTCATACCGGGTTGGCATCATGAACTGTGTTTCCATTTGCGCCATGGGCGAGAAGAGCAAGGCGATATTTGACGGTTCCAGGTTGCCGGTGACGCCGTATGAGAACAGGGCAGCGGCGGTTTTGAGGCCGAAATCAACAACGCAAGCATAGCCGTGCAGCATAAGCGCGACAATGATGAACACCAAGCGCGAGCTCGAAAGCGCCGCACAGAGCAGGCACAAGCCGCTGTGAATGATAACAAGCAGGCAGCCCGACGCTATGAGTGTGGGGCCCAGGCAAAGTTCGAAGCATGCCGATGCCTCCGCGAACGTGAAAAGCAGGCCCGTAATCACATTTACTGCAAGGCCGGGCAAAACGGTAACAACAAAGCTCGTGAGCAGCAGCGTTGACCTGCGCACCGCGCCTGCCCCGTAAAACCGCGCACTTTCCGGCTTGAACAGGTAATCGCAGTTCACGCAGGTGGCAACCACGCAGTACGCCAGCGTGAAGAATGCTGAAAACGTTAGGAACAAGGGAAGATAACTTGAAAGGCTGTTCGTTGGGTCCAGGCTGTACGTGTAAACGGTGTAGCGCATGCGGGAAATAGTGGGCACGAGCGTTAGAAGCCATCCCAAAAGGTACAGAGCGCTCACGTACCAATTTCGCTTGAACAGCTCTTTTGCTAGAGCGAAATTACAAAACGATATTCTTGACATGGGGGCTCACCTCGTTCAGTTCATACAGGAACAGCTCTTCCAGCGACAGCGGGATAATCTCAAGCAGCACGGGGTTCAGCGCGGAAAGCGCCGTGCGCACTTGATCGGCGTTGCCGCGCACGATAAGGGTGCGCAGGCGTCCTTCGGCGCTTTCGTGCAGCACGTCCACGCCCGCAAGCTCCACGCCATCGGGAAGCGCTAGCTGCACCTTCACCAGCGAGCCATCAAGCGAGAGCAAGTCGTGCTCGCTTATGATCTGGCCTTCCGCCATAATCCCCAAGTGGTCGCATACGCCTTCGAGTTCACGCAAATTGTGACTGCTCACTATAACGGTAGTGCCGAATTCTGCAACATCGCTCAGGACAATGCTCCACGCCGTTTTCCTTGCCAGCGGGTCCAATCCGTCCATTGGCTCGTCCAGCAGCAAAACGTCGGGGCGCGATGCCAGCGCCAACAGGAGCATCGCTTGCTTTTGCATGCCTTTCGAGAACTTGCGGAAAGGCAGGGTCAGGGGCAGGTTAAGGTTGCCAAGCAGCGTTTCGAAGCGACCCCTGTCAAAGCGAGGCGTTATTGATTCATGCAAAGAGGCCAGGCTTTTGAGTGTGGCGCGCGCGGGAATGTAGAAGCTGCTAGGCACAAATGCAATGCGTTCTTTGATGGCAACGTTTTCGAACACTGGTTGCCCCAGCACCAGCACATCACCGCTGTCTTTGCGATAGATGCCTGCAATGTGCTGCAGCAACGTGGTTTTTCCTGCGCCGTTCGGACCAATCAGCCCGTAGACCGATCCTGTGGGGACATGCATATCAACGCTGTTCAGCGCAACGAAATCATCGAAACGTTTCGTTAAATGAAGCGTTTGTACGGCGAATTCAGTCACGGTTTCCACCTCCGTTTATGCGTTCAATTAAAGATTCGGGGTCTACCCCTATCAAGAGAAGTTCCTGCACGGTTTCGTCGAAAGCGGCAAGAAGTTCGTTTTTTCGTGCTTGAGACGCTTCGGGGTTGTACGATACGAAGCTGCCCTTGCCTTTGACAGAGCAGATGCAGCCATCTGCTTCAAGCGCATGATAGGCGCGTTGAATGGTATTGGGGTTTACGGAAAGCTGCGCGGCTAAGCTGCGTACCGAAGGCATTTCAGTGCCTGGTTCAAGCAAACCGGCAAGGATTTGGCGTCGATACGCATCGCGCACCTGCTCATAAAGCGGTCGTTGGTCGCGGTAATCAACGGCAATCATGGGGCAAGACCTCCTTTCGGTGTTCGATCTGCATTAACTGTACTATGTATGCTAATACAGTTTATATAGAGCTGCAGTAACCTGTCAAGAGGCGAAAGGGCGCGATAACGCGAGTGCGGTTTCTGGCACTGGAGATTCCGAGGTGCAGCATGCCCCCGCCGATTGTCGGCGTGTTCCGTACGGGCAACTTGCCTGCTGAAGCAAGTGAGCCCCGGCGACTTGCATCAGCGGTCGTACCGGGGCTAACTGGTTTGCATTGTAGCGCATGCATTCTGTTCGCGAGGTCTTAAGTGTCCGATGCGCGAATCAACCCCTTATTCGCGGGTTCGGGAATGGCTCGATTGATTCGCGAAACCGCAGGTCGTTTCATGCGCACCGGCATCGCCCTACGAATATGCAACCTTGTTGACGCCGACGAGCCCTCGCTCAAAGAAGACGACGTCTGCGGTGTGCAGGCACGCCGTTTTCACGGATGGCGCAGAGAGTCGGGGCGCCATCGAAACGGCGGCCGTCTTTACTCTCGCCGTCTTAATGCTCGCCCCTTTGATGCCGAGCATCGAGAGCAGGCGCTTGGGAACCTCGTAGCCTTGCTCGACGAGGTCAAAGAACGTGACGCCGGAATCGACGCACTGGATTTGCAGCAGCTAGTTAAACATTTTTCACAGGGACAACCCTGCGTTCCTGAACTCCACTGGGCTCATGTAGCCCAGCGTCGAATGCATCCTCTTCTCGTTGCGCCACCGAACGTATGAGTTGAGCTCGCGGCGGAGCTGGCCGAGGTCGGTGAACGCCCGCCGATAGATGAGCTCCTTCTTCAGGATTCTGTTGGTGGGCTCGATGACCGTGTTATCGTACGGGTTGCCCTTGCGGGAGAGGGACCTCCGGATATCGAACGCCTCCAGCAGGTCGTCGATGCCGGGGTTCGCGAACTCGCTGCCGCGATTCGCGCGGAGCACGTCGATGTCCGCCGGCGGGAACCCCAGCGTGGCGAAGGCGGCCTTCACCAGCCGCGCGTCCTTCCTGCCGCTCGCCGCGTGCCCCACGATCTTGCGGTTGTGCAGGTCCACGAGCAGGCAAACGTAGTTCCATTTGCCGCCTACGCGCACGTAGGCGAGGTCGCTCACGATGTGGGTATGGGGCGGGTTGAATCTGGATCTACCCCGATTCCATTGACAGTTTTTACGCCGCCTTCGAGCGGCTGTTTTCCTGGGGCCAATTGGCCTCTTCGAACTCGGTGGGGCTGAGGTAGCCAGCGCCGAATGCGTCCTCGCCCTGTTGTAGACGACCTCGATGTACTCGAACAAATCCAATGCGGCCTCCTCTCGGGTGGCGTAGGTCCGCGCGTGCACGCACTCGGCCTTCACGATGCCCATGAGCGACTCCATGGTGTTGGCGCTACTAAAAACAACCATTTGCTCGCGGATAAGCTCATAGGCCTTCGTCCTTCCGATGTGCATCTTCTCTGCGACTTCACGGGCGCCGATGAGTCGTTTCGGATTCTCAGACATCTTTCCTCCTTACAGTTCAATATCGAACGGTACTTAAGGCGAATCGTAACCGTTCAATATCGTGCGGTAAATATCAAACCGTTCAGAAACGTGCTATCATTTCCGCGTCATGTTCAATCGTCCGTCCGAAAAGGGCGCCTTCAGGAGGCTGTATGGGAACCGGCGAACTCATCAGGAAGTACCGCAAGATGCGGGGTCTTACCCAAAGCGAGCTCGCGGAGAAGTGCGGTTTGACCGATTCGGCGATAAGGAACTACGAGCTCGGCAACAGGACGCCTGGGGATGATCAGGTGATGAGCATCGCATCGGCGCTTGACGTGGCGCCCGAATCGCTTTTCGACGTTCCCGCGGCCACGGCGCGCGAGGCCTTGGAGCTCATTTTCAGGATCGACGAGGAGTTCGGCCTCAAGCCGAAAGAGATCGGCGGCGAACTCGTCCTGGCCATCGACCCATCATCGAAGAAGGCGCCCAAGCTCGCCCAGGCGCTCAAAGCTTGGCTCGCGCAAATTGATTCGGAAAAGTCCGGCGAGATCACCGCTGAGCAGCTTGCCGAATGGAAGGCGAAATTCGGAGCCTAGCAAGCCACTTTCGGAATGATTGCGAATCGCTTTCAGTGGCCAAATCTGCTATTTCCCGTTGCTGCAAGGGGCATTCCGAGCCTGAAATCAGCTCAAATTCCGATTTGTCATCCCCTCAATCTGACCTGGCGTTTTGCCCAAATTCCACGTAAAAATGCCCAGTGATTCGCGATTGATTCGAATCACCCCCAAGCAGCGCGACAATCGCCAAAACACTCGTCGCAGGTGGTTTGGCGTATGTCTCTTTTTCGCCATGCCGTCGCATGGTCGCCATAGGGTATGACGAATGTCGAATCCATAGAATGACAACGAATCAAAATACCTGTTCAAAGGCATAAAAATACCCCGGAAACTTACGCTTTCGGGGTGGAATCATTCTCATGTTTTGCAAGTGGCTTGATTCGCTATGACCCTCAATGGAGCTTTATGAGCCATGGTGAATCATCGCGGGTGGCTTTACAAAATTAGCCTAGGGTCACTCCCACTCGATGGTCGAAAGCTCTCTCCAGTTTGCTCTGGTTTGTCGCAGTTTGCTCCAGTTTGTCCTGTTTACACCCAGTCTCAAAAACTGGTGAAATTCCATGGGGTCAAATCTGGGTCACGGTTTTTCGGGTCGTTCGAGGCTATTTCGCGGGTCACGGTGGGTCGCGGCAAACTGCGAGCAGCAACCGATGGCCGCATGGACATCATATGTCAAGGGGAGGGCGGGATGGCGCAAGTTTTCTCACGGTTCGCGAGAAACGGCCATCTGGAAAAGCTGATTCGAAATAAAACATCGATGACTAAATCAATTTGACTAGCGAGCAATTATTACTTCAACAAAGTCAGGATCTATAGATTCCAAATCGTGTTTCAACCCGCTTGCATTTGCGATATATCTGTGAGGATCATAGATAAAGCAGTAGAGCTTCTCGCATCCTGGATGGCTCTTGTACTGCGGGATATCTACGCTCAATTCTTCGCCGAGCTTCTTGTCCTTCAAACCTTCCCGGGTCATCTTTACTTCGATGAAGCGTTTCTCATCCTTTAAATAGAGGTCAACTCGCGAATTCTTCCCCGCGAAGCTCGGGACGCATTCTTCGTCTCGGACGTCATCAAAGTATGCAAGGAATAATGAACGCAGGAGATCCTGAACATCGTATTCGTCTTCAACAACAAGGCCACCTCGCCCATTGTGCCTGCGCGTGAGAGATGCCGCCGCGTTTGAGAAACGATTTAGAATTCGGGCAGTCACTTCATCAGAGGGCCGCTTTTCTTCGCTATCATCCAAGGCAATCAACCCACCGTTTATTGCTTCTTTCGCCGCCTTCAACTTGGATTGCCATTCTCTGGCTAGCGAAGTGTGATTTGACGTCTTCCCTTCAAGCTTCTTCAAGGCATCTATTTGATGCTCAGGCATAACCGTATGAAGAAGAAGGGAGGCTCTTTCTCGCCAGGGCATATAGCTATCGGAGTTGACATACGGTCCGCCAATAACTCCATCGATGAAATGATTCGTGTTTAGGATCTCCTCCCCCTCGCTGATAAGGGAGTCTAACTGGGAGATAACATCCGCCTTATTCAATCCTAACACCTTCCATCAAGCTTTGTTTTGATCATCAAACTCCGAGGTCAACGCATAGCCAAAGCGCTCGATGGTCTCCTCCGAAGTCCTGTCCGCGACGGACTTGCCAGTCGCTGCTTCGATCGCGTCAAGCAAGGAGATGGCCCTCGCCTTGAAGTAGGAGTCGAAGTCGTCGGCAATGAACGCGTCCCAGTCGACCAGGTTCGACTCGACCCTCTTGCGAAGCTCCTCGTCGCCTATGCCGGCTTTGGCCTTGATCCTCTCGGAGTACACGCTTGGGGCGGCACCACCTATCTCGCGGTTCGATTCTGGCAATAGCGGCGTCTTGTTCACCACAGAGTTCCACTTCTGCCTGTCCAACCCCGCCTTCTCGCAGTAGCTCTGGGGAAAGACGTGGTGGATGTCGGGCGACGCCTCCATGCTGTTCACGATGTCGATGGAGATACCGCGCATGAAGTCCTCGCCCTTGTTCTTGTAGAGCAGAGCCATGATTCCCTTGTACGCGGCGGACTGTCTCGTCTGCAGACCGAGCAGCCGCGTCGCCTGAAAGTGGGAATTGCCCACGGTCCTCTGCTCTGAGGGCAGCCCCTCTATCGAGGCGACGACGTCCTCGATGTCGTTCGCGTAGCGTGTCTCGTTCGCGCCACCGTACATCTCGCCGAAGATGCCGCACCAGAACCACTGTGAGACGGTCTTCTGAGCCAGTGGGTCCTTGAAGGCCTTCTTGCCCAGGTATCCCGCAATCGCGGCCAGCGGGATGATCTGCGTGCTGTAGGGCAGGTCGCGCTTACGGAAGACCGACTGCTCGAGCAGGAACTCGCGGGCGAGCTCGAAGCCCTCGATCACGGCCTCCTTGTTAGCTTGGTAGTCCTCGAACCTGAGGTCAAGGACATCCTTCTTCTTGCAGCTCACGGCATTGCCTAAGCCGACACGCTTCCGCTTGTAGCTCGTATAGAGGGTTATCGTCGTCAGGTACGCGGTCTCGTCGACGCTCTCGGTGACGTCCGTGCGAATATCCTTGTCAAGCGCGTGGATGCGGCGCTTGCTGGCCTCCCAGTCGCCGCGCAGGTCGAACTCATAGGTGGCGAACGTCGCGGTCACCAGCTCGAACACTGTGAGCGAGACGCCGCCGGTGTTCACGTTCTCGAACACCTTGCAGACCGCCTCGCGCGGCGTGCTCTTATCCATGGTGATGACGGGCAGCCTGTACGAGGTGATCGTCTCGATGACGTCCGACTGGAACTTCGTAAACTTGGCCATGGCATCTGGATTCGACTGATGGTGCGCCATGTACCCCATGAGCCACTTGGTGCCCTCGCTCGAGTCGAAGAGGATGTTCGCAGGGTACATCTCGTTCTCGTACTCGAGCTCGCGCGTAGAGAGATCGAGCACGACATCACGGTCGAAGTTGGTCTTGATCCTCCTGTCCTCCGGGACAGAGACTATCGCCTCGTATCTGTCCGCCTCCGGTTCGAGACACGACTTCATGTTGAGGTAGTAGAAGCGCGATATGGGGGCGTGCTTGTCGTTGGTGGTCGCCACGGCGGCCTTGCCGTACAGCGAGCGGTACATCGACGTGAGGCGCTGCTGCCCGTCCATGACGAGGTAGCGCGGTTCGATGTCCACTTCAGGCGATCCTTCGATGGGGCGGTACTTGAAGCGAACCTCGGAGTTTCCGTACTCAAGCTGCATGAGGGCTCCCATGGGGTATCCCAGCGAAAGGCTGGCGAGGAGGCTCCTAATCCTGCTATCGTCCCAGGTCCACTTGCGCTGGAAGTCGGGCAGCTGCGTCTCGCCCCTGTGGATGCTCGAGAGCAAATCTGAAAGATTAGTGTCGTTTGACTTTGGAGCTGAAATTGCCACTTGTTTTCTCCTATTCGCTAATGGCCCATGCGAAAGGCCAGTTAGACGGCTTGTCATAAAACGCGAGTTCGAAAGCCAGTTCTCGTTATTCCCACTCAGTGACTAATCAAGTACGGGTGCTACCAATCCGTGTCGCATCATGCCGCAGAGGGGTTGATTCGTACGCAATTTGAGCGAATCATGCCCTTGATTCGCGGTTTTGGGAATGACTCAATTGATTCGTGAAACCGCAGGTCGCTCCTTCAATCACTCCCAGGTTTCCGCCGGGATTCGTAGCGGGTGGCTTAAAACGGAGTGATTCGGAGACCAGCCCGTGCATATCGCTATCGCTTCATCTTCTTCAAGTTCGCAAGCTTCCATTGGGCTTCCGGGCTCGCGGCGGCGGCTCGGGCGATGTCGCACTCACCGAAGAGGAGCTCGGGGCGGTATTCCCCTTTGGCGAACAATTCCAAATAGAGTCTCTCCCCGTCGTCTCGCGGCAGTATGTAGGCCGACGTGAACCCCTCCGCGTCGGCCATCAAGCCTACCAACGTCGGCTCCTCGTCCCTCGAATGCAGCATCGGCAGCAGCTGGTCTTCGAGGTCCTTCTGTCGATCTTCGAACCGCCTGCTCCGGCCCTCGAACTCGTTCGGAAAGCATGCGGAGACGGATGCATAGTAAAGGAGCACCTTGTGAACGATACCGTCGGGATCACCTGCGGCGTCGAAGTGCGCCTTGAGGTTCGATATGTCGTAGAGGTCCCTTATCTTCACCCTGTCGAAGAAGGCCTTGACCTTGCCGCCCGCGAGCTCGGCATCCTCGAACATGGGAACGCCGACATCGGGGCGAAGGGGACAGCTTCTGGAGCGGATCGGGAACAGCGGGGACCTGTTCATGTATATGCAGTCGATCTTCACGTGATCGGTTCCCCAGTCGCCGCGATAGCGAAGCACGAACGTCCTGCCCGCATGGCCCCCGTCGCCAGCGGACACGTCATAGCCCTGCCCCCTGCCCACCTCCTCGATGGCGCGCTCGATGAAGGGTCGCTCCCTCAGCATCTCATCCCTTGGCAACGCGCCGACATAGGAGATGTCGATGTCGACCGAAAGGCGCGGGATATCCAGCATGAAGAGGTTTATCGCGGTGCCGCCGTGCATGGCGAGCCTCCCCTTCAAATCGGGGTGCCGCTGCATCTCGTCGAGCAGGTCGAGGAGCCGCTCGACCTTGTCGAGCGTCCTCGGTTGGAATCCGCCTGTTTCTATAGCAGCCATTTCTTGGTTTCCTCTTCTTTCTCGGGGAGGCACAGCCTCCATCGCCGCGACCAGCCGTGCGACTCGGTCGAATCCTTGTCAAGCTTGAACGGCCCGCCCTTCGCCATCTCCTCGAACTCGTCAAGCACATCTGAGGAGATGCGCCATTTGTCTGTCTTTCGTTCGAGCAGCCAGCCCGTCCTCGCGGCGAGCGACGCGGATTGACTGGAAACAAGCTTCTTCAGTGCTTCTACGTCTATGTAGGGGAACAACGAGATCGACATCAGGGCCTCTTCGATGCCGCCGCAACGATCGGGGTGACTGAGGCAGTCGACGATGGTTTGCTCGCGCGTAGTCACCATGGTTCGCAGGCCGCCTCTGCCGCGCACCGATTGGGTTGGGAGGTCGTTTGCGGGAGGGAACGGGACGTACGAGACGCCGGAGTACCCGAACGCGCTTTTGATGGATGCCGACCTGAACTGGCAGACACTCCCAACGTTGTGGGCGACGCCATGGACCTCCAGCGCGGAATGGAACGAGATGATAGCTTTGGGGTCAATCGAAGACACCAATTCGAACGAATCGACTTCCGCTGCGGCGAATCGCCCCGATTTGGAAACGTAGACCCCACGTCTCGCTCTTTCGACATGCCCGGCGGCGACGGCGCGCCTGAGCGTCGTCTTCACCGACGCGTCGGACATCCCGCAGCTCTCGGCAAGCTGGGAAACAGTGAACACGTGGGTTCGGTCTATGTACTCTTTGAACTTCATACTGAGCAATTTTAATGGAAAGGTGTATATTTTGTCCACCTTTCCATCGATTTTCATCAGCAAACATCATTATGACGCTTAACCATGAGGTGGTTGCTTGATTGGTGGGCGTGTCGATCATATGACAAATGCATCATATGTTCAGCACGAAAAGAAAGAAGAAGATGCTACTTTCTCGCCATGCTTCGACCAAGCATGGCGGGTCCTTGTTGGCAGGTGCCTCGATGTCGGATACACTAGTGCTTGCGCGCCTTGCGTGCGCATTCGACAGGGCGGCGCTTTTGGTTTGGTCGCGTTCTCGTGTAAGGCCTGCCGTAGTAATCGCATATAGCGACATGTTTCTTACTCCATTGCAGCGAGGAGCATTTCGAGGTTGAAATCAGCTCTATTTTCGATTTGTCATCCCCTTAATTTGACCTGGTGTTTTGTCCAAATACCACGTAAAAATGCCCAGTGATTCGTGATTGATTCGAATCACTCTCAAACAGTGCGACAATCGCCAAAACACTTGTCGCAGGTGGTTTGGCGTATGTCTCTTTTTCGCCAAACTGTCGCATGGTCGCCATGGGATGCAACAAATGCCGAATCCATAGAATGACAACGAATCAAAATACCTGTTCAAAGGTATAAAAATACCCCGGAAACTTACGCTTCCGGGGTGGAATCATTCTCATGTTTTGCAAGTGGCTTGATTCGCTATGACTCTCAATGAAACATTATGAGCCATGGTGAATCATCGCAGGTGGCTTTGCATAATTAGCCTAGGGTCACTCCCACTCGATTGTCGAGGGAGGTTTCGGCGTGATGTCGTAGCAGACGCGGTTGGCGCCGGGCACCTCGGCGACGATACGGCTGGAAATCTTGCCCAGCACCTCGTAGGGCAGTTTCGCCCAGTCGGCGGTCATGGCGTCGGAGCTCTCGACGGCGCGCAGGATGATGGGGCGCTGGTAGGTGCGCTCATCGCCCATGACGCCCACGCTCTTGATGTCGGGCAGCACCGCGAAGTATTGCCAGCAGCTGTGCTCGGAGTTGCGCTCGCCGGTCTCCTCGAAAAGCCGTTCGTTGTAGGCGTCGAGCTCCTCGCGCACAATGGCGTCGGCGTTCTTCAGAATCTCAAGCTTCTCCTTGTCGACCGCGCCGATGATGCGGATTGCCAGGCCCGGGCCCGGGAACGGCTGGCGATACACGATGTGCGCCGGAAGGCCCAGCGCAAGACCCAGCTCGCGAACCTCGTCCTTGAAGAAGTGGTCGAGCGGCTCGATGAGGTCGAAGCTCACGCCATCGGGGAACGGGATCAGGTTGTGGTGGCTTTTGATGGTGGAAGCCTTGCCGCCCGTCTTGCGTGCGCCGGACTCGATGATGTCGGGGTAGATGGTGCCCTGGGCAAGGTACTTCACGGGCTTGCCATCGGTTTCCAGCTGCTGGGCGACCGCGAAGAACTCTTTCCAGAACTGCGTGCCGATGATGCGGCGCTTCTGCTCCGGCTCGGTCACGCCGGCCAGGAGCTCGGCGTAGCGGTCCTCGGCGTGCACATGGATGAAGTCGACGTCGAACTGCTTGGTGAAGACTTCCTCGACCTGCTCGGGCTCGCCCTTGCGCAGCAGGCCGTGGTTAACGAATACGCAGGTCATCTGTTTGCCGATGGCTCGGGCGCCAAGGGCAGCGACCACAGAGGAGTCCACGCCGCCGGAAAGCGCCAGGATGACGCGGTCCTCACCGACCTTCTCGCGGAACTCGGCGGTCATGGTCTCGACGAGGTTGTCCATCGACCAGTTCTTTTCGAGCTTGCAGACGTTGAAGAGGAAGTTGGAGAGGATCTGCTGGCCGAATTCGGTGTGCTTGACCTCGGGGTGGAACTGCGTGGTGTAGATGCGCTTCTCGGCGTTCTCCATCGCGGCCACAGGACATACGTCGGTCGATGCCACCACGGTGAAGCCCTCGGGCACGTCGCGCACGGCGTCGAAGTGGCTCATCCACACGGTCTGATCGGTCGGGGTGCCCTCGAAAAGCGCGCCGCTCTCAACGTGAAGCGTTGCGGGGCCGTATTCGCCCACCTCGGGGTGGAACACGGTGCCGCCGAGCGTCACCGCCGTGATCTGATGCCCATAGCAAAAGCCGAGCACCGGCACGCCCAGCTCGTAGATCGCAGGGTCGACGTGCGGGGCGTCTTCGGCGTTCACGCTCGCCGGGCCTCCCGACAAGATGATGGCGGACGGCGACATCTCGCGTACCTCCTCGGCGGTGATGTCGCACGGCACGATCTCCGAGTACACATGAAGGTCGCGCACGCGGCGGGCAATCAGCTGCCCGTACTGCGCCCCGAAGTCGAACACGAGGACTTTCTGGGCTGAAGCTGAAGATGATGCGCTCAATGCTGCTCCTTAGTCGAAATATCTTCATTCGCCGTCTCGTCAAGCGGCGTCTTCTCACAATGAAACATCTTACTAAAAGGGTGGGGGAGTGATACCCGTTGCTAGGTGAAGGGTTTGGTAAAGAGTTGTGGTCACCTTGTGTTCCCAGGTCGTTACGAAAAGACCCTCTTGCCGGCATTCCAAAAGATGTGTATAATCTTCGGTTGCGTCTGCGGTGTTATGGATACACCCGGGCGCGTGGTTAGACCGGCGTCATGACATCGAGCCTCCATCGGTGCCCACGGCAATCGGGAAGCCACGTAAGGTAGGAGGGTTTTTGGTGTGCGGAGAGGCGCGCGAGCAAAAACCCAGCAAGAAAGAGAGTGTCATGGGAGTCAAACAGTACAAGCCGACGAGCCCTGGCCGCCGTTTCCAAACGGTCTCCGATTTCGCCGAGATCACCACGTCGAAGCCGGAGAAGTCGCTGCTTGCGCCCCTTCACAAGAAGGCTGGTCGCAACAACAAGGGCCGCATCACCGTCCGTCATCAGGGCGGCGGCAACAAGCGTCGTTACCGCATCATCGACTTCAAGCGCAACAAGGACGGTGTGCCCGCCAAGGTGGCAACGGTCGAGTACGACCCGAACCGCTCCGCCCGCATCGCGCTTCTGCACTACGTCGACGGCGAAAAGCGCTACATCCTTCACCCGAAGGGCCTGAAGGTCGGCGATATGGTCGTTTCCGGTCCCGAGGCCGATATCAAGCCGGGCAATGCGCTTCCGCTCGCCAACATCCCCGTTGGTACGCTGATCCACGCGGTTGAGCTCCAGCCTGGCAAGGGCGCCGCTCTTGCGCGTTCCGCCGGCACGAGCATCCAGCTCATGGGCAAGGAAGGCAAGTACGCGATTCTGCGTATGCCGTCCTCCGAAATGCGTCGCGTCCTTCTGACCTGCCGCGCGACCGTTGGCGAAGTCGGCAACGCCGAGCATGCCAACATCCGCATCGGCAAGGCCGGTCGCAACCGCTGGAAGGGCATCCGCCCGACCGTCCGCGGCACCGTCATGAACCCGGTCGACCACCCGCACGGCGGTGGCGAAGGCAAGAACAAGTCTTCGGGTCGCAACTCTGTTTCGCCGTGGGGCATGCCCAGCAAGGGCCATCGCACCCGCAACCCGAAGAAGGCTTCGAGCCGTCTCATCATCCGTCGTCGCAAGAAGTAGCGCGGACACGTTAAGGAGTAACTGTGAGCAGAAGTTTGAAAAAAGGTCCTTTCGTAGAGCCGCGTCTGCTTGGCCGTATCGAGGCCATGAACGCAGCTGGCGAAAAAGACGTCATCAAAACCTGGTCGCGTGCCAGCACCATCTTCCCGGACATGGTGGGTCACACCATCGCCGTCCACGATGGACGCAAGCACGTGCCGGTGTACATTACTGAATCTATGGTCGGCCACAAGCTGGGCGAATTCGCCCCGACCCGCACCTTCAAGGGTCATTCCGCCGACAAGGGCAAGAAATAGGTAGGGGTGAACAATGGAAGTTAGAGCACAAGCCCGTTACGTCCGCGTTTCTCCCCGCAAGGCGCGTATTGTCGTTGACCTCGTTCGCGGCAAGTCCGTCGCCCAGGCTCAGGAGATTCTGCGCTTCACCAATCGCGGTATCGCAGAGACCGTGGAGAAGGTTCTCAACTCCGCCGTTGCGAACGCGGAGCACAACAACCACCTGCGCGCCGAGTCCCTCGTCGTGAAGAAGGCCTACGTTGACGAAGGCCCCACGATGAAGCGTATTCGTCCCCGCGCAAAGGGTTCCGCCGCTCGCATCCGCAAGCGCACGAGCCACATCACGATCGTCGTCGCCCCGCGAGAGGAGGCATAAAGCACATGGGTCAGAAAGTCAACCCGACTGGTTTCCGCATCGGCGTCACCGAAGACTGGCGCAGCCGCTGGTACGCCGACAAGAATTACGCCACTAACCTGGCGAACGACCTCGAGATCCGCGAGTTCCTGAACAAGCAGCTCTCCCGTGCCGCCGTCTCCAAGGTCGAGATCGAGCGCGCAGGCGACAAGATCAAGGT
>OKRW01002060.1_pt1 | contig 15475 bp, 11 predicted proteins | sample 1601151 | NCBI WGS metagenome assembly OKRW01 (sample SAMEA3541471, study PRJEB24748) | human gut metagenome | biome: human gut; feature: human-associated habitat; material: faeces | place: China | collected 2012 | reverse complement strand
TCCGTCTGCCAGGAACGATCCCCGCACCACGACCTCGCCTTCTTCTCCTGTCCGGCTTGCCCGGGTCCCTTCTTCCGTCAGCAGGAAGGTATCGCAGTTATCACATGCTCGTCCGATTGGCAGGCTGTCACTGTCTGCAAAGTCTCGATCCACCACGTAGAAACTGCAGATGTCCGTCGTCTCTGTCGGCCCGAACAGGTTGGCGTACAGACAGTCCGGCAGGTATCTTCGCCAATAGTTGAGGTGCTTCACCGGCATCACTTCTCCTGCAAAGAGGATTTTCTGCAAATGCTCCGGCCTGGCAAAATCGAATACGTTCCAGTTGGATACGATGGCCAGCGCCGACGGCACCCAGTAGATGGTATTGATCTTTCGCTCGTTGAGAAATGCCACCAGCTTTATCGGGAAGGTAAAATACGTCTTTGGGATCATATGGTACGTACTTCCGCACTTTATGGTCGAAAACAGATCCGTCACCGACATGGAGAAATAAAGTGGGGTCTGGGATCCGAAAACCGTATCAGCGCCGAACTCAAACTGCTCACTGACCCAGGTTGTATAACTGATGACGCTCCGGTGGGAGAGAACTGTGCCTTTTGGCATCCCTGACGATCCGCTGGTGAACAGCACGTAAAGCGGATCGGTGTCGATCATTTGCCCGCGGATACGCATCAGGTGATCCCGGTTGATCTCCCGGAGCACAGCGTCTTCATATAATATGATCATTTCTGCAAAGGATGCTCCGGCCAGTTTTTTTGCCAGAGGCAGCCACTCGTTGTCTGTTATGATGGCAGCGGGATGCAGGGTTTCTAATATGGAGTGGATCCGCGTCTCTGGGGAATGGACGTCGATCACAACATAGAAGTTGCCTGCATAGACCGCTGCAAACATAGCTTCGATGCAGCGTACATTTCGGTCGATAAGGACGGCGACCGGTTTCCTGCAGCCGATCCTGGCGAGGGAGCCGGCGATCCGCTGCGCGTTTTGCATCAGATCAGAAAAGGTAACATCCCGCTGCTCATCGGTAAAACCGATTTTGTCGGAGTGGTTTTCTGCAGTGTGTTCGAGATATTCTAAAATGTTTTTCATGGATGATCTCCTTTATGTGATACCACTATTATGAAAAAAATAGTTTTAACTTTAAAGACGGGAAGTCATTAAAGTTTGTTTAAGAGCAACAAAAAGAGACAGCTGAAATGAGGTGTGATGTGATCCTCAAAACTGTCTCTTAAATCGGTTTGATTGTGAAACCCGGTCGCTATTTCATTGTCATCAGTGTCTTCCCGAACTTTACATACTGTGCCAGAAAAATCACAGCAACCAGATCCAGCAGGGCGTCGGAGGCATCTCCGCCGCCCTTGAGTATCATAAGCAGGGATAACACCAGGGAAATCATCGACAGGATCATCGTACCCCGGGCGACCTTCAGATGAAGGTCGCCCCTTGCATTGCCCTTGACCTGTCGTAATCCCTGGATCCCAACATAAAATTTCAGCACTGCCAGAATGACACCCAGAACTACAGTCACCAGGAATAAAACTCTCAGTGCTGAAGCCGCAGTTGAACCGCCGCCGTGGAGCAGAGCGATCATATCCTTGTTGCCAAAACTCAGCCAGATCAATACCAGATCCAAAACCCCCAGCACTAAAAACAGCGAACTATATGTATTGAATTTTTTTAAAGTTTCCTCTCGATTCATGATAGATTCCTTTCGCTCAAAACATTTTCGTAAGTCCCGTTATTATAGCAAAAGGGAAGACTGCTGGCAAGAGACGGATTTTAGCAACGCAGGCAACATCAATGGCAGTTGATTCTCCTTTGATGTTGTAATTCGGGTGAATTTCAGGCCAGGCGCAACATGAACCATGAGGATGGCGGGGTTCATGTTGCGCTAGTTAGATATCCCTAGTTAAATACAACACGAAATATAGAAAATTATACTTTCATGTTGCAGGATCCTTTTGACATGTATTGCCGACAACATCAAACCTTGAAAAATTTAACTTCACGTTGTAATTGTTGTGATTTTCCAGTTGGATTTATCTCCCCGCATTCTGTTTCCTGCGCCACAGCACCGTCGTTCCCATCAGGGCCAGTGCCGTCAGCATGATGGCTGCCCATAGGAGCGGAGTGGAAGCATCGCCGGTCTGGCTGCTTCCATTCTCGGCAGTTCCAGCAGAGTTATTGCCGGTCTGGCTGCTGCCATTCCCGGCAGTTCCAGCAGAGCCATTAGATCCGGCAGTTCCATTGGAACCGTTGCCCCCGGAGCCGTTGTCCCCGGAGCCGCCCGGCTTTTCCTGATCGACGTCCGGTTTCTCCTGATCCGTCGATCCTTCACCCGGTGCATTTTTCTCCACCGTATACAAAGAAAGATCCGGCAATGTCAGGATGTCTCTCCAGTAAGTGTCGTGGTCGTAGTCGATCGCGCTGCCTGTTTCTCCATCGATCAGTTTCCGATTAGTCTTGCCCGAAAGTTTCACCTGATCGCCAAGAGCTTTGCCTGCAGTTCCGGACTTGGAAACCGATGCACCGCCTTCCAGATAAGCGTCTGCCACTGAAATTGTACCGTTTCCTGATACAGCATCGCCGCCTTCTCCGAAATGACCGTCTCCGCCGACAGCGATCAATTTGCCTTCGCCTGTGATCGTGCCGCCGTTAAGACGGATCGCCGTGCCGCCGTTGGATGTAGTCGCGTCCTTGCCGCCTCCGAAGACCGCAAGCACAGCATCTTTTTCAAGTGTCAAAGTGCCGTTGACCTGAAGACCGGCCTGGCCGGTGTAGCTCTTTCCTGTCGCAGGATCTGTCCCTGTCGGAGCCTCGTCGCCTCTCAGGAACACTTTGCCCTTCAGCTTCACGTTGCCGTTGATCACAACCACCGGATCCGTGTTGCGACGTGCTTCCGATCCATTGGCGATATTATTGGTGTTGGAATAGATCTTTGCATTTTCCAGCGTCGATCCATCCTTTAAAATCAGCTTGCCGTTGATAGACGCACCGTTGAGGAATTCGCCGCCGCCGTAATCATTGTAGTTCATGGAGAACGTCCCGCCGTTTTCTACTTCAACAGCCCCCTGGATCACTGAATCCCGAAGGGTCAGCTTTGCACCATCCTGTACAACGATTTTCACGCTGCTTAACATGTCCATGTTGACCAGCGTCAGATCGCATCCTTTTGGCAGGATCAGTGTTTGCGGCTGCAAAGTGCCCTCCGGCACAGCATAGCCCAGTTTGCCGTAAGTTCCGCTGGTGTGCGAGCCGTACCACGCTTTTACATCCGCCGGAACGACTACCGTCTGATCCCCGGAAGGCAGAGTGAAATTTTTGATGGCCCATGGCTCCATATCATACATATATTTTCCGTCTGCTGTTTTCGTACAGTTGGCAAGCGTCAGCTGATCCTGCAAAGTTTCCTCCCCGCTGTAAATGCGGAACGGCAGGGTATTGCTCGTTGCCGTCCGGCCCAGCTCGTCGGTGATCGTTACACTGATATCGTAGATGCCGGGCTTTGCAGGAGTGCCTGCTAATGTGATCGAACCGTCGTGGATGGAGTACACGCCAGCCATCCCTGAATCATTGCCCTTTGCAGGATCTGTGCGGTTTGCGATATTGACCGAGGAACCTTTAGAAATCACGCGGATATCGCTTTCACTCAAAAGCTTCCAGTCGTTGCTCTGTGGATCCTGGCCTTTCTTTACCAAGGCGACTTCCACGCTGGCATCGCTGTTCTTATTCTGTGTCACATTGGTGGACGCCCCGCTGATGGCGTCATAGCCTTTCTGGTTCACCAGTGCCGATTCAAAACTGCCGACAAGGCGAACGTGGAGCTGCATGTCATCTCCGGGAGTTGAATCGGAGGAGACGGTCAGCTTGTCATCTTTGATGGAGACCTTAAAGGTCAGTGTTTTGTAGCCGCTGGCCGTGATGGTGATCACATCTCCGCTTTTTAATGCGGCAGTCTGACCGTAACTGTTCTGTGCAAATTCCAGGGATCCGTCTTTGATGCGATATTTTCCGCCCATGGACGGTGTGAAGCTGTAAGCTTCCCACGCAGTATCATTGACGGAGATCTGCTTGACAGAATTTAAATAGTTGGAATCTTTAAAGCGGAACTGCCATAAACCGTTGAAAGAGTCTTTCGTGACTGAGATATCACCGATAGAGATCTCTTTTTCTGCATCGGCGGCCTTTTTTTCAAACACAGCATTTATCGTCACGTCGGAAGCCGGCATCTGAAACCTGGAATCCGTGATGGAAATATTTTTTCCGCTGCTGTCCGCAGCTGTGAGCGACTTCAGCGAATAGCCGGTATCCGGCACTGCTGTGATCGTGACCGTGTCCCCTTTTTTGGCGGATGTCTGGTCGACAGTCACGGTGCCGTGTGTTGTGTCTGCCGTCGTGATCTTGTATGTCTGTGCAGTTTCGGCGGTCACGACCGTTGCTGTATGGTTTGACTTGTTCAGCGTCAGCGTCAGATCTTTGTAGCCGTCTGCAGAGATGACGCAGGTAGCTGTAGTATCGGTGAAGCCTTCCCCGATAAGGATCTGCTTGTCAGTCGGCAGTAAACGGTAGCTGGAACCGGTGTCCTCAAAATCCCAAAAGCCGCTTGCTTTTTTATATGAGGTGCCGGCGGTCTGAACGGAAGAAATCGCCTGAAACCAGTCCTCATCACTTGTATTAAATGTGATCGCAAATCCTTTGCTGATGCCTGCTGTTGTACAGCTGGCGACCTTGTCCGGCGGTGATTTTTCTGCTGCGGCAGCAGGAGCTGCCCCCATTGCGGTCCCTGTGATCAGCATCATGGCTGACAGCAGGAACGCCATAAATTTGTGTTTCCTTTTTTTCAACATTAATCTCCTCTCTGTGAAATGGTTCTACAAAAGTTAATGAAAGCTAACTAAGTTAGTCGTAAATAACATCAGCATAACATGCCCGGGAGTTAGCGTCAACTAATATCTGAAAATCGATTCGGGGATACCACAGAAACTAAGGGCAAAACATTTGTTCTTGAACGTGCGTTCGCAAAGTGATATAATAGTTTCACAGTAAGCAGGGCCGGAGACCTAGTGAAGCGGCTTTTGAATGGAGGGGATGAAAATGCAGACTCTTATGGAAAAACTTCAGATACTGGCAGACAGTGCCAAGTACGACGTGTCCTGTTCCAGCAGTGGATCCCACAGGAAGAATACAGGAAATATCGGCAACGCTCATACGGCGGGGATCTGCCATTCCTGGAGTGCGGATGGCAGGTGCATTTCCCTGCTGAAGGTATTGTTTTCCAATAAGTGTGTCTATAACTGCGAATACTGTGTCAATCGGCGCAGCAATGATTTCCCGCGGGCGTCTTTCGAGCCGGACGAACTGGCGCGACTGACCATGGAGTTCTACAGGCGCAATTATATAGAAGGATTGTTTCTCAGTTCAGCGGTAGAAGTATCCCCGGATCACACAGCAGAACGGATTTTAGAGTCTTTGCGGCTTTTGCGGTACAAATACGGTTTCAGTGGTTATATTCATGCAAAGATCATCCCTGGCGTGTCGCAGGAACTGCTCCATGAGATCGGACTGGTTGCCGATCGCCTCAGCGTCAACATCGAGATGCCCACGGCCAGGAGTTTGCAGGCTTTTGCGCCTCAGAAGAAACCGAAGGAGATCTTTACGCCCATGCGTCAGATCACTAATTCTCTTATCGAGAGGAACTCTCTCAAAGGCCCCGGCAATATGTTTCGCGGCATCGCCGTCAATGCGCCGGAGCATTATTTAAAGGGGTTTTCACGGGAGATCGAAGAGAAAGACAAGGCAGGTAGTTCTTGGGCAGACAGCGATACACAAGACTCTATTACCGCAGTGTCTTCTGCGCGGCCACTTTCCCGTAACCGCCGCAGGCAGGGTGAAGACTTCGCTCCGGCAGGGCAGACCACTCAGATGATCATCGGTGCGGGAGGCGAGACTGACCAGAGCATCCTTAACACCAGCGAAAGTCTCTACCGGACATTCAAAATGAAGCGAGTGTATTATTCTGCTTATGTGCCGGTGGTGGATTCTCCCATGCTCCCCACCAGGAAGACGGCGCCGCCGCTGGCTCGGGAACATCGGATCTATCAGGCCGACTGGCTCCTGCGGTTCTATGGATTTTCTGTAAAAGAATTGTTTACGGAGAAATCGCAGAACCTGGATCCCGATCTTGATCCTAAAGTCACATGGGCACTGCGAAACCTGGATCAGTTTCCTGTGGAAGTCAACCGGGCTTCTTATGATACCTTGATGCGGATCCCCGGGATCGGTGCAGTCTCCGCCCGCAGGATCGTTCGTCAGCGCAGGCTGTCCGCCGTCAAATTCGACGACTTGAAGAAGATGGGCGTCGTCCTGAAACGCGCTAAATATTTCCTTACTTGCAGCGGCAGATACTATGGCGAGAAACGCTTCGAGCCAGAGGTCATCCGTAACGCTATTCTCCAGATGGAAAACGGACTGCAGATGTCCCTCTTTGACGACCAGTGGAATCGGCTGGAAGAAGGTCCCCGCCAGGAAAAGCTATCGGCTGCGGGACTGCTGTAAGGAGGCTGGCCATGGATAGAACAGTAAATGTAATAGAAAACCTTGATGGAAAGAAAACCGTAATAATACAAGATATAAGATTCAGAGGAAAAAGGAATATAAATTGGACTGATGTAGAACGGTACTTAGTTGAATTTATTGGAGATATATATTATATTGCCGAAAACAATAACGAGGAGATTTACATTGGTCGTGATTTGCCATCCGAGTATACAGGTTCAATTTATACAAAGCATTTGAAAGGGACGGTTGCAAAAGCAAAAGCAAATGCTTCTGTAGGAATTCCCCAGCTAATTGAAATAGCCACGAATCCCAGGGTTCAAAAAAATCACAAGTCGAAGCACGCTAGAAATGCTAAGTTCGGATGGTATAGATATGATACTAGATTTGCATTACCGGTATTTAGAGAAGATGGTGAAATTGACAGGTTCAATGTCTTTCATGCAAGTTTACTTATCAGGCATGCGGCGGATGGAAGAAAATATCTTTATGATATTATAGAAATAAAAAAAGAAACAGGCAAATGCTGTCAGGAGTAACTCCTTACCCGCTTCGAAACCTATTCCTTATAAAGTATTGTAAGTGAACTTTTTCCTCTTGTCAATGTAAATATTTGAGCATGTTATTCAAATTGCTGTAAGGAGGCTGGACATGCAGGACTATTTATACGATGGGACCTTCGAAGGGTTCCTCACATGTGTATACCACCATTACTATACAGAACCAGCGGCCGGGATCTGTTTAAAAGAAGAATACCAGTCTTCCTTGCTGGGCGGTTTTCAGGAAGTCCACACGGATCTTGAAAAAGCTGATCGGGTCTACCAGGCGATCCGGAGAAAGATTTCTTATATGGATCTGCGGAGGATCTATAAATGCTTTCTTTCTACCGTGCCCGACAAGGAAATGATACTGCTGCGCTATATCGTTCTTGGGTTTCACATCGGATCGGGGATATCGAAACTTCACGGAAATCCGGATGTGTTTGCAGCACAGGAAATCGAGAAAAAGATCAATGTGGAAGCAGAGCGAATGCGCCAGTTCGTGCGATTTTCTGTTATGCAGGGTGATATCCTGTATGCCAGGATCGAGCCGGATCACGACGTGCTGGAACTGATCGGTGATCATTTCAGCGAAAGATTCAGAAACGACCCCTTTCTCATTCATGACGTGCGCCGCGGTAAAGCAATGGCAGGTTACCAGGGCAAATGGTACATCACCAGTTTTGCAGAAAACGATGTTCCGGAGGAATCAGAAGAAGAAAAAGAATACCAGACTCTCTGGCAGAAATACTTCGACCATATCGCCATCAAAGAACGAAAAAATTCAAACTGCCAGCGAAACTTCATGCCGCTGCGTTACCGTAAACATCTGACGGAATGTCAGATACGGCAGGAACATTGATTTTTAAATTTTCTGTAATATCTGTCGGCATATATTGAATTTCAATCCTCTGGGATATATACTTAATACATAAGTGATAGTAGTTTGTGGATTTTATGTGTGATATGAACATCAGTCAGGAGGTTGAAATGAAGTACGAAATCAAAGGCGATTCTCTGCCAGTCGTGATCTGTCAGCTGGAAGCGGGAGAGCAGATGCTCACAGAAGGTGGCGGCATGTCGTGGATGTCCCCCAACATGCAGATGGAAACCACCAGCAATGGAGGTGTCGGCAAAGCTTTGGGACGTATGTTTGCCGGGGAGAAATTATTCCAGAATATTTATACGGCACAGGGCGGTCCGGGAATGATCGCATTTGCATCCAGCTTCCCGGGATCGATAAAGCCGTTTCAAATCACACCGGGAAATGATATGATCTGTCAGAAAAGTGCATTCCTGGCAGGCGAAATGGGCGTTCAGCTTTCTGTCGCAGTCAATAAAAAAATCGGATCCGGATTCTTTGGGGGTGAAGGATTTATCATGCAGAGACTCAGCGGGCAGGGCATCTTTTTCGCAGAGTTTGATGGTCATGTGATCGAATATGAGTTGAAGCCGGGACAGCAGATCGTGGTAGATACAGGTCACCTGGCAGCTATGACAGCAAGCTGTCAGATGGAGATCCAGACGGTTCCGGGAATGAAGAATAAATTCCTGGGAGGTGAAGGCTTATTTAATACAGTCATAACAGGACCAGGGCACGTATGGTTGCAGACTATGCCGCTTTCCAATGTGGCGGGTGTATTGAGAGCGTACTTGCCGACTTCTAACTAATCACGGATCACAAGTCCTGAGCCGGAGAGAGGAGACATGAGATGGACAGCAGAGTGAGAGAAATTATAGATAACAGCCAGAAAGTCGTATTTTTTGGAGGAGCAGGTGTTTCCACCGAAAGCAATATCCCGGATTTCCGTTCCGAAGCAGGTTTGTACAACGCCATGAACGACTACGGATATCCGCCGGAAATCATGCTTTCCAGACCTTTTTTTATGAAACATACGGAGACTTTCTATGATTATTATAAAAAGAATCTGATTTATCAGAATGCGAAACCTAACAAGGCTCATATCGCACTGGCAAAGCTGGAAGAAGAAGGAAAGCTTTTGGGCATCGTAACCCAGAACATCGATGGACTTCACCAGCTGGCAGGCAGCAAAAATGTCTGTGAACTTCATGGATCGGTGCTGAGAAACCGATGCATGGAATGCGGAGAGCGTCACGATCTGGCATATATCATGGATGAAGCCAACTGTGTCAACGGTGTTCCGAAATGCAAAGTCTGTGGCAAGACCGTCAAACCGGATGTCGTTCTTTACGAAGAATCTCTGGAAGAACATGTGCTGAAGCAGGCCGTAGACTGGATCAGCGAGGCGGACTGCCTCATCGTAGGTGGCACATCCCTGGTGGTATATCCTGCTGCAGGCCTGATAAATTATTTCAACGGACACGATCTCATCCTCATCAACAAATCCGAGACCAGCTACGACGACCGGGCGACCCTGGTCATCAACGACTCCATCGGCAAGGTGCTGGGAGACTAATAGCCTCAAACCGGAAAGACGGAAGCTGAGCTTTCAGAAACAATAGAATTACAATAGAAGAGCAGCTGTTTTAACGGAACATCCCGTTAGCACAGCTGCTCTTTTTCAGTTTAAAATTTCTCGGATGGCAATCCTCTTACTATTCAGATTTCCTCGAAAAGCCATTTCAGTCAGTTCGCCACCCTATATCGTTTCAAACTGACTGAAAACCATTGTCAAAGGTTCTTCGTAATGATTGCCGTGCTGATTCCCTTTACACTTTTCAGTCAGTCCAGCCCCCTTCAAGCAACAGAACTGACTGAAACTAGTAGTCAGGATCTTTCGTTGCCGCCATCAATATAGCTTTCTTTCACGGAAGCAGAGTTATTTCAGTCAGTTCTGCCATTTCCGAACTATAGAACTGACGGAAATTGATATTCGCAAACTTTGGGTAAGCTGCATAGATCCTAGTTCTTTGTATCAGAGTCCCTTTCTTGCTGTGATTCTTGTATTGTCAGTTTTTTTAATAAATGTTGGAGTCCTTTGTATTGTCGAAATGCAATCAGAGCAATACTGAATGACATCACAAGATAGGAACTAGGGTAAAACTGCCTTTTCAGAATATAATAACTGAATAAAAATAGCAAGAAAAAAGCAGCAGGGGCTTCAATCCCAAACATAATATAGAACTTTTTGATTTTCTTCTTCAATTCATCCATCCTTCTTGTTCCTCCTCTAAACGATTAAGCACCATTCGGGGTTCCCGATGTTATGCTGAAGCTGACTTTTCAAGTTTGTGTTGCAACATAAGCTCCTCCATAAAAATCTCCTTTCCATAATCATAATCAAACCCGAGAGAAATTTCAACACAAAAACCGCCTCCCATCCCCCCGGCTTCACAGCATTTTCATTTGCTCCACTGCTCCCTGTGTGCTATACTCAAACTGTGTGTAAATTTGTAAATACAAACACGCAGCAAACAGAACAACGAGGTGGATATAAAAATGAATATACTATTAGCAAACGATGACGGCATCGATGCAAGAGGGATCCACGAACTGGCAGACGCCTTAAAGGGGCTGGGCGATCTTTACATAAGCGCCCCGGATTCTCAGAGGAGTGCCAGCGGACACGGGATCACCGTATCGCAGCCCATCACAGTGACAGAAACGACTTTCCCGGGTGCGACCGGAGCCTTTCGCATGTCGGGGACCCCGGCGGACTGCGTGAAGCTGGGCGTGAAACTTTTGCAGAAAGAAGGGATCAAGATCGACATGGTGTTTTCCGGCATCAACCATGGCGGAAATCTGGGGACCGACACCCTGTATTCCGGGACGGTATCAGCGGCACTGGAAGGAACCATATGCGGGATCCAGTCCGTGGCAGTTTCCGTAAACAGCCATGAAGTAAAAACCTTTGAATACGCCAAGATCCTGGCGCGCAGAACATGTGAAAACGTGGCAGGAAAACTTTCCACGGACATCGCTTTGAACATCAATGTGCCGAACCTTCCGCCGGAGGAAGTAAAGGGGATCAAATACGCCAGACTTGGCAACAGAGAGTACAAGGAATTCTTTTCGCCGATCGAAGAAGGCAGCGGTTACGCCAAATACCGCTATACGGGAGATCCTGTTATTTATGAAGGTCTGCCGGACACCATAGACGTGATCGCCATGCAGGACGGATATGCGACCATAACGCCGCTGCACCGGGATCTTACGGATTACAACCTTTTAAAAGAAATGGAAAAATGGAGGATAGAGAAATGAGTTTTATCACAAAAGACGATACCGTTCTGGTAGCCATTGACTTTCAGGAAAAACTGATGCCGGCTATGAGCAACGGAGAGGAAACAGAAGAGAGAGCTGCGAAGCTGATCCGCGGCATGAAAGTATTTGATATCCCTGCCATCGTGACCCAGCAGTACACGAAGGGGATCGGACCGACTACTGCAAAGCTTTCAGCGGAGCTTGGCGATTTCAAGCATGTGGAGAAAACAGCATTCAGCGCCATGCGCATGCCGGAATTCCAGGAAAGACTGAAGAAAACCGGCAGAAAGAATGTCGTGATCTGCGGAGTGGAAGCCCATATCTGCGTGCTGCAGACGACTTTGCAGCTGATGGAAGAAGGATATAATGTATATCTTGTCGTAGACTGCATCGATTCCAGGAATGAAAACGATAAATTATGGGGAATCTCAAGAATGGGGGAGGCCGGCGCGGTCATCACCACATACGAATCCGTGCTGTACGAAATTCTGCAGGATTCTAAAGCGGATGGATTCAAAGCGATTTCCGCTATCGTAAAATAAGACCATATAGGACAGGCGAAAAATATGCATATTTTTGAAAACGAGATAACACTGGGAAACCGGCCGATCCTGGACGAGTACATGAATTCATACGAGTACAAGACGTCCGGGCTGTCGTTTTCCTCTATGTACATGTGGCGCAACATCAATCTGTTTCAGTGGGACATCATTGGCGACTACATGTGCGTGACGGGGCTGAGTCATCTGGAACTGGAAGACGGGATCTCGCTGCCGTTTCTGTTTCCGCCTCTCACCAGGACGGGAACATATGAGAAGGAATCATTAAGGGAAACCATTTATCGCTGCAAAGAGATCTTCGAGAAAAAAGGGTATCCTTTCAGCCTCAGGCTGGTTCCGATCCATATGCTGGATATGATCAAAGAAGCTTGCCCGGAAATAGAGTTTGAAGATGACCGGCCAAACTACGACTATATTTATCTGACAGAGGATCTTAAAAATCTTAAAGGCAGAGCTTATCACGGCAAGAAAAATCACTTGAATTATTTCAAGAAAAATTTCGAATACGAATACGTGCCTATGACCTCCGACATGGCGGATGATGCCATGAGATTCATTGCGGAGTTTAACGCACGAAAGGAAATTCCGGCTCACGAAATGGAACTGCTCAAAATGGAAGAGCGTGCTATGGACGACGTGTTCCGCAACCTGGAAGCGGCGGGATACCGAGCAGGAGCAATCCTCATCGACGGGAAGATCCAGGCGCTTGCCGTAGGAGGGAAACTGGGAAAAGAGACTATTACCGAACACGTAGAAAAAGCGAATATCAATTACCGGGGACTGTACCCGGCTATTAACAATGAATTTTGCATCCATATCGCATCGGAGGCCAAGTACCTTAACCGCGAAGAGGATATGGGGATCGAGAACCTGCGGAAGGCAAAGCTTTCATATAAACCGGTTCAGATCCTGGAAAAGTATATCGGCACATTCAAATGAAGGAGACCATTATCATGAGAGAAGTAGTGATCGCAGGAGCAGCCAGAACCCCTATCGGAGCCTTTGGAGGAACCTTAAAAGACGTTCCGGCAAGACAGCTGGGCGCAATCTGTATCAGGGAAGCACTGCAAAGAGCCGGCGTTGATCCGGCGACGGTAGACGAAGTCGTAATGGGTAACGTTCTGCAGGCAGGACTTGGACAGAACGTGGCGCGTCAGATGGCCATGGATGCCGGTGTGCCGAAAGAAGTTCCTGCATTCACCCTCAACAAAGTCTGTGGATCAGGGCTGAGAGCAATATCTCTGGCAGCCCAGATGATCAAAGCAGGGGATGCGGAGATCATCGTAGCAGGCGGCGCAGAGAGCATGTCTCAGGCAGGCTATGTAGTTCAGTCCGCAAGGTGGGGATCCCGCATGGGGGATGTTCACATGACGGACGTTATGCTCAAGGATGGTCTCACCGATGCTTTCTACGATATCCACATGGGGATCACGGCAGAAAACATCTGCGAGCAGTGGGGACTGACCAGAGAAGAACTGGATGATTTTGCTGCAAAGTCACAGCAGAAGGCTGTTGCCGCTGTCCAGTCCGGCCGGTTCAAAGACGAGATCGTACCGGTGGAGATTCCTCAGAGAAAGGGAGATCCCATCATTTTTGATACTGACGAATATCCAAAGGACGGGGTGACGGCGGACAGCATCAACGGACTGCGCCCGGCCTTTAAAGAAGACGGGATCGTAACGGCGGGCAATGCATCCGGACTCAACGACTCCGGTGCAGCTGTTGTCGTGATGTCAAAAGAAAAGGCGAATGAACTGGGAATCAAGCCGCTTTGCACCATAAAGTCCTATGCATCGGCAGGTGTTGATCCGCGGATCATGGGGATCGGGCCGGTGCCATCTTCTACGAAGGCTCTGGAAAAAGCGGGAATGGAGATGAAAGATATCGATCTCATCGAAGCCAACGAAGCCTTTGCAGCACAGTCTGTAGCAGTGGGCAAGGAAATGGGATTTGATGAAGATAAGCTCAACGTAAACGGTGGAGCTATCGCACTGGGACATCCGATCGGTGCATCAGGCTGCAGGATCCTGATCACCCTGATGTATGAGATGCAGAAAAGAGACGCTCATACCGGACTTGCGACACTTTGCATTGGTGGAGGACAGGGAACCGCCATGATCGTAGAGCGCTAAAAGCGCCGGACGATAAAACATGTTAAAAGCTGAGAATGCGGCGGGAAGCCCGCCGCTTTGCATAAACTATAAAACGATTAGGAGGATAACACATGGCAGAATCGAATTTCATCCATAATATCATCGATAAAGATCTGGAAACGCAGAAGTACGGAGACAAGGTACACACCCGTTTTCCTCCGGAACCAAACGGCTATCTGCACATTGGACACGCCAAGTCCATCTGTCTCAATTTTTCAACGGCGGAAAAGTACGGTGGTCAGTGCAATCTGCGTTATGACGATACAAACCCGGTCAAGGAGGACGTGGAATATGTAGATTCCATCGAGGAAGATGTGAAGTGGCTGGGATTTCAGTGGGACAACCGGCTTTGGGCGTCCGACTATTTTGATGAAATGTATGATTGTGCGCTGGATCTCATCAAGAAGGGCAAAGCTTACGTCTGCGACCTGAGCGCGGACGAGATCCGTGCATATCGCGGCACGCTCAAGGAGCCGGGAAAGGAAAGCCCGTCCAGAAACCGCAGCGTGGAAGAAACCTTGAAATTGTTCGAAGAAATGCGGGAAGGCAAGTACGCAGACGGGGAGAAGGTCCTCCGGGCGAAAATCGATATGGCTTCTCCGAATATGAATATGAGAGATCCGGTCATCTACCGTATCGCTCACATCAGCCATCACAATACTGGCGACAAATGGTGCATTTATCCGATGTACGATTTCGCTCATCCTATCGAGGATGCTATCGAGGGGATCACTCATTCTATCTGCACGCTGGAATTCGAAGATCACAGACCGCTTTACGACTGGGTCCTGGAAACTCTCGGCAGGTGGGAAGCTCCGCCTCAGCAGATCGAATTTGCGCGTCTGAACCTGACCAATACCGTTATGAGCAAGCGCTACCTGAAGGCCATGGTGGACGATGGTACGGTAGATGGATGGGACGATCCGCGGATGCCGACCATCGCGGGGATCCGTCGCAGAGGCTATACGCCGGAAGCGGTGCGCGATTTCTGTGAAAGGATCGGTGTGTCCAAGGCCAACAGTACAGTAGACGTGGGCCTGCTGGAACATTGCGTCAGAGAAGACCTGAAACAGAAGGTGGCAAGCCGCAACGTGGTAGAAAACCCGGTCAAGGTCATCATCACCAACTATCCTGAAGAGCAGACCGAAGAAATGGAGCTGGAAAACAACAGAGAAGTGCCTGAAATGGGGAACAGAACCGTTCCGTTCAGCCGTGAACTGTATGTGGACGGCGACGACTTCATGGAAGTTCCGATCAAAAAATATTTCCGCCTCTTCCCGGGTAATGAAGTCCGTTTTAAAGGAGCATACTTCATCACCTGCAATGAAGTAGTCAAGAACGAAGACGGCTCTGTCAAGGAGCTGCTTTGCACTTATGATCCGGAAACGAGAAGCGGGAGCGGCTTCGAAGGACGCAAAGTCAAGGGAACGATCCACTGGGTCGATGCGCACAACTGCGCCGACGCCGAGGTCCGGCTCTACG
>OKRW01002055.1_pt1 | contig 15504 bp, 17 predicted proteins | sample 1601151 | NCBI WGS metagenome assembly OKRW01 (sample SAMEA3541471, study PRJEB24748) | human gut metagenome | biome: human gut; feature: human-associated habitat; material: faeces | place: China | collected 2012 | reverse complement strand
TGCCCCCCACGTCCTTCCGGCGGAGCGGGGTCCAGGGGGTCACCCCCTGGGCTCGCCGGTTTTGCCGTCCAGCTCGACGTGCCAGAGCACGTTGTACGTATCCTTCTCGCAGATGTAGAAGGACCAGTAGACAGGCTCGCTGTGGCCCAGACGGTAGAATCCGGGATAGAGCTCCAGCTCATCGGCGGGGATGGCGTCGCTGCCCCAGGCTTCGGCGTAGGCGCCCAGCGCGATCTGCTCGGCTTCCTCCAGCGGGAGATCATCCTCGCCGGGCAAAATGTAGTAGTGGTCGTGCGCACCCAGATACATCTCCTCCAGCTGCCCGTACCATGCCTTGTCCTCCAGCGACCAGAATTCCACCGGTACGTTCTCACCGTATTTTTTGTGCATGCTTTTCAGCAGACGATTGAGGTTGCGGTCGTTGTCGTACTGGATGCGGGTGATGCCGTCAAAGCGGTCGGGCAAAAGGTCGTAGAGCAGCGCGTCCGCTTCGTCGGAGAGGGCCGCGTCTTCCATGAGCATAAACATGCCCTCGCCCTCCAGAGAAACGTGCAGCCAATAGTCCAGCTGGCCCAGCACCGTCACCCCGGTGCCGTCGCGCTCCAGCGCGGCCACGTCGGATTCGCGGTGGTTGAGGGTGTAGAGGGTGGTGAAGCCGCTTTCCTCCCCACCTGCCAGCGTAGCGGTGGGAAGCGCGTCCGCCGGCTTTTCGTACACCAGGTCGCGCAGGGGCATCCAGCCCGGAATGCCGGAGGTATCGCCGTCCCCGGCGATAAGCACGCTGGCCCAGTTGGGCTCGCCCTCCACGCTGTTCCATTCCGGGAGGGCGCTGCTCTCGCACAGCTCGACCACGGTGACGGGCGTGCCGTTGAGGTAGATGCCCATGGGGCAGTTCACGTCATTGGCGCTGGGGCCTGTCAGGAGCACGGTTCCCGCGCCTTCGGCGGCATGCACCCAGGCGTTCAGCGGCAGGGTGGGGCTTTCGTCCTCGACCAGAGCCAGCGCGCCGCCCAGCACAGCCGTCATCGCCAGCGCCAGCACGCCCAGCGCCACGCCCGTCCGACGGCGGCCCTCCATAATGGCGATGATGCGACGCTTCATGCCGTTGCGCCCGCCGTAGAACGACGTGCACAGGGCGGTACGGGCGCGCGCCTGCCGCCGGATGACGCGCAGGATGGTTTCGGAATAGAAGCGGCGCTCCTCCTCATCCGCGCGAGCGGTAACATGGCTGTCGCAGGAAGCCTCCTGATAGAAGCACAGGGAGCGTCCCATGGCCCACACCACGGGATTGTACCAGTGCAGGGCATAGGCCAGCACCAGCCCGGCCTTGACCAGCAGGTCGCCGCGTTTGAGATGCGTCAGCTCGTGCCGGAGGACCAGCGCCAGCTCTTCGGTGGCCAGTTCCTCATCCGGCAGCAGAATCACGGGATGCAGCAGTCCCATCAGCATGGGGCTGGACACCGTGGGGCACAGGCGCAGGCTGACCCGGCGGCGGATGTGCATCTCCGACAGGCAGCTTTGCAGCGCCTCGGCGTAGCCCTCCGCCTCGCAGGGCATCTGCCAGCGGCGCACGGTGCGCACAAAGCGCAGGTGGCTCAGCGCCGCCAGCGCCAGCACCGCCGCCACGCCCGCCAGCCAGACCCACGCCAGTACGGAGAGCCAGTCCACGGGGATGACGGCGCTTGCCGAAGCGCTCTGCTCCCCCTCCACGGCCGTCAGCGTCCGATCTGCCGTGGTCGTTCCGGTCGTATTCTCCACATATGCATGCTGAGCGTCGGCATCGGTCCGGACAGGCTGCTGAGCGGTCTGCGCGGCGGCAGACGCCTGCACAGCCGATGGAGCCTGCACGGCGTCCGCCGTTTGGCTTTCGGCGGTCAGCGGGGCTGCGGTTGCCGCGCTACTTGTGACGGGCCGTGACAACGCCCGCGGCAGCTCCACCGTCATCAGCGGACGGCTTGCCAGCAGGCTGAAGGGAATCAGCAGGCCCGCCAGCACCACCACCCACACGCGATACAGTCCGCGTGGACCGTACCGCCGCCTCAGCAGCGGCAGCAGCGCCAGGTAGACCAGCGACAGCACCGACAGTCCCGCGCCCGTGCAGACCATGGCCAAAAAATAGCTTTTCACGAACGGCCGCCCTCCTTTTGCCGCTCAAGCCACCGGCTCAGCTCATCCAGGTCGCTTTCGGTCAGGCGCTCGCTTTCCAGGGCGGTCAGCAGGCTTTTGAAGCTGTTGCGGTGGTAGTGCTCCACAAAGCTCTCCGTTTCCATGCGCAGGTATTCCTCCCGCGTGATGATGGGATAAAACGCCCGCTCCCGTCCGCTGCCCCGCTCCACGCGCAAAAAGCCGCGCTCGGTCAGCCGCGCAAAAAGCGTGACTACGGTCTGGATCTTCCAGCCCCGCGCCCGACCCAGCGCCTCCATCACCATGGTGGTGGTCACGGGCGGCTCGCGGTCCCAGATATAGGTCATGATTTCAAATTCGGTATCGGGCAAACGCTGCGATTTCATATGGGTTTCCCCCTTCGCGTTTTGATAAGACGACATGTGTTACAGACAGCCTTATAATACATTCTGTCTTACTTGTTGTCAATCCCCTCTCCGACGATTTTCAATTTGTAACAAACGCATCCGATGGTTGACAATTTGTAAGACGTGATGTAGTATGATGGTGACGGCAAGGGACAGACGAAAAACGAATCAGGAGGAATCCTATGATGAACAGAGCATTCAAACGCCTCATGGGGCGCTTGCTGATCGCGCTACTGCTGCCGGCGCTGCTGTGTCCCGTCGCCCTGGCGGACGATCAGACCGCCGATACCTGGTACTTCGGCGGCACCGGGCAGGAAACCTTCTATGAAGCCACGCCCCTGCCCAACGGGTGCCTGCTGCTCAACGGCTCCACCCAGCTGGGACGCAAAGGCCAGGAGCAGCTACCCTTCGCCTCAGGAGAAAGGCGCGCCTGGCTTCTGTGTCTGAACCCGGATATGAGCATCGCCTGGGAGGTCATCGACGGCGCGCAGGGCACCACCCGCTACGTGGTGCCGCAGGTGCTGGCGGACGGACGCATCGCCGTGCTGTACTACAACAGCCCCAGCCAGGTGACGGAAGCGGTTGCCATCCGCTACTTCACGCAGGACGGCGAGCCCGCGGGCGAGGCAAGCCTGCCCGCGACCGCCCCGTTTGAGCTTCCGGGCGACCGATGCGCGGGGGGCTATGTCTTTTCCGGCTACGAGGTGGACACCCAGTTTGCGGATGAATCAGGAATATACGCCCTGCCCGACACCGGGGACTCCTCTGTGAGAAGCACTGGCGGGCGCTCGGTGCTGGCCACGCCGGATGGGCAGATCGTCTGCGGCTTCTTCGTGGTGGAGGGGGAACGCCTCGCCGCCCTGGCCTGTGTGGACGCAAACGGCACCGAGCGCTGGAGGTTCTCGCCTGGCAAATATGCCTCCGGGGACTTCGGTTCGCCCTGCCTGCAAAAGGACGGCAGCATCGTTTTCCTCTGGTCCCACACGGACCCCGACACACGCGAGACGACGGCCATGAGCCTGCTGTGCCTGGACCAGGACGGCACGCTTTTGTGGGAGCTGCCCGTGCCCACCGGCATCGGAACCGAGTTTACGCCGGTGGACGGCGGCTATGTATTCTGCCGCACCTGGTCGGAAAAGACGTACACGCATGCCCGCTTCACGCTGGTGGACCTCAACGGCCAGGTGGTGGAGGCGCGCGACGCCCAGCCGCGCAGGGAGGAATTCTCCGGCGAAATCATGTTCACCTGGAACGGCGAGGCGTGGATGCTGACCAACGCCGAGCGTTCCTCCAACCGCGTGAATGACCGTCAGGATGAGCTGGAGCTGGTGGACGCGGCGCTGATCCGCGTGAGCGCCTGCGAGGTCGTCACGGAGTAAGGCGCGGCGCGGTTCACTGCTCAGCGTCAGAATCGCGGTGGTACAAGGGAAGGGCCCGTCAAAGCGGCTGTGCTTTGGCGGGCCCCGTTGTTTCAGTTATTCAGCGTGACCTTGAACAGATATTGCGGCAGCACATGGCGATATTCCTCATACAGCCCCGTCTGCTCATAGAGGCGGACATAATAGCGATACAGCTCCGTTTTCACCTTCATGGCGTTCCAGGGATGAATCACCGCCTGCCGCGAGGTGGACAGTGCGAGCCCGCCCGGGCTTCTCACATAGTCATACACAGGCTCGCCCAGCACCGCCACATATCGCACCCAACGGTAGTACTGCGTGTTGAAGGCAAAATCCTCGCCCCAGGGCAGCCGTCTGTCGCAGCGGATGGCGTTGCGGAGAATCACATCGCGGCGGTAGAGCTTGTTCCACAGCACGGCATAAAAGAAGCTGTTGGGATGTGCGGACAGCCTGTCCAAAAACTGACGCTGGCTGAGAATCATGTCCTGATCCAGAAATCCGCGCTTCTGGCGCAGCTGGCCGAGCACCTCCGTATACGGGGCGATGACCAGGTCGCACCTGCGCCGCTCCATGGCCTCCACCATGCGCCCGGTGGCGTCGGGCGCCAGCAGATCATCGCTGTCCACGAACTGCACGTATGTTCCGACCGCATGTTTCAGGGCCAGGTTACGCGCGGCAGCCACGCCGCTGTTGTCCTGCGCAAACACGCGCACCCTTCCGTCCTGCGCGGCAATCTCCCGCAGAAGCGCCAGGCTTTGATCGGTACTGCCGTCATCCACAGCCAGCACTTCAATATCTTCAAAGGGCTGGTGCAGCACGCTCCCGATGCAGCTCACAAGCGTTTTTTCCGCATTGTAGACCGGCACGATCACACTGACGGCCGCCCCTTTCGTCGGCAACGCGTTCCCCTCCCCGGCGCGTCAGGCTCTGACGCTGTCCTCTCTGCTTTCCTCGTCCGGTTCCACGCCGGCCAGGCCCACATCTTCCAGGCGTACCGTCATGTCCTCCAGATGATTGATGGAATGCTCGGTCTTGACCCAGTTCGTCTGATGACGGTGCTTGAACAGGCCCACCACCTGCGCCCATCCCGCCAGCATGGTGTTGATTACCATGCTGCACAGCATGGGCAGCAGGATCTTCAGATCCACACGCCGGTGATTGTCCAGCCACTCGCCCATATAGAACAAAAAGATAAAGGAATAGATAAACAGCACGATGCTCGGCCAGTTCAGCGTAAGCCAGCTCTCCATGGTGGCGTGCACGGGGGGACTCTCAATCCAGCCCACCAGTTTGAACAGTTCCATCAGGAGCCCCAGGGCCAGCTGCACCATCAGCACCACATAGGGGGTAAGGCTGTACATATAGAAAAACGTGGAGATAAATTCCCCCAGCCGGATGCGCCTCTGAAACAGGGCCCGAAACAGCCGGCCCGTGTTTTTGAAGGCTACAAACCAGTGTCCCTGCGCCCAGCGCGTGCGCTGGCGGAAACTGGCGTAAAAGCGCGTGGGCTTTTCGTCATAGATACGCACGTTATTGTTCCACAAAATGCGCTTGCCGTCGCAGGTGGCCTCGATCTGCAGCTCAAAGTCCTCGGTAAGCGACATGGCGGTCCATCCGCCGCGCTTGTACAGGTACTTCGCCGATACGGCAAAGCCCGTGCCGCCGATCACGCTGTTGAGACCCAGCCGGCTTTTGGCGTATTGGAAAAACCGGTTGGTAATGGTATAGGTCATGTAATAGAACATGGCCACCATGCCCTTGCGGTTTTTGCAGCCCAGGTAGCACTGGATGATGTCCGCCTTGCCCTCTGCCGAGAGGTACTGGCTGTTGACCTCCAGAAACATGTTGGGGTCGATCAGGTTGTCGGCGTCAAAGAACATCACCAGGTCGTAATGATCCTGATATCCGGCCAGGGCGTTGAGCGCCTTTTGCAAAACGATGGGCTTGCCGGTCGGCGCATCGGGACTTTCCTTGTGGCTTTCCAGCACGTTGGCCCCCATGCGGCGCGCTACTTCCACGGTCCTGTCCGTGCAATTATCGGCAAGGATATAAAAGTCATACAGCTCGCGCGGATATTCCATGTGCTCCAGGTTGTCGATGATATCCGCAATGACCGCTTCCTCGTTGTGAGCGGGCACAAGCACCAGAAAGCGCATCTGCGGATCGTGATCCTGATAGTTTTTGGTATTGCGCTTGAAGCCAAAGAAGCTGATGCACAGCTGGTAGAGCAGCATCAATACCAGCCAGGCGCTCATGATACCCATGACAGCCTCAATGACTGCCGCTACGATTTCCACAGGCTAACATCCTTCCATCTGCATGTCCGGCAACAGGCAACACTTATTTATACTATATCCCCTGCCGCATGTCAATGCATGTCATAAAATGAACACTCTCCGATGAACTCGCGAAGAATGCTCAGAGGCGGGATTTCGTCCATCACATCGCCGTCCACCGGCAGGAAGTAGTGCAGCACCTTCAGCAAGCGATGCGCCACCAGATACTCCGGCGCGGTGCGGGGGATGGAGAGCAGCAGCTCGTAGGCGATGGTTTTGAGCACCGGCAGCTCGTAGTGCAGCGAGGTATTGAACATCACGTCGGCCTTTTCCATGTTGGGAAAGATCCAGCGCTCTTCCCCCGCGCGCACCTTGGGCCACATGTCGATGGTCTCCACCGGCGAGGTGTTGCGGAACCGCATGTCGCGAACGATGCGGCGCAGCAGGCGCACGTCCGTCGTGCGGATACGGTTGTGATCGTCGAGGTTGATGCAGCTGAGCGCGCTGACGTAAATGCCGTACGTCAACTGTTCGGGCACCTCGGCGGTGATGCGGTCGTTCATGCCGTGAATGCCCTCCAGCAGCAGCGGCTCGCCGGGGCCGACGGTCAGCTCGTAACTCTTGGGACAGCGCGCCCCGGTTTTGAAATCAAAGCGCGGCATCTCAACCGTGCGTCCGCTGAGCAGCTCCTCCAGGCAGGAGGTGAGCAGGGGCACATCCAGCGCGTCCACATGCTCCAGATCGGGCTTGCCGTCCGGTTCAAGCGGAATATCGCGGCGGTCGCGGTAAAAATCGTCCAGCGACACCAGATGCGGACGCTGCCCCAGCACGCGCAGGTGCACGGCCAGCCGGTTGGCAAAGGTGGTTTTGCCGCTGGAGGAGGGGCCGAAGATCATCACCACGCGCGCGCCGCGCCGCAGGATCTCGTCCGCGATGCCGGCAATGGATTTGTCGTGCAGCGCCTCGTTGACGCGGATAAACTCCCGCAGGCGGCCATCACGGATCATCCGGTTCACATCCGCCGCGTTTTCCGCGCCCAGGATGCGGCACCACCGCTGGGAGGTGGCAAACTCGCGCAGGAATTTGGCGCGCGACACATACGGCGCGGGCTCGTCAGGATTGGCGGGCGAGGGCGCCATCAGCACCACGCCGGGATAATGCGGCTTGACCGCAAAGGCGCGGATCATACCCGTGGAGGGCAGCATGGCTCCGTAAAAATATTCGCACAGCGGACCGATGCGGTACATGCGGATGCTCTGCTGCGGGCGGTAGCGCAGAAGCTGGGCCTTGTCCAGCCAACCCTCGTTTTCAAAGTAGGCGATGGCTTCTTCGCGGGTCCATTCCTCCTTCTGGAAGGGCAGATCCTGCCGGACCAGCTCGCGCATGTCCTCCTCGATGGCACGGGCCATTTCATGCCCGATTTCGCCATTCAACAGGCGCAGATACAGCCCGTAGCCCACGGAGTTGAGCATGCGCGCCCGCTTCTCCGGATAGAGGCGCTTGAGGCTCAAAAGGAACAGGAAGCGCAGCGACCGCTCATAGACGCGCCGTCCTTCCTCGTCCTGATAGGTGAGCGGCTCCAGCACGCAGTCCTCCGTCAGCGGGTCGGACAGCTCCACGCATATCCCGCCCTGCATGGCGCACAGAACGCGCTCCGCCTGCCCGGCGGGCAGCATCGCACGGATTGCCTGGCCCGCGGTGGTTCCGGATGCAAAGTCCCCGCTTTGCGCTCCCATCGTAATATGAATCATGGCCTGTTCTGCCATTGCCGCGCCACCTCCCTCCTCAGGCGTCCTCAAAGGGCATGTTGCTGGAATACGCCGCAGAGAGGTCCTCCACGTCCATATGCTCGTAATCGCCGCGTTTGAGGCGGTACTGATATTGCAGCTCCTTGGTATGCACATAGGCCCGGGTCTGCCGGTTGGCCGGCAGCACACTCAAGTGCATGCCCTTCTGTCCGTCAGGCAGCTGAGAAAACCGGATCTTCACAAACATCTGCCCATGCTGCTGGCAGCGGCTGAGCGCCACGTATTTACCCGGCGCCTGAGGAATCAAAGCGGTCTGGCGCTTGGTGGGCTGGCCGCAGGTGGGGCACTTGGGCGCGGCCAGCGCCTCGCCCTCCAGCGCCTCACGCACGGAGGGCACCAGGTCGGTCACGCGGAAGCGGCTTCGCCGGTCGTTGTGGCACAGCTTGCGCGGCTGCTCCTCATAGCGCAGCACGTCCATGGGATGCGGCAGCTTCCGGAGCACCTGCGCGGTATAGTATGCGTCGTGCATGGCGTTGTGAAAGCTGCGCTCCTCGTCCACCTCCACGCCGAGCGCCTCCATGGCGGTTTTCAGCGCCGTCTGCCCGCTCTTGCCGGCTTCGGCGGCGTAGAGGCGCTGCAGGTCATACATCTTGGGCAGAGGACGCTCCACCCGGAAAAAGTCCACATTCTGCTGCAGCACGCTCACATCATCGCAGCCCCAGGTGACGAAGGCGCAGTCCTCGCCGCACCAGTCCATAAACGTCTCCATCGCCTCCGGAAAGGCGGGGGCATCGCACAGAACATCCCGCGTGAGACCCGTCATGCGCCTTACGCGCGGATGAATGGTCTGGTAATGCGTGGGGTTCACCGGGATGGAGATGGTGTCCACGATTTCCAGCCCCTCATCCAGCTTGGCCGCTCCAAACTGAATGACCTCAAAGAGCAGCCGGTCGCCCACGCGGCGGTAGGCCGCGCTCTGATAGCTGGTCGGCTGGTTCCACTCCAGGTCCAATACGATCAACTGCATGTCCATTACTCCCGTATATCAAGGCATTGCGCCGCGGCGGCGCGCCCGGCCAGCAGGCCGGTGGCAAAGGCGATGTGCAGGTTGAACCCGCCGGTAAGCGCATCCACGTCGATGGCCTCGCCCGCCACATACAGGCCCGGCACAAGGCGGCTCTGCATGGTGGAGGGGTCTATTTCCCGCACGCTCACACCGCCGCGGGTAACGATGGCCTCCTCCAGGCTGCGCGTACCGCAAACAGGCAACTCAAGGGCCCTGGTCATTTCCGTCAGGCGGTGGCGCTCCTCGCGCTCCAGCGCGCCGGCGGGTTTGAGCGGGTCCAGGCGGCACAGCCGGGCTACCGTCTCCGCCAGCCGGGCGGGAAACAGGCCGCAAAGCACGTGGCCGAGCTGTTTTTTGGGCGCGGCGGCGATGTCGCGCAGAATGCGCGCATCCAGCTGCGCGTCCGTCAGCCCCGGTTTGAGGTCCAAAACGAGTTTCATCTCCTGCGCGGGCAGACCGGTCAGATAGGCCGACGCGCTCAGCACCAGCGGCCCACTCACGCCGAAATGGGTGAAGAGCATCTCGCCCAGGTCGCTGTAGAGGCGCTTTTTGCCGCGCAAGAGCGTGAGCCGCACGTTTTTGAGGGACAGGCCGGTGAGCGCACGCACCCACTCGGCCGGACTCTCCAGCCCCACCAGCGAGGGCAGCGCCGGCAGCACCGTATGCCCACAGGCCCGAAGCCATGCCCACCCGTCGCCCGTGGAGCCGGTGGACGGATAGCTCGCGCCGCCCGTGCATATAACGGCGGCGGCACAGGGCACGTTGCTTCCGCCGGCGAGCGTCACACCCGCCACCCGGCCGTCCTGGATAGATAGGCCGGTCACGCGCGCATTCAGCCGTACCTCCACGCCCAGCCGGCGCAGCTGCCGCTCAAAGGCGCGGGTCACGTCGCTGGCCTTCTGGCTGGCGGGAAACACGCGGTTTCCCCGCTCCACCACCAGGGGACAGCCCCAGCGCTCCATCTGTTCCATCAGAGCCGACGGCGGCAGCGCGTCCAGCGCGCTGTAGAGAAAGCGCGGGTTCCGCACCACATTTTGCAAAAAGGCGTCCCGGTCGCAGGCGTTGGTCAGATTGCAGCGGCCCTTGCCGGTGATATAAACCTTTTTCCCCAGTTTTTCGTTGCGTTCCAGCAGCGTCACGCGCGCGCCTGCCCCGGCGGCCGTTACCGCCGCCATCATGCCGGCGGCCCCGCCGCCGATCACCGCCACCTCATTCATCCTGCCTGTCGATATAGACGCTGTGAGCGTTCCATATCCCCTCCAGCCGTTTGAAATGCGCGCCCAGCTCCTCGCGCCGGTTCAGCCCAACGCTGACGATGAGCGCATTGATCACCGACAAGGGCGCTGCCAGGCTGTCCACAAAGCTGGCCATGTCGGTACAGGCGCACAGGCATACATCCGCATGCGCATACAGCGGGGACATTTCGCTGTCGGTGATGCCCACCACCTGCGCGCCGTTTTTCTTGGCAAAGCGCATGCACTCCACCGTGCGCGTGGAATAGCGCGGAAAGCTGATGCCCACCAGCACGTCGCTGCGGTCGATGCGGGCGATCTCCTCGAACACATCTCCGGTGGTGTTGCTCACCAGCGCCACCCCGTCGAAAATCTGGTGCAGATAGTGGTACATGAACTGCGCCAGCGGCGCCGCGGATCTCAATCCCATCACATAGATGCGCCGTGCGTCCAGAAGGCGCCTGACCACATCGTCAAAATCCTCCTGGGACAGCGCCTCGACGGTTTTACGGATGTTGTGCGCGTCGTTTTTGAGCACGGTGGCCAGCACATCCCCCTGCTCGATGCCGGAGGTAATGGCGAAGCGCTGCTCGCTGGTCAGGCGCTGGCTTACCAGGCCGCGCAGACGCTCGCGCAGCTCCGGATATCCCTCATAGCCCATGGCGGAGGCAAAACGCACCACGGTGCTCTCGCTTACGCCGCATTCGCGGCCCAGCGCCCCGGCCGTCATAAAGACCGCCTTGTCATAGTGCTGGGCAATGTATTCGGCAATACGCCGGTGCCCCTTGCTCAGCGGCCGGGTGCCCTGGTTCAGCATGCCGATCAATTCCCGGGTGTCCTGCACGGGATCAAGACCTTCTTTCCTGCCGGCCGCTTCAGCCGATGTCCAGCCCGTCCCACACACGGCTGTCGAGGCTTACGGGGTTGCCCATCAGCGTCAGCGTGATATGGCCCTGGCCAAGATAGTACAAATCCGTGTCCTCGGCGGGCGGCTCGGTTTTGGAACCCTCCAGCAGCCAGAAATACGTGCCCGCTCTGGGGGACTGACGGCGCTCGTACCCGTCGATGAAATTGCCGGTATCCAGCGGCGCATACACCGGGGGCAGCAGCTTTTCCGGCGCAAGAAGCGGCGCATTGATATTGAGCACGGTGTGAGGCGGCGTATCTGCACGGGCATACTTTTCCGCCACACGCACAGCATAGCGCGCCAGATGATCGATCATGCCCTGATCCGCATGGTGATGGATGGAAACGGCCATCGCAGGCAGATGGTTGAGCGCACCCTCCATGGCCGCGCCCACGGTACCGCTGTAATGCACCGCCATGCCGGCGTTATAGCCGTCGTTCACCCCGGAGAGGACGATGTCCACCGGGCGGGTCGCCAGCTGCTGCAGCCCCACGCGCACGCAGTCCACCGGAGATCCCGTAATGGCGTAGGCCTGGCATCCCGGCCGGTCCACGGGCCATTCCTTCACATAGATGGGCTCGGTCAGCGTAAAGCGGTGGCTGGCCGCGCTCTGCTGATACCGGGGCGCACACATGGTGACCTCGTGGCCACGCTCTACCGCCGCCTCCATAAGCGCCATGATGCCCTTGGAACCGATCCCGTCGTCATTGACCAGAAAAATATGCATTCGTTCCATCCTTCCCCATGTTCACCGCTTCAGGTCGCCGCCCGCCGCATCTACCAGCGTGCGCGCCACATTAATGATGACCGCCACGGCGAGCGCCCACCAGTAGTTGTCAAACACCACGCTGTTTTCCACCAGTCCCGCGGCGGTCCATACCAGCCATGCATCCACCGCGATGTAGAGCAGCCCCAGCGTGCAAAAATTCAGCACCGACAAAATCAGCCGCATCACGGGCCGAAGCACCGTGAAAATGACAGCCAGAATCACGCCTACAATCAGTGCATTGGTCAGGTCCAGCATCTTTACGCCATCGAGATATTCTGCGCACAGCGGCACAGCAGCCACTGTAACCGCAAACCTGACAAATGCCGCAAACATGGCGTTCCTCCCCTCCGATACACCGGCAACATACTTTTTTATTATAACATACTTTTCCCGCTTGTGCATGCCCTTGCGCTGCCGGGGGCAACCTATGGCGAACCCGCCGCGCAAAAGCGCATATCCTGACCCATGACGGGATGTGGCCCTAAGCCCGACCCTCCCGCCCAACTGCCCGGAAAGGAGGGCCATGCGCATGAAAAGCAAGTTTTTCAAGGATACGCAGGGCCTGGAATCCGCCTTTGAAAGCTGCACGCCCGACAAGGTGAGCGTATGCCTCCGGCTGAGCCGGACGGCCTACGAACTGGCCCTGGCCGAATCGGCCCGCGAGGGCCTGACCAGCGGCGAATACATCGAGCGCCTCATCTGCCAGCGCGCTCCCCGCCGGCCGGAGGCAGACGTCTGGGCCGGTACAGCACCGCCGTCGTACATAGGTAGCCAAGCGCCGCGCCCTCGGTAAGCACCACCTGTCCGTTGATGGACAGCACGGCGCGCAGCACCGGCACGCTGACCAGCCCCTCGGTTTCCAGGTACTGATAGGCCAGCGCCACGGCCAGGATGCCCGCTCCCAGCAAGAGCCACCCGGTCAGGCCGTTGGTGCGCGCCCGGATACCCGCCAGCGGCAGGGTGAGCGCCAGCGCCGCACCCAACAGCGCGCCCTTGAGGAGAAAGGCCAGAAAGCTCGCCGCCCCGATCATGCCGTCCATCCAGCGGAATGCCGCGCACACCAGCACGCACAGAAGCAGCGGTCCCAATGCCGCCACCAGCCTGCGAAGCAGCATGTCATTCCTCCTTTGCAGCGTCCAGCGCCCACAGGCGTTCCCTGTCGGTCATGGGTGCTGAGGCGAACAGATCCGGCCGTGCACGCAGCGTGGCCAGCAGCGCCTGCCGTCTGCGCCAATCGCGGATCTTGGCATGGTCGCCACCCAGCAGCACCTCCGGCACCTCCCGGCCCTCAAACACGCGGGGACGGGTATACTGCGGGTATTCCAGCAGGCCATCGGAGAAGCTCTCCTCCTCGGTGCTCTCCCCGCTGCCCAAAACGCCCGGCACATAGCGTGCCACCGCGTCGATCAGCGCCATGGCGGCCACCTCGCCCCCGGTGAGCACGAAGTCGCCCAAAGAGATCTCCTCATCCACCACCAGGTCGATGGCCCGCTGATCCACGCCCTCGTAATGCCCGCATAACAAAAGCAGTTCATCCTGTGCCGCCAGTTCCCGTGCTTTTGCCTGTGTAAAAGGAATTCCCTGCGGGGTTACATAAATCACCCGCTTTTTCTTATTCTGCGGTATCTTTTCCATAACACTCTGACATGCATCATATACCGGCTGTGCCTGCATGAGCATCCCTGCACCGCCGCCGTAAGGATAATCATCCACCCTGCCATGCTTATCCTGCGTATAATCACGGATATTCACCGCATCAATATCTATTTTTTTCTGTTGCACGGCTCTCCCTGTGATGCTTGTCATAAGCCCCTGCATCACCATATCCGGAAAAAGCGTCAAAACATGAAACTTCATTGTCCACCCTCCGTTTAACGCAGTCCCGGCAGCAGATGTACTTCCATCTGTCCCGCAGCCACATCCACGTTCTGGATACACGCATGGATTGCCGGAATGAGCAGATCTTTTGCGCCGTCTTTACTCACAACATAGACATCATTGGCACCGGTCTGCAATACATCGGAGATTGTTCCAAGTTCTTCTCCTTCATCCGAAACCACCTGTATTCCGATCAGATCTGCAATAAAATACTCGTCTTTTCCTAATTCCACTGCATTTTCCCTGGTAACAAGCAGCTTTGCCTGCCGCATTCTCTCCACGTCATTTCTATCATCTATCCCCTTGAATTTCAGGATCACCATATTTTTAAAGAACTTAACACCTTCGATTTCAAGTTCTCTGGTTCCCCGACCCTGATCAAGGAGGACTGTTTTCAAATTTTTAAACCGGGCATTATCATCCGTGGTAGGAAACACTTTCACCTCTCCACGTACCCCGTGAGGAGCCGTAATCACTCCCACCTGAAATAAATCTTCCATAAAATCTCCTATTGTGCAGATTCTCTCACGAATTTGTTTCATAGAAAAACAAGCACCTCGCAGCTGCGGGGTGCTTAATGCGGTACATCTCTGATGTATCGCCTGTGGTACATCTCTGATGTACCGCTTTCATTTACGGTATATCCTACCGTTATGTTATTGCATGATTTCCACAATAACTTTTTTGTCTTCTTTGGATGCCGCTGCTTTCACAACCGCACGGATTGCTTTCGCAATGCGTCCCTGCTTTCCGATTACTTTGCCCATATCGGACTGTGCAACCCTAAGTTCCAGCAGAGTTCCTTTTTCATTCTCAGACTCCGTCACAACAACTTCATCCGGGAAATCAACGAGTGACTTTGCAATTACTTCAACTAATTCTTTCATTAATTACATCCACCCTTCGGAATTATTTCTCGATACCAGCTGCCTTGAAGATTCTGTTAACGGTCTCTGTTGGCTGTGCGCCTGTAGATAACCACTTCTTAGCCAGCTCAGCATCTACGTGATACTCGCTAGGATCCTTTGTTGGATCATATGTTCCGATCTCTTCGATGCATCTTCCGTCTCTTGGTGAGCGGGAATCTGCAACTACGATTCTATAGAAAGGAGCCTTCTTCTGTCCCATTCTTCTTAATCTGATCTTTACTGCCATTTCATTTCACCTCCTCATAGGTTTTGTTTTTTATTTAAAAGGGAAGTCCTTTGAACATTCCTCTTTTACCACGTTTGCCGCCCATCATGCCGGGCATCTGTTTCATCATTTTCTTTGTCTGCTCAAACTGCTTGACCAGACGGTTGACTTCTGCCACCTGTACACCCGCACCTCTTGCAATGCGGTTCTTTCTGCTTGGATTGAGCAGATTCGGATTTTTACGTTCCTGCGGTGTCATGGAATGAATAATTGCCTCTATTCTCCGCATGTTTTTCTCCGCTTCGTCCGTATCAATCTCCGGCATCTTTCCACCGCCGAGTCCAAGTCCCGGCATCATGCCCATCAGACTGGACAAACCGCCCATCTTTTTCATCTGACTCATGGACTCTAAATACATTTCAAAGTCAAATTCATTCTTGCGCATCTTCTGCTCAAGTTCTTTGGCTTTTTCCTCGTCGAGATTCTCCTGTGCTTTCTCAATCATGGTAAGCACATCACCCATACCAAGGATTCGGGATGCCATACGATCCGGGTAAAACTGCTCC
>OKRW01002054.1_pt1 | contig 15506 bp, 9 predicted proteins | sample 1601151 | NCBI WGS metagenome assembly OKRW01 (sample SAMEA3541471, study PRJEB24748) | human gut metagenome | biome: human gut; feature: human-associated habitat; material: faeces | place: China | collected 2012 | reverse complement strand
TCAGAGCCGCAGAAGCCCGACGAGCCGCAGAAGCCCGACGAGCCGCAGAAGCCCGACGAGCCGCAGAAGCCCGATGAGCCGCAGAAGCCCGACGAGCCGCAGAAGCCCGATGAGCCACAGAAACCTGATGAGCCACAGAAGCCGGATGACACGCAGAAACCCGATGACACCAAGCCGGATCCATCGGGCCCCACAGACCCCACGGATAACCCCGGCAAGGGCGACCAGGGCGGCTCCAAGTCAGACGATAACAAAGGCGGCTCCGAGGATTCCGGTGACCATGGCGATGGCACCGGCGGAGACGACGGGGACCACGGCGGCAGCGGAGGTGACCACGGCAGCGGCGGTGAGGAGGATGATACCCCCCGCATTTATACGACACTGAAAACCCAGCAGCTTACCAAGGCAGAGCTGCCCGACAGCAAGCTGACCTTTGTGGCCTATCCCCTGGGTAAGGGCGATCTGCATATCCGTGTCCGGCTGAAAAATGAGACCAATTCCGGAAACGGATTGCTGCTTACTTCTCAGAATAACCAGGACTACGAGGCACAGCTGGATTTCAACGCAGATAACCTCTTTGTGCTGTCTCTTTATGATGGGGAGACCTTTCTGGGACTTGTTCAGTACCGGGTGGGCTATTACGCGAATCTTGCGGACGATACCCACCCGACGGTGGGGGACTATCCACCCTCCATCGTTACCAATCTGGACGGGGCCAGCCTGGACATGAGCTCCCAAACCTTCCCCTTGACGGTGATCGCCCGTGCCAACGCAGAGCTGGGAGCCGGTGTGATCTATTCCAATCAAATTCGGGTCACGCTGGACGGCAAAACCGTGGAAAAGAGCTACGGCGATTCTCAACCCACCTACGAGTTGTATTTCGATCCCCCTCAGTTGGGCGATGAAGAAACCTACATCGTCCGGGTGCTGGCCTGGGATGGTAACGGAAACTCCACCATGAAGGTCTACACCGTCACCTATCACCAGATCAGTGAGGGCGACCCGGCAGGCTCGGTGGATGTGGTGCTGGATGCGACCACCATCGGCCTGGGCATTCTGGATACCGGTACGCTGGACATCGTGGAGGGCGAAACGGCGGCATCCGTGCTGCTGCGCTTCCTGCAGGAGCGCGGTTATGAGCCGGATTACCAGGGGTCCACCACTATGAACTTCTATCTGCGCCGGATTAGCCGGGGCGACATTGCCTACCGTGCCAATGTCCCAGAGCATCTTTGGGAGCTGATCCTGCGGGACGGCATCACCACCAATGACAACTATGACCGGGACAGCATCGGGGAGTTTGACTATACCCAAGGCTCGGGCTGGATGTACTCCATCAACGGCACCCTGTATGAGGGTACCGGCATGAGTGGCTACAAGGTCCGCAACGGCATTACCATTTATGTGCGCTTCACCCTGTCCTACGGCAAGGACATCGGCGGCTACGATTCCACCGGAGGCGGCTACGGTTCACTGAGCAGCTACTGCGGCCTGTGGATCAACGGCAGCTACCAAGCCCTGGGCCACGACTTCGTGGAGACGGACCGTTTGGAACCCACCGAAACAGAGGATGGTTACATCCACTATCGCTGCTCCAAGTGCCATGAGGAGAAAACAGATATTCTCCCGGCCACCGGCGGTACGGAGCCATCCCCCACCGCCGCACAGGCGGCCCCCGCCCTGCTCCTGCGGCGGGGATCGGGCCTTACCCCTTATCAAAACAAATTCCATAGAACCTGGGAGGCAGCAGCATGAAAAGAGCAACACGAATATTAGCGGCACTTCTTTGCGTGCTGCTTCTGCTTCCGACTTTGGCCCTTGCGGAAAGCGCTCCCTCGCTGAAAAAACAGATCGCACAGAGTGCGGAGGGAATGTCCGCTCTGGGCGGCAAGAAAGGTGAATTGCTGAAAGACCGGGAACTGTTTCCTGCAGGCGATTCCGTCTGCGATTGGCTGGCCATAGCTATGGCACTGTCCGGCACAAGGGAGAGCTATTCCGACTATTTAGCGGGACTAAAGGCCCATGTGGAGGACGCATACGCCAAAAACGGATGCCTGGACCGCAACAAGGCCACGGAATACCACCGGATTTCTTTAACGGTGCTGGCACTGGGGGGCAACCCCACCAACTTCGGCACGAAGCCCGACGGCTCGTCCATTGACCTGATCGCAGAGGGTACTTACAACTATGCCCGTGATCCGGGCGCTCAGGGCTTAAATGGCTGGATATGGGCGCTGCTGACCTTGGATGCCGGGGACACAGAGGTCCCGGCAGACGCCCTGTATTCCCGGGAGGACATGGTAAATGCCATTTCCGTTGCTCAGGAGCCGGACGGCGGCTTCGGCCTGATCCCCGGAAAATCGGATGTGGACATCACCGCTATGGCGGTGCAGGCCCTAGCTCCCTATCGGGACCAGATGGAGACCGAGATCGACGCAGCACTTTCCTATCTTTCCGGCCAGCTGACGGACACCTGCGGGTATATCGCCTACGGCGATGAAAACGCGGAAAGCACCGCCCAGGTCATCCTGGCCCTGTGTGCGCTGGGCATTGACCCGGAGACGGATAGCCGTTTTGTCAAGGGCGAGCACACCCTGCTGACGGGAAGCGGACGGCACCTACCGCCATGTGCTGGAGGGGGCCGGCGACGGCCTGGCAACGGCCCAATCCGTCCTGGCCTTAGTGGCTGTGCAGCGTGTGCGGTCCGGGCAGCCGTGGGTGCTGCATTTTGACGGCACTCAAGCGCCCCGTGAGGCATTCGGCACAAATGGAATCATCATCTGCGCCGTGATCGGTGCGGTAGTCGTAATCGCCGCCGGTGCGATCTACATCATCGGCAGAAAGAGGAAAAAAGTATGAACAAGCTGACAGATCAAATTCAGGCAGAGGTCAACAAGATCGTTTTGGGCAAGGAGGACATCGTCCGCAAGGTGCTGCTGGCCATCCTGGCACAGGGCCATGTGCTGCTGGAGGATGTCCCCGGCGTAGGCAAGACGACGCTGGCCAAGGCATTTTCCAAAACGCTAGGTCTGGACTCCAAGCGTGTCCAGTTCACCTCCGACACCCTGCCATCGGATATTATCGGGTTTTCCGTATTCGATAAGGCAGACGGCAAGCTGAAATATCAGTCCGGAGCCATTATGACCAATCTGCTGCTGGCGGACGAGATCAACCGTACCTCCAGCAAGACCCAATCCGCTCTGCTGGAGGCTATGGAGGAGTTGCAGGTCACCGTGGACGGCGTGACCCGGCCCCTGCCGAAGCCCTTTATTGTGCTGGCAACGGAAAACCCGGTGGGTTCTGCGGGTACGCAGATGCTGCCCGCATCCCAGCTGGACCGTTTCATGCTCCAACTGAGCATGGGCTATCCCAATCGGGCCAGCACGGCGGCACTGCTGAAGGATCGCCATCATGTGGACCCGCTCTCTGCCTGCCAGACAGTGACTTCCCCTGCCGAGCTGGAAAAGCTCATTGCAGAGGTCAGCAATATCCATGTGGCAGACCGAATTTATGACTATATTGCAGAGCTGGTGGATCTGACCCGCTCCAACGCCTATGTGACCCTGGGTGTCAGTCCCCGTGGCGCTTTGGCTGTGACCCGTGCGGCCAAGGCCAACGCCTACTTAGAGGGCCGGGACTATGTGATCCCTGACGATGTGTGCGCCGTGTTCCCGGATGTGTGCGTCCACCGTCTGATCCTCAACTCCAAGGCGCGGCTCCAGGACTATACAGCGGCACTGATCCTGCAAAATGTACTTACCTCCGTCCAGAAGCCGGATGTCCGGGAATTTTCCAGCAAATGAGAAAAACGATCTTAGGCAGCGCCCTGTGTTATCTGATCCTGCTGCTGGCGTTGGCGGCGCTGCTTCTTACAAGCGGCTCCTTCTGGGCGCTGGCCGGACTCTGCTTGCTGCTCCTGCTGCCCCTGGCCTCCTGGGCGGTCAATTTCTATGTCCGCAGGCACCTGCAGGCGGACATTCTGACCCCGGCCACAGCGGCAAAACACACGGCAGTCAGCTGTCGGGTGCGTATCCGCAACGGAGCGTTTCTGCCCGTAATGCGCTATGGCTGTCAGGTCTCTATCCGCAATGATCTCACTGAGGAAGATCAGACAGTGACGCTGACCGGCAGCATCGGAGCCAAGGGCGAAACCAGCCAAACCATCCTGCTGCAAAGCAGCTTCTGCGGTAGAGTGTATGTGCAGATCAGCCGGTTTACCCTGCTGGACTATCTGGGCCTGCTTCCCATGAAGGCCCTCGTGAAAGCGGATGCCCGTCTGACCATCCTCCCGGACCTGTATCCAATGGAGGCGGACATGACCGCCCGACCGGCCTATGCCGACGACGGCGCTTCCAATCGACGGGGTGAGGACCGCAGCGAGGTGTACCAGCTCCGGGAGTATCGCCCCGGCGATGACATCCGGCAAATTCACTGGAAGCTGTCCTCAAAGCTGGACGAACTGATCCTAAAGGAGGCCAGCCAGCCGGAGAGCCGTTCCCTCTTGGTATTCTGGGATAAGCGCAACGGCGGCACCCCCCAGCAGATGGACGCACTGGCGGAGGTCGTGTCCTCCGCAGGCATGGCACTGCTGCAAAGCGGTGTACCCTATACCCTGTGCTGGACGGACCGGGACGATCTGCAGGTCCAGGACATTTCAGAGGAAAACCAGCTTTTGCAGGCTATCCCGGCTCTGGTAAAGACCAGGGGCAGCGCTGAGTGCCGCCTGCCCAAAACTGACGGTTACAGCCGAATTCTCTGTTTCGGCACAGCGCCGGAAGAACAGCTGCTCACGGACGGACGGGTGCATTTCATCCTCTGTACCGAAGAACAGTACCCCGGTGCGACCACCTTTGCCCCGCAGAATTATTCCGAGGCCATGCAGCGACTGGAGGTTTAACCCATCATGCGAAAAAATGAAAACGGACTCCAGTGGATTGTCGCCGAAACGGCACAGAAAAAGCTGCACTTTCCCTGGGGCGCTTGGGTGGTCTGTGCCGTTCTGACGGTGGGCTTCTGCTTGCTTTTAACCGCTGCATTTCCCTCTGTTCCCTACCCATGGTGGGCCATGACAGCAGCTGCGATTTTGGTACAGGCGGCGTTGCTGATAGTATACCAAACCAGAATCGGGAACTGGCTCGTTCCAGCGGGCATCGGCGTGTTGCTTCTTCTGAGCTTGGCACTGAACAAGTTTGTCCTACCCGGTTTTGGAACACTGGCAAATGATTTCCTGACCCTGCTGACGAAAAAGACCGGGAAGATCTACCTGGACCTTGCGGCAGCGGATGCCCAATTTCTGCCTCTGGCGGTAACGGTTCTGCTACTGGCGGTGTCGCTGCTTCTCAGCCGCAGCGCATGGAGCGGACGGATGCTGCTGGCCTTGCCGATTCTGCTGCCCTGCTATGCAGCCCTGTTGCTGGGCTTGTTTCCCATAGGCATCGGCGGTGGGCTGCTGATTATTGGCACGGTGCTGCTGATGGTGCAGCACACGGCAGAGGGAGAAGCCCTTGCAGGCGTTCCGGCGCAGCTGATCTTGCCGGTCCTGTGTGCAGCGCTGTGTCTGCTGATTGGCCTGTCCTGCCAAGACAAGCTGAATACAGACATGGTCGAGACGATGCAAACCCAGCTTCACCAGCGGCACTACGACAGCGATACCAATTCCATGCCGGAAGGAAACCTCAAGAACTTACCCGCCTGGAATAAAAGCGACACCCCGGCGCTGGAAGTCACAATGGAGCAGCCGGAAAAGGTGTATCTGCGTGGGCAGGTCTACGACACCTACACCGGCGCCAACTGGAAAGCAGCCGATACCGAAGAAACCGCCCAATATGAGGACCTTTTCTATTGGCTCCATGAGGCGGGTTTCTACGGCCAGAGTCAAATTGCACTGGCGGATGGCTATACGGAGACGGCCACACCGCTGTCCATGACTATACGAAATCTCTCCGCCTGTTCCGCCCACGGCTACTACCCCTACGCCGTCTACGGCAGCGAAACGCTGGCAGCGGACCGCATCGGGGACACGAATCTGCCCCCGGCAGAGAGCCTGTATTATCTGAAAGGCAGCGTCCCGGACTGGTATCAGATCCAGCGGAACCTCTCCACAGCCCAGGGCCGGGAAAACATCGAGACCTATCTATCCAAGGAGCAGGCCTATGCCGACTATCTCCGGGCCGTGGACCTGCAAATGACCCAGGACAGCTGGGCCGTCCTCCAGCGGCAATTGAAGCTGGACACCCAGACCCGGACCATCAGCGACATCCGCACCATCATCTTTGACTATCTACGGGAAGCCATGACCTACGATGAGACTGCCCGGACCATGAACGGCAGCGGCGACTTCCTACAATATACGCTGGAGCGCAGCGGACACGGCTACAGCGTCCATTACGCCACGGCAGCGGTGCTGATGCTGCGCTACATGGGCGTTCCGGCCCGCTATGTGGAGGGATATTACCTCTCGGCAGAGGATGCCGCCCGCTACAAGGCCGGTGAGACCATTACCCTGACGGAAGAAAACGCCCACGCCTGGGCGGAATACTATGTCAGCGGTGTCGGCTTTGTGCCGTTCGAGGTGACTCCCGGCTACATAGACGACGAGGAACTGTCCCTGGGCGGCGACAGCCCGGATGAGAATACCTATGAGAACAACACCCAGCAATTTGTAGAGGTGGAGCAGCCAGAGGAGATCAACGAGCACAAGCAGGACCGATTTACCTTCTCACTGAATGCCCACTACCTACTGCTTCTTCCCTTGCTGCTGATCTTGCTGCTGGCCGGGTGCATTTTTCATCGCCGCAGGGTGTTTCGGAAGAAGATGGCCGCTATCGACGCCGCAAACGACCGGGAGGCCATTGCCATGCGCTATGGCTATGCCGTTTGCCTGCTGCGCCACAGTACGGCGCAGTTCCCGGAGGATGCTGCGGAGGCCGCAGAACTGAATCAAAAGGCGCTGTTCAGCACCCAGGAGATGACCCCGGAGCAGCGCAAGCAGGTTGACTCATTTGCCGTGCGTGTACTGGATGCCTGCAAGGGCAGCTGGACAACCTGGGAGAAAATACGGTACCGGCTATGGAACTGCCTGTATTGAAAACAAGGAGGAAGGAAAATGTACAAAAGAGTAATGGCTCTGCTGCTGAGTCTGGTGCTTCTGCTCTCTGCCGCCATGCCGGTCACGGCGATGGCCGCAGAGGGGTACGCCGGTAGCTTTGTGCTTGTGGCTATGAACGCCAACAGCACCATCGTGGAGCCGACCCGTATCCAGTATAAATCTGGGCAAACCATTCAACAGGCGCTGGCGGATTCAGATATTGACTTTGTCGGCCTGGAAAACGGATTCGTCTATGAGATCAACGGCGTTTCCGCCAATTACCTGCTCTATTATGACAAGGGTGGCTATAAGCTGGACGCTCCGGCTTCTTCCGTCAAGGCCCTTTGCTTCCATGTATCTTCGACTTATTCGGACGCAGCTATCCAGCTGATTATCCAAATGGCGGATTACCTGGACATGACCAACCATGTGCAGAATTATCCGGCAGCGGCCAGTGCCTACGCAGCGGCGCTGAAGGGCCTGCGGACGGCAACTGCCGACTCGGCAGGACCATTGCTGAAAAACCTGAAAGACGCCATTGCCGAATATGCGGCCCTTCTGGACGGGACCAAATACACCGTCTCCGCCACAGCAACCCAAAACGGCAATGCGGTGGAGGCACCGATCCTCTCCCTTACGGATGTCTATGGCAATGTTACCACCGGCACCGGCAGCGTCCAGGTCATCGCCGGTGACTATAAGTTCCGTGTGTCCGACGGCGGATATAACCGCACAGAGGGAACGCTGACGGTTTCCGCCGACGCCCAGGTCTCTGCGACCCTGCCCTACGGCGAGTGGTTCGGCAATATCCGGCTGCTGGATGCCGATCAGGAACCCTACCGCGCTGCACAAAACCGTGAAAACCACACGGCGCAGTATTGGATCGAGGATACAGCCAATGCTCTGAGCAGCGTGTATCTGAATGCGGCGATGGGCAATGTCCCGAATACCAAGACCACCAAGCTCCGCACCATCTATACCGGCACCAACGGCAAGGATATGTCGGGCATATCCCGCAGCTGGAACAGCACAGCCACATCCCTTACTTATCTGTTGACCTCTGGCATGGAGGGCAAGACCTTCGCGCTGGAAGCACAGTATACAGGCTCGGACGGCTACACGCAGATTCAGTCCTACGATGTCACCGTGACCCGTGTGCCCACGCTGAAGGCTCTGGCAGCCACGGCGGAGGGGACCAAGCTGCCCCTGGAGTTTGCGCCCAACACCCGGGAGTACAGCCTAAAAACCGTGTCCTCCACTGTGGATATTGACGCCGCACCATTTGGTGAGGATTATACCGTCACCGGAACCGGGGCGGTGCAGCTGACCGGAGACACGCAGGATCACATGATTCAGGTAGCAGCGCCCAACGGGGAGCAGAGCACCTATACCCTCCACATTCAGAAGGTAGCTTCCGTACCGGTGACGCTGGCTGTGCCTTCCGGAACAACGGTGCAGGTGATCAATGGAGCAGGCTCCGAGATTGCCCCGGTGGACGGGATCTATCACCTTGTCCCCGGCGAGAGCTATACCTGCATCGCCACGAAGAACACCTGGTATCATACGCAGATCACCTTCACGGCCTCCAGCGGACTGAATGTGTCCGTCCCGGAGCCTGTCACCACCGACTGGCTGACCGATCTGGCATTCTACAACGGCACCTATGCTTCCAGCCGGATCGCCTACGCCGCCGACAAGACCTTCACGGCGGCAGACCACACCTACAACTATACGGTGTCCGACTGCAACAGCTCCGTTGCCATGCAGGCCACGGCAACCGGAACCGTGACGGCGCTGTATCGGACCCAAAGCACCGTGCCGGAGATTCATAATCTCGCACGGATGGAGACGATCACAACGCCTGTCAGCAAAACGGGTCTTGCTCAGAGCCTGACCTACGCCGTGGCCAAGGCCGGTTACGGCCAGACGGTGACGATCCGCATTTCCAAGACAGAAAACGGCACTACCTACTATCAGGACTACGATATTCAGCTGCTGCGGCAGCTGCACCTGTCCAGCCTGACTATTGCCACAAAGGATGAGACACTGCCCTTTGTAACTCCAAAGGGCGCAACGGCCCGCTTTGATCGAGATACCACGGATTATTATGTTAAGGTAGACCGGGAGACCACCGCTCTCTACCTCTCCGGCACCTATCCCAACAGCAGCACAGACACCGCCTGCTGCGGCGGGTACTATGCCAAGGTCAACGGCGTACGCTATGATACGCTGGCCGGCGCGGAAGCGGTCCTGAACACAGACCTTTATAATGAGGATATTTCGGTACAGGTCTGCCACGCAGATACCGGCAGCATTGAGCTGACCTATACCGTCCATGTTCAGAAAAGTGACCCCATCCAACTGACCATCCAAACGACCCCGGCGGATGCCACGGTGTTCCTGACCAACGACCTGAACGGCAAGCGCATCGTGGAGAAAAACGGCACCTACAGCCTGACCCCCGGTGCCAGCTATTCCTACACTACCACCTGCGCCGGGTACATCGGTCAAACGGTGGAGCACTATACCGCCCCCGACAAGGACGGTACACTGACCATTACGCTAAAGAAGGCTCCAGCCAACGACAAGCTCATCAATTTCGATTCTGCGTGGCCCCACTTACGCCAAAACAATGAGAATAACGGTGTGGTGGACTACAAGACGCCGGTCTACGCCAAGGATGCCGAGCTGTACTGGGCTACCTCCATTGGATCCGGCTACGATGTGAACGCCTGCGGCTGCCCCATTTTGGTGGACGGTGCCATCTACACCTACTCCGGCTCCCGCATTTACAAGGTGGATGCTATCTCCGGCGAAATTCTCATTGATAAGCCCATGGATCACAACTCCAGCTTCGCCATCAACCCGCCCACCTACGCCAACGGCATGATTTTCGTGGGCCTGTCTGACGGCACGATCCAGGCGTTCGACGCCAATACCCTGGACTCCCTGTGGATCTACCGGGACTCCATCGGCGGTCAGCCCAACAGCTCTATTGTCTATCACGATGGCTACATCTACACCGGTTTTTGGGTGGGCGAGATCAACGAGGCCCACTATGTGTGCCTGAGCGCCACCGACGAGGACCCCACGCAGACGATGGAAGAAAAGCTCCCCACTTGGTACTACACCAGCAAGGGCGGCTTCTATTGGGCCGGTGCCTATGTGTGCGACGACTTCCTGCTGATCGGCACGGATGACGGCGCTTCCGGCTACACCACCGGCAAGCCCAGTCTGCTGTCCTTTAACCCCAAAACCGGCGAACTGCTGTCCTCCTACAAGATGAATGTGACCGGCGACATCCGCAGCTCTATCACCCATTACAACGGCAAGTATTACTTCACCAGCAAGGGCGGCTACTTCTACGAGGCCACTGTGGACGAAAAGGGTACCATTGAGGATGTCCGCACCTTGAAGCTCTACAACTATGCGGACGATCCCGCCAATCCCGCCATGTCCACCTGCACACCCACCATTTACAATGGGCGGGCCTATATCGGCATCTCCGGCACGGCACAGTTCGGCGCATACAGTGGCCATAACCTTACGGTCATCGACATCCCCAACTGGGAGATTGCCTATACGGTACGCACCCACGGCTATCCCCAGACCAGCGGTGTTCTGACCACGGCCTATATGGAGGAGACAGGCTGCGTCTATGTGTACTTCTTCGATAACTTCACCCCCGGCAAGCTCCGGGTGCTGGAGGACAAGCCCGGCCAAACCGAGGTGTCTCTGAAGACCATGGAGACCTACACGGCCAGCGGTCAGACGGAGACCTATACGACGCCCTACAACATCTTCACGCCCAGCGGCGCACAGGCCCAGTATGCCATTTGCAGCCCCATCATGGATGAGTACGGCACGATCTACTTCAAAAACGACTCCGCCTACCTGATGGCCGTGGGCAGCACCATTGAACGCATCGAGGTCACGAAGCTGCCGGACAAGACGACCTACAATGTAAAAGACACCTTCGACCCCACCGGTATGCAGGTAACGGCCTACTACGCCAACGGCATGACCCGCGATGTGACAAAGTATGTCACCTGGTCCGATAAGCCGCTGAAGGCCAGTGATACCGACTTCCAGATCACCTTCCCCTACGCCATGTACCAAAACCGAGAAAACAGCGACACCCTGGAGATGGAATACGGCGTCCATTGTGACAAGCCCATGACCACCCTGACCCTGACCATTGCAGATCAGAGTGCAGTCAAATATGGAGATGTAAATGCAGATGGCATCATTGATGTCTCCGATGCCATGCTGATCTGCCAAATCTATCTGGGCAATGTTACCCCGACAGATACGCAGAAAAAAGCCGCCGATGTAAACGGCGACGGCACCATGGATGTCTCCGACGCCATGATGGCCTGCCAGTATTACCTGGGCAACATTACAAAGTTCCCGGTGGAACAATAAATCATAGTGGTAGACGGAAATAACCCGGATATGAAATGACCTCCCCAGCTTGACCCTGTCGCAAGCAGGGGAGGCCATTTCTATAATCACAGAAGAATTGATAAAATGGGGTGGATGTATGGCTGAGGCTAAGAGCAGACTCTTATATATTTTGCAATATCTTTGGCTAAAAACAGATGCCGAGCATTATGCCACGACCGGGGATATCCTTACATACTTGCGGGAGAATGATATTCGCTGCGACCGGAAGACTATACCCGGGGATATTCAGAAGCTCTGTGACATTGGCATTGACATTGAGGAGGAGCGTAGCCGGGAAAATCGCTATTCTTTGAGCAGTCATCTGCTTACGCTGCCGGAATTGAAGCTACTTATCGATGCCGTGGAATCCTCTAAGTTTATTACAGCCAAGAAAAGCGCTGAGCTTATCGAAAAGCTCTCCCGGATGAGCAGCATATACCAGGCTGCGGAGTTAAAAAGCAATCTGTATGTCTCCGAACGGGTCAAGTCGTTCAATGAGCAGATATACTATCTGGTAGATAACATCAATACGGCCATCAACCATGGAAAACAAATCTCATTTCGCTACTTCCATTTCGATCAGCATCGCAAGGAAGTCCCGAATAATGGCGGCAAACGCTACCACTTTTCTCCATACTTTCTGGTATGGAATGAAGATCATTATTACGCCGTAGGATACAGCGAGAAGCATCAGAAAATCGGCACTTTCCGTGTAGACCGAATGAAAGAAGTCAATATTTTAACGGCTGATGCAGTTGAGAAGCCCGCTGATTTCAATCTGCCGGAATTTACTCGTCAGGTATTGATATGTATGACGGTTCTACGGAAACGGTCACCCTGCTTTGCAAAAACGATATGATGAACTATATCATTGACCGATTTGGAGACGATGTAGAGACAGCACTGTTAGACTATGCCCATTTTAAGGCAGTAGCCAAGGTGTCCGTCAGCCAAACCTTTTTGGGCTGGGTATTCCAGTTCAATGGGGATATTAAGATAATAGGTCCGGTTACGGTTGTGGATAGATATAAAATGATGCTGGCAAACGCTCTGGGCAGCTAAAAGCTCAAACACCTGCACCTCTAAAACGATTTATATCCAGCGTGAAACATAAGAGCAGTCCCATATCCACTCAGGCAGAAGCATTGGCGCAGGAAAGGATATAATGGAAGCGCCCCGCATCCCTTTTAGGGAACGGAGCGCTTCCATTGCCGTTCTGGTATTTCACAGTTTGAATTTATCCACAGAAATATCGATAAACCCAATCGGTTCGTCTTGCAGGAACATGACCATGTAAATGGGGAGATAGGTCAGCTTTCCGTCAGTCTTTACATTATCATTCGTGAATACATAGGCTTCCTGAATCCCGTATTCCGGAACCGCCATCACATTGTCCAGTGCCGAGTGCTTTTCGTAGTCCTTTCCGCTCTTCACTTCAATGGGGAGTACCCGCCCTGCTTGCTCGACAACAAAATCAAGTTCCCCCTTTTTCTTGCTGTTATAATAATACAGGGAATATTTGTGGGCATAAAGTTCCTGAGCCACCACATTCTCATAGACGGCACCTTTGTTGATATCTTTCTCTTTGGTGACGATTTTCAGCTTACAGGCTTTTCCGTATAAGGTGGTGAGCAGTCCCACATCTGACAGGAACAGCTTGAACAGCGTGCTTTTTTCATTCAGCGTGAGCGGCACCGTAGGTTCCGTTGTGTTGAACACACCCAAAGCAACACCAGCTTTCCAAAGCCAGGTGAAGCTGTCCTCGATCCGGTCAAAGCGCAGTCCTTTCTTGATGTCCGCAATCATAAACCGCTTGTTCTTCTCATTCAGTTCGGCCGGGATAAGTTCATAAATGTGCGTGAGGAGCAGTTTGCGGTTTTCCGCTTCATACTGCGTAAAATCCAACTTGTACTGCTCGATGATCGCTCTGTGTTCATCCATCACATCATCAATGCTTCCGGTCGTCTGGTATTTTTCCACCGCAGCAGGCATCCCGCCGATAATCAGATAGAGATTGAACATCTCCATGATTTTCCCGTGAATGACTTCCTCTACGGGCGTTTTGGATGTAAACGCCTTCCGCAGCGTATCCAATACGGGCTGGCCGACATGGAAGATTTGCAGGAACTCTTCAAAATCCAGCGGGTACATATTGAGCGTCTGCAAATAGCCGACCGGTGCGGATTTCAGATTCACGATCTCCACACCCAACAGGGAGCCGGACAGAATGTACCGGAATCGTTTATCGTCCACGAGAAACTTGACCTTCGTGGCGATCTCCTTGTATTTCTGAATCTCATCAAAGAAAAAGACGGTCTTACCGGGAACAATTTTTTGATCGCTGTACAGGGATAGCTTCAGAATCAGGTCATCAATGCTTGTTGCACCGGCCAGAATCTCGACAATTTCCGGCTGCCGTATGAGATTGAACTCGATATAGTCACACCCTGCCGCTTTCAGACACTCCCGAATAATAAATGTCTTTCCAGCCTGACGGACACCATAGATCAGCAAAGCCTTGTCGCTGCTCTCGATCCAGTGCATAATCTCTTTTTCAATTTTCCTTTTTAGCATCATCAGCACCTCCACATCTATCCTGTGCGTTTTACAAGGTTATTATACCTGCGGTGCGACACTTTTTCAAGGGAAATGCGATTATAAATTGACACTTTTTCTTTTAACCGCATCAAAAGTTGTAGCAGTCAAGAAAAGTAGACATGAGGAACAATTTTGCAGAAGTTGTTTTTTCAAAAGTGGACACGGACAATAATTTTTGCCGAAATCCTTTTAAGGCTTACCCGCAGATTTTCCAGACAGCGTCTGGAAAATCTCTATGTACGATGAGATGAAACGGAGCGAAGGAGACAACCCGACCATCGGTATCGTCCTTTGCTCTGACACAAATGAGGACATCACCCGGTATTCCGTGGTGCACAGAAGTGAACAGCTGTCTGCTTCCGAGTATAAGCTATACCTGCCAACGGAAGAGGAACTGCAGGCGGAAATTGAAAGAAAGTAATGCTTTATCTTCAGCAGAAGGAAGAAAACCTTGAAAAATATGACTTTTGAATATGTCCCGGAAAATGAGTTGGGCGCAAAAACGCCCAACTCATTTTTGCTTTCCATCCATCTATTGAATTAGAACACCTGTTCGACTATAATAAAGCCATGGTATTTGCAAAACGGCGAATCTGAGAGGAGCTACCTTATGGAAAATGAAAAAAGCTTTGGGAGGTTTTTGATTTCAAAGCGGCAAGAAAAGGAAATATCGGCTCGTCAGCTTGCGATTGCGCTGGACTATTCAGCGGTATATATCTGCGACATTGAGAAGGATCGCCGCCCCGTGCCTGACGAAATTCTCGAAAAACTTCCTGTCTTGCTCCACCTAAGCGAGGAGGAAAAAGAAGAGATGTACGATTTAGCTGCTCGCTCAAGAAATACAGTAAGCGCTGATCTTCCTGAGTACATTATGGAAAAGGATATTGTTCGAGCAGCTCTCCGAACCGCAAAAAAGCATAATGTGACGGATAAGCAATGGGAAGATTTTATCCGTCGCATTACCAAGGAGTCCGATTGATCCTTCGGACGGGAAGGAGCAAGCCGATGGCGACACTATACTATCGCCCGCAGACACTGGAAACCATTGCCCGCAACACACTGATGCAGTACGATGAGATGTATCTCAACGGAAAGCCTCATGCCGTGCCGATAGAAACGATTATCGAAAAGACTTTTGGCCTGAGAATTGAGTACCAGTATCTTACCAATGATGGCCGTGAGCTTGGTAGGATGATCTATGACAATGGAATCACTATCTACTATGACAGAGAGACCATGAACTATGCACTGATGCGGGTAGAAGGCGGCACCATGCTTATTGAAGCATCGCTGCTGGAGGACGAGAAGTGTTACGGCAGGCTGCGTTTTACCTTAGCTCACGAACTGGCGCATTACATTCTTCATAAGCGTATAT
>OKRW01002053.1_pt1 | contig 15522 bp, 13 predicted proteins | sample 1601151 | NCBI WGS metagenome assembly OKRW01 (sample SAMEA3541471, study PRJEB24748) | human gut metagenome | biome: human gut; feature: human-associated habitat; material: faeces | place: China | collected 2012 | reverse complement strand
TCTTTGCAATTCTGTCGCAGCAGCTCTCAATCAGCTCCTTATCATGGGTGATCACGAGAATGGTTCTGCCGTTCCGCGCTTCGCTTTTCAGCCTTTCTGCGATCAGGCGCATGTTTCGCCCGTCAAGGCCGCTGGTGGGCTCGTCAAGGATCAATATCCTGCGGCCGGAAAAGATGGCGCAGGCGATGGCAAGCCGCTGCTTCTGCCCGCCGGACAGAGCGGACGGGTGCGCATCCCTGTACTCGTAAAGCCCAAACTCTTTGAGCAGGATCCTTGCATGGCTCTTGCTTTCTTCTGTCAATCTGGTATTCAGCAGCAGCTCCTCCGCCACACTCGCCGTAAAAAACTGCGTTGACGTGTCATTGCCGCAGTAATAGATATCCCTGCGCCGGACAGCCGCTCTTGCCTTTTTCCCGTCTATCAGGATATGCCCCCTTGTCTGCCTTGCCAGCCCGCAGAGGATCTGCGCAAGGGTGGTTTTCCCCGCACCGTTTTGCCCCGTTATGGCGGTCACCTTGCCTTTCGGAAAGGATAGGGAAACATCATCGAAAATGACTTCTTTGCGTATTCTTTTCGAGAGCCCTGCTGTCTTTAAGACGGCAGGGCTTTCGTCCAATACAGAGGGAGCGGGAGGGCCCTTTCCCTCATGCGGAGAGCGCAGACCCATGCCTAAGACGTCTGTTTCCGGAAGAAGAAGTAAGTCCCGTGGCGCATACTCAGCCGCTATTCTGCCGTCTTGTAGATATAAAAACCGGTCTGCGATCCCCATCAACCAGTCGATCCGATGCTCTGCGATGAGCAGGGTAAAACCCTGCTCCTTGAGCTGCCGTAGGGTCTGCGCAAGCTGCCTTGTCCCGGCGGCATCAAGGTTGGCCGTCGGCTCGTCGCACACAAAGACCTTTGGCTTCATGGCATATACGGACGCAATGGCCGCCCGCTGCTTTTCTCCGCTTGAGAGGACGTTAACTGCCCTGTCCTTCAAACGGGACAGCTTCAACGCCTCTATGGCGGCGTCCGTCCGCGCCCGTATTTCCCGGGTGGACAGGCCGTAATTCTCGCAGGGAAAGGCCACCTCTCCGGCGAGCTCGGAGGAAAAGAACTGGCTTTTGGGGTCCTGAAAAACACTTCCCACCAAACGCCCGATCTCCCATGTGGGAAGCCTTGATATGTCCTTGCCGTCTATTTTTACAATCCCACTGAAGGCTCCGGGATAGTAGGACGGCGCAAGCCCGTTGACAAGCCTTGTCACGGTGGTCTTGCCGCAGCCGGAAAGCCCTGTCAGCACGACGCATTCGCCGCTTTTTACCGAAAGGGAAATGTCCCGCACGCCTCTGTCTGAGTTTTCGTATTGAAAAGAAGCGCGTGTAAGCTCGATCATGCCATGCTCCTTTCCAAAACCAAATAGGAAGCCGTGACCAGCGCACATGCGGCTGCCGCGATGTGATCCCGCGCCCCGGCCTTTTGCTCATAATAGCTGCCCCGCACGCCCGGACGCTCCGCGCCTCTTGCAACAGCGGAAACGGAAAGCTGATCGGCAAGCTGCAACACCCGCAGGAGAAACGGAACCAGCACATACTCCATGCTCTGCACGGGATGCGCGAGCAGCTGCCCCGCCGCGGTAAGCCCTCGGTTTTTCATGGACCTGCCTACACCCTTTAGCTCCGTCCGCATGGTAGGGAAGAAGCGAAAAACCACAAGAAGCCCGAGAATGAACGGGGTGGGCATACGAAGGCGGGATAAGAACGCGGAGAGCATCCCCGGCGGCGTGGTGATCAGATCCCATGACACCAGAAAGATCGGTGACAGATTCCAGAACATCAGAACATAAAACTCCGAAAAGACCGGCATGCGCAGCCCGTGGAAGCGGATGCCGTACAGCAGCAGCGCCAGCAGCAGATAAAAGCAGCCATAGGACGCGGCAAGGCGGAAGTTCCGCTGTAAGACGAGATAAAGAAGCGCGCCGCCGGTCAGGATGCAGGTGAGCAGCACATTCCCGCCGATGGTCACTCCGGCAAAGACGCACAGCAGCGCCCATAGCTTGACCGGCACCGCAAAGGATGCATCCGCCCTCATAGAACGCCGGCCTTCTGAAAATGCCTGCGGATCAGCCGACTGCCCACCATGCAGCCTAAAAAGCCCATCAGCGTCGTAAACAGCAGAATAAAGGCCAGCCAGCCGGGAGAGGTGTAGTAACGCACATAGGAATCGATGTAGCTCTGCTCCATGCCGCTTGCCAGCGCAAAATCGTAGTAGGTGTCCCAGAAGAACCAGATGGGCAGCAGATTGACCCCGTTGTACAGAAGGCTCGCCGCCGTCCAGGCGGCGGTCAGCCGTTTCGGCTTTTGGCAGGAGCCTTCCTTCCAGAGAATCGCCTCGCAGAGGATCCCCACGAGAACATAATAAGGAAGCAAGAACCAGTTGCCCATCAGCAGGAAAATCACGCCGAGGATCGTCATATAGATCAGCGTCACAAAACGCTTGCCGATCCGGCTGACCATGAGCATATAGACCGGCGCGCAGAGGAACATGGTGATCCCCACCGACAGCACCATGCTGACAAAGTCGTTGGCCATGCAGACCATATTGACGACGAGCTGGATCACGATCAGCACCGCCGAAAGCAGCACCGTGGTGATCACATCCCTGACAGACCATTTATTTGTTTCTTTCATAAAATCCTCCTTGTTTTCGATACTTCGTTTTCCAATATTGCACTTGGAATTCTGTTTATCTCGCAACTTTCTACGCCGTCCACTCCATGCTCTCGCTCTGGAGCTGCGCCATGTGGCGGAACAGGCCGTTCTTTTTCAGCAGCTCCGCGGGAGAGCCCATCTCAACCACGCGGCCACCGGAGAGCAGGACGATCTGATCGGCGTTCATGACGGTACGCATGCGGTGCGCGATGATGAGCACCGTCTTATCCCGGATAAGCCCGGACAGTGCCGCCTGCACCGCCGTCTCGTTTTCCACATCCAGCGAGGCCGTGGCCTCGTCCAGCAAAATCACCGGCGCATCCTTCAAGATGGCGCGGGCAATGGAGATGCGCTGCCGCTCACCGCCGGAGAGCCGGGAGCCGTTTTCCCCGATCAAGGTATGGTAGCCGTCCGGCAGCTTGGATACAAAGGCGTCGCACTGCGCCGCCTTCGCCGCCGCCAGCACCTCCTCGTCGGTGGCGTCCCGCTTGCCGAGGCGGATGTTTTCCATCACGGTATCCGCAAACAGCACCACATCCTGAAATACGATGGCGTAGTTTTTCAGCAGTGCCTCGCCGTCCACCGTGGACACGTCCACGCCGCCCAGCCGCACCGTTCCCTCCGCCGGATCCCAGAAGCGGGCCGCCAGCTTGGCTGCCGTGGACTTGCCGCCGCCGGATGGGCCCACCAGCGCCGTCACCTGTCCCTGCTTCGCCGTAAAGGAGACGTCTCTTAGCACGTCCTCTTTTTCCCGGTAGGCAAAGGTCACGTGCTCAAAGCGGATGTCGTAGCCATCGGGATCATATTCGGTCAGTCCGGTCATGCGCTTTTCGTTCTCGATCTCCTGCATACGCTCGATGCGCACCTCGCAGGCGAACACCGCGGCCATGTTGGCAAACATGGAGCCGATGGGGTCATATACCCGGGTGGCGGCGATAAGGAACATCAGAAACGGGATCAGCGAAAGGTCGCCGCGGCTCATCAGCAGCACCCCCGTGAGGACGGTGGTGGCGATGCCCAGCTTCAGGAAGGACTGTGCCGCCGTGACCACGGAGCCTGTGAACAGCTCGCCCCGGATGGTGTCCTGCTCCGCCTCGTCCAGCCTGCGGTTCAGGTCAGCGATATACCGCGCCTTCTGGTTGCACGCCTTGATCTCCGGCGCGCACTCCAGCACCTCCTGCATGGCGTCGGTGGCCGCGCGGCGGGTGACGAGGCCCTTCGTTATATGCCGCTTTTCCATGCGCCGGGAGAGATAGACCATCAGCAGCGACGCGGGCACCACCCACAAAAGAGCCAGCGCCATCCGCCAGTCGTAAAGCAGCATGCCTGCGGAAATCAGCGCCGTGGAGATGAGCGCGCCGTGCATGGCGGGGTAAAAGTGGGAGAATGCCTTTTCCAGCGTCTCCGTATCCCCCATGATGGTGGTGGTCAGGTCGGTCAGGTCCCGGTTTCCAAAGAAGGACAGCGGGAGCTGGCGCAGCACCTCCGCCAGCCGGATGCGGCGGTTGGCGCTTTCCCGGTAGGTGGCTTCGTATAAGGCCCGGTACTGAATCAGAAAGGTCACAAAGAGCGCTGTCAGGGCCAGAACGCCGGAGATCAGAAAGCGCGCAAGCCCCGCTTTCGGGTCGGTGCCATTTGTCAGCGCCTCTACGATGCCGGAAAGTGCCGTGGCCAGCACGCCTACGGGCAGCATTTTGCTGATGTTGACCAGTACGGACCAGAACACGGCGGCCACATAGTCTTTTGCGCCCTTCTCCGTCATGGCGTATCTTTTGCGGATGCGTTCGATCATGCGGCACCTCCTACCTTCCACTGCGCGGCCTTTTGGTACTCCTCCCACATGGCGGCGTATACGCCGCCCCTTTCAAGAAGCTCGTCGTGCTTTCCTTGCTCGGCGATCTCGCCGTCCCGGATGACGAGGATACGATCCATGTTCCGCACCGTGGACAGGCGGTGGGCGATCATCAACACAGTCTTGCCCTTCATCAGCGCCTCGAAGGCCTTTTGTATCTTCGCCTCGTTCTCCGGGTCTGCAAAGGAGCTGGCCTCATCCAGCACCACAATGGGCGCATCCTTTAAGATCGCCCGGGCCAGCGCGATGCGCTGCATCTCGCCGCCGGAGAGGTACACGCCCTTGGCGCCGATCACAGCGTCCAGCCCGCCCGGCGTCTTTTCCAGAATATCGCTGCACTGGGCAAGCTGCGCCGCGTGTAATATCTCCGCCTCGGTGGCATCCGGCCGGGCGGCGCGGATATTGTCGCGGATGCTCTTCTTGAAGAGCCTCACCTCCTGAAAGACAAAGGAGATCTGCTCCATCAGCTCCGCGGTGGGGATGCTCCGCACGTCCTGTCCGCCCAGGAGCACCGCCCCCTCCTGCACGTCGAAAAAGCGCGGGATCAGCCGGGCGATGGTGGTCTTGCCGCCGCCGGAGGGGCCCACCAGCGCCCACGCCTCCCCCTGCGGCAGGTGGAAGCTCACATTCGTCAGTGCAGGCCTGTCCGCGCCGTCATAGGAAAAGGTGACATTCTCAAAGGAAATGCTGCTGTCCGCGGGCTTGCTTCCGCTGTCCGCCGCAGGCTCGGGAAGGGGGGACTCCTTCAATATCGCCTCCAGCTTGTTCACTGCCTCGGCGGCCTCCATCTGTGCGTTGACCGCGTACATCAGCCGCTCCATCATAAAGGCAAGCTGGGGCGCGAAGAAGATGTAAAACACCAGATCGGCCAGCACTGCCCAGCCGTCCGCGCCGCCGATGAGAAGCATCCCCAAGGGCATGAGAAGCAGGAACATGGCGTTCAGAACCACCGTAAACAGGGTGTAGGGCATACGGCACATCATGGCGTAGCCGCTGGCAAGGTCGCGGTAGCTGAGGATGGCGGCATGAAAGCTCTTGAAGGAGTAAACCGTCTGCTGGAATACCTTCACCACCGGGATGCCCCGGACATACTCCGTGGCCTCGGCGGAAATGCGCTCTCCTGCCCGCTGGTATTCCTCAAAGAACTTCATGCCCGTCCCGGTCATCATGGTCATCAGGCAGATAAGCCCGATAATCATGGGGATCAGGCAGGCAAGCCCCATGCGCCAGTCAAAGACGAAGAGCAGCCCCACCGCCAGTATCGGCGTTACGATCCCGCCCACCGCGTCGGGGATGGTGTGGGCAAGGAGCGTTTCTGTCAGCGCCGCGTTGTCGTCGATCTGCTTGCGAAGCCGCCCCGTGAGGTTGGCGTTAAAGTACCCCAGCGGCAGGTCAATGAGATGGGCGACCGCCGCCTTTCGCATATTCGTCGCCACCCGGAAGGCCGCAAGGTGCGTACACATAAGCCCGGCGAAATAGATCGCCGCGCTCAGAAGCGCCGCCGCCAGCGCGTACCAGCCGTAGCGGGCAAGCCCTGCCGGAACGCCGCCTCCCGGCGTTAAAATGCCTCTGGCCGCGTACCAGACAAAGACGAATGGGAAAATGCCGGCCGCCGCCGAAACGCCGGACAGCCCGCAGCCCAAGACGGACAGCCACTTATGCCCTCCGGCATATGCCAGCAGCCTGCCCAGCACCGGCGGCTGCTTCTCTTTTTTCTGTTTGCTCATATTCCGTGTTCCTTTCTTAAAATATATGAGTTTGTTGGAGGATGCGCCGCATCGGTTAGAGGCAGCTAACCGACAGTTATTTTTTTAAGGCTCATTCGAGCCTTAAAAGTCCGCTCCAGCCGGAGTGGAAAAAGATAGCCAGTTCATCAACGTATTTCATGGCTTCCTCTCTCGGCATATCGTGGACGATGGTTTCGCACACCGCCGTAAAGTAAGCTCTTGTGATCATGTGATGAAGCTGACGAGTCATGCTCCCGGAGAGCATACCGTTTTTTCTGAGGAGGGCGTAGTATTCTTCGGATCGATCGACCTCCAGATCCACCAGCACCTCAATGAAATCCGCATAGCCCGTTCCCTCCGCTCGGCAGAGGATCAGCTTGAATTCGTCGAAATGGTCGTACATGAACGTGACAAACTCATGCAGGTGTTGGGTGGAGAGCTCCAGGCTGTCTTTTGTTTTTCTCTCCGGGACGAGGTCAAAATAATCATCCTGTGCCGCCTTGAAGCGGGTGAGCAGCTCGCTTGCGGTCTCGCCCACAAGGGCTTCAAACAGAGCGGTCTTATCCGGGTAGTAGCCGTAAAAGGCGCCCTTCGTGAAGCCTGCCTCCGCGACAATTTGGTTCAGAGATGCGTCCTTGAAGCCTTTTTCCAGAAATTCTTTTTTTCCAACTTCGAGGATCCTTCTCTGGGTTTCCGTTCGTTCCATGTCCTACGCCTCCTGATATACCAGCAGTACATACCGCCGGTATATTATAACCGCGTAGATTTGGTTTGTCAATGGGAGTGACACATTTTATACTAAACACATATACCCTTGCTTGGAGGATTCGCGATATTCTTTTGCGCATAGGAGGGAGTTCATACAGCCATATATGGAATCTCCAGCGAAATGCCTGCGGCACTTCGCTGGAAAAGCACTTAAAACAGCAGCTATGGCTGATTTTTTGACTTGCCCTTCATCTCATCCATTCTATCACCGCAAAATATCCTTTGCAACGCAAATGGTTCATCGGAGTGCCGCCTGCGCGAGGCAATCTCTGACCGCTTCACGAATGGCATCGCTGGTAAATGTTGCAGATGAAACGGCATCCACATCCCAGGTCTGCGCCTCCACGATCCGAGAAGGGAGTTCATCTATTGCGCGGTCTGAGATATTTACTGTTTCGCTGTGAGATAGGACATGTACAGACAATATGCTGCTCCCGTCAAACTCTACCTCTACGGTAACCGGACCGGAATAACCTTCAGCGGAAGCCGTATAAACGCCCGCCGTGTAGATGTCTCCCGATTTGCCGCATCCGGCGCACAGCAGCAGCGCACCCACCAGCACGGAGAGCAGCACTGATTGCACCCCTTTTTTCATGTGTTCGAACCTCCTGTTTTTTTGTTCTGCTCCGTTATCCTGAAGGGGAGGCATACCGGAACATTTAATACCGGATGTGTAATGACCTCCGCTTCTACATCAAAGATTTCCCGCAACGCCTGCTGGGTAATAACCTCTTGCGGCGTACCTGCGCTGTGCAGTGTCCCGTCTTTGATCGCCACCAAATAGTCGGAAAATATGATGGCATGATTTAAATCATGAAGAACCATTACGATGGTAACACCATTTTCCCGGTTGAGGCGGCGCAGAAGGTACAATATATCCAGTTGGTGCGAGATGTCCAAATAGGTCGTGGGTTCATCCAGAAACAGCAATCCTGTTTTCTGCGCCAACGCCATGGCGATCCATGCCCGCTGTTGTTGACCTCCCGAAAGCCTCTCCATTTCTCTATGTTCAAGGGAACTCATGCCTGTACTGGCAAGAGCCCACTGAATGATCTCCCGATCCTTTTCGCCGAGACCGCTTAGCGCCGACCTGTAAGGAAAACGCCCGTATTCCACAAGGTCGCCGACTGTGATGCCGGCAGGGGCTTGCGCTCCCTGCGGCAGCAGCGCAAGTCTCTGGGCAACACGCTTTGTCGGCATTCTGTGGATCGCTTCGCCATCAAGGTATACTGCGCCGGAATCTGGGGAAATGATCCGGCACAGTGTCTTCAGTATGGTGGATTTTCCAGAGCCGTTGGAGCCTATCAAGGTGGTTATGTTGCCTTCAGGGATTTTTAAGTCAAGCCCCCTGAAGACGGCCTCCCCGTTATATCCGGCAGACAAACCCTTTGCCTGCATATGTGAAAGCATAGACATCCTCCCTTAAAAATACCTGCGGAGCAGGAACAGAAAATACGGAGCCGAAAGCACGGAGATCACGATACCAACCGGGATCTCCCTCGGCTGAAAGGCAGACCGTCCCAGCGTGTCTGCCAAAAGCAACAACAGTGCCCCCAGCAGCATGGAGGCAGGCATGAGGGCGTGGTGTCTGCCTCCGATCAGCCTTCGTGCCATATGCGGCGCTACCAGTCCCACAAAACCGATCCCTCCGCTGACGGCAACGCAGGCAGAGGTAAGAGCCACCGATGCAATCAGGAGCAGTCTCAACTCCCTCTCTACGGCTATCCCCAGAGAAATGGCCGTATTCTCTCCTAAGAGCAGAATATCCAGTATGTTCGACTTTGTAAGAAGAAAAGGAACCAGTATAAGCATATAGGGCAACAGGGCAAGAACCTGATGCCAGCTCGTTCCCCAAATATTTCCTGCAAGCCATCTTGCCACGAGCTGATAGCTGCTGTTATCCATGTTCGCGGCCATGATCAGCATAAACGAAGAAAATAGGGACGCAAGACCGATGCCGCCCAACAGAAAATATATTGGGAGGAGTTTTCCGTTCCTCTTTGCAAAAAGATACAGCAGTCCCGTTGTGCAAAGCCCGCCCGCTATGGCAAATATCGGCTGGTATGCCATGGTACGTATATGCAGCGCAGGGAAAAATGTCAGGAACAGCATAACGGCAAATCCCGCCCCTGCGTTTATGCCCAATATCCCCGGATCGGCCAGCGGATTCCCCGTGACAGTCTGCATAACGCATCCGGCAAGTGCCAGACCCATCCCACATAGAACGGCGAGGACGATTCTCGGAACGCGAAACTGCGCTACGACTACGGAGGTTCCCTCCGTATGTGGTTGTAATATGCTGCGAACCGCAGCTGAGAAGGGAATTCTTGCGTAACCACTGTTAACGGATAAGATAGCCGCAGCCACAATCAGGATAAGAAGACCGTTGAGGATAAGGATTTGCCTGGTTTTCTTTTTCATAAGACCATGCCCTCCTTCCTGAAAGTAAGCGCAAAAAAGACGGGCACGCCGAGGATGGATACCAGTGCGCCGACAGGCGTATCAAAAGGGGCGTTTATCATGCGCGCCGCAATATCCGACAGCACCAGCACAGCGCCGCCCATGAGCGCAGACACGGGAACCAGCCTGCGGTAATCGCCGCCCACAAGAAGGCGGGATATATGCGGCACGATAAGACCGATAAATGCGATGCCTCCCACGAGCGATACACTGGCTCCCGCAAGCAGCAACACCACAAGCATACCGAAAAGCCTGACCGTGCGGACATTTACGCCCAAGCTGGCGGCGCTATCTTCTCCCAGTGCCAGCGCTGATAGCCGGCTCGATAAAAGCAAACCAAGCGCACTGGCTGAGAGAATCACCGGGGATAGCATTTTCAAGCTTTGCCATGTCACACCGGACAAACTGCCCGCGCTCCAGAAAGAAAGGGATTTCACGATTCCAAACGCCAGAGAAACCGCCTGACTCAACGCGGTAAGCAGGGCTGATACAGCAGCGCCTGCCAGAATGAACCGGAAAGATTCGGATCTATGTTTGCCGGTGCCGAAACCATAGACCATGAATACCGCAAGAGCGGCTCCGGCAAAGGCGGCGCATGTTTTCACGATGTCTGGTGCGGCGGGAAACAGAATTGCAGACAGTGCAACAAAGAAACCGGCTCCCGCATTGATCCCCAGAAGGCCGGCGTCCGACAGGGGGTTTCTGGTAATTCCCTGCATCACAGCGCCGGAGAGAGCGAAGGCCATTCCTGTCAGCCCGGCAGCCAGCGCCCTGGGCATACGCATTTCCAACATAATCATTCCAACACCAGAAGCCTTAGCGGGGGACATAACCGTTTCCGCAAAGACCTTGAAGCTACCGCCAGCAATGCCGGTGCAGACGGAGAGAACCATTGAGAACCCAAGCAGCAGCACCAATGCGGCAAGAATAATCAGAAAAGCCGGCGCGGAGCGTTTGTATCTCCCTTGTCTCTGCGATATTCCCGCAACCGCGCCTGTTTCCTTACTCAACGTCCCCATGGTTCAGAATCGCGTTCGCGAGTTTTTCCAAATAGAGTTCCTTTCCCATCGCCGTAAAAGCCATATTATACTGATCCTCATTGATACCAAAGTAAACGTTGCCGGCTTTGACCGCTTTCATATTCTTCCACACGGCAAGGTTCCCCGTGTCTCCAGCTCTGCCGTCGTCGCTAAAAAAGAAGATGTGATCTGCATCGATCAAGGAAAAGTATTCCGCATCGACCACTTCACCCCAGACATTCTCCGGTACTCCGGCTGATGGTGTGAGCTTCAGCTCATCGTAGACAAGCTCACCCGGCCCGCCGCTGCGATAGATGTAATAGGAACCAAAATGAACGGAATTGGCCTCCAATACAGCAAAGGTTTCGTCCCCAATCATATCCCTGATTCTCGCCGCAAGCTCCGCAGCTTTGGCATCGTAGTCGGCAAGCCATTTTTCTACGGCTGCTTCTTTATCAAACCACTGTCCCAGCTGCTTAAATCTTCCGCGCCAGTTAACATAGCTTATGTCATCGTCGATCATGACCGTGGGCGCAATGGCCGCGAGTTGTTCATAAACCTTCTCATGGCGAATATTCATAATGATCAAATCAGGCTTTAACTCCGCGATCTTTTCGAGGTTCAGGTCTCCGGTAGAAGAAGCCCCGGAGTAATTGCCGACAACCTCAATATCTCTTTCGGCAAAAAGCGTTGTCAGATGTTTGGGGACAGACACCCCATCGAACATACTGGTATTAGCCGAGGCGATAACCTTCATATCCAGAATAAGAAGTTCCTCTGTCAAGCCAGCTACATCAACGATGCGCTGTGGATTTGCCGGGATGGCAACCTCGCCCTTCATATCCGTTACCGTGACGGTATCCGAGACCGATCCCTGCGGCGTGGTATCCGTTCCAGCACAGGCTGCAAGAGCAAACACAAGCACAAGGCACAACATGAGCATTGCGGATTTTTTCATTCTGATGACCTCCTGAGTAATAAATCTTTAGTTAGAGCAAGCTAACCAACGGGCGTGTATATCGAAATAACAGAACAGCTGAGTCTTTTAACCGTGTGGGGTCAACCTTTTCTAACCGCCTACCATTATACAGTTGGCGAAAGGAAAAATCCCCCCGAAAACGCCATGTCTTTCCCCTAAAGCGCCATGATGCTCAGTGCAGTAATAGAATAATTCATAAAGCTATGCTATAATCAGAATCATTGCTCAATAGACAAACCGGAATTTATGGAGGTGTTTTTTTGCGAGTATACAAAAGTAAAGAAGAACTCAAAGCTGAAATCAATAAAACATTTGAGAAGTATATTTCGGAGTTTGATTGCATACCAGAAGCCTTAAAAGATAAAAGGGTTGATGAGGTTGACCGGACCCCGGCAGAAAACCTTGCCTATCAGGTGGGTTGGACAACATTGGTTCTTAAATGGGAGGAAGATGAAAGGAAGGGGCTTCAAGTAAAGACGCCGTCGGACGAATTCAAATGGAACCAACTTGGCGAGCTGTATCAGTGGTTCACGGATACCTACGCTCATTTGTCTCTTCAAGAGTTGAAAGCCGAACTGAACGAAAATGTCAAGTCTATCTGCGCAATGATTGATTCGCTCAGTGCGGATGAATTATTTGAGCCGCATATGAGAAAATGGGCTGATGATGCTACAAAAGCAGCTGTATGGGAAGTTTACAGGTTCATTCACGTTAATACTGTTGCTCCTTTCGGAACTTTTAGAACTAAGATCAGAAAATGGAAAAAGGCGGCGCTGTAACTTCCGGTTCATCAAGCCAACATGCCCTTAAAACACGAGCGGCGGAACAGACTCTATCTGTCCCGTCGCTCTGCTTTTTCAGCGGTCAAAGTTTTACTTGTGCGTAGGCTCGTTTTGCAGCCCCGCGCGAATGGTTAATTCCGCCCAACGCTAACATCGATGTGTATGCCGCTGCTGAGCAACTCACATTTCAAATGATATAGATTCCGCTGGGCAAGATCTTCCTCGAAATGTGTTGCCTACTATTCTGATTTTTCAAGGGAAGATGCAATCTTTGTAATTTCCATCCAAGTAACCACAAAAGAACACACCTGTGTCTTTGCTTTTATGTTTCAGAATGGTAAGCTCCGCTTATATTCGCTCGGAGTGCATCCAAACTTTTTTCGGAAGGCGTCGCTGAAATGGCTGATGTTGCTGTACCCCACCAACCCTGCTATGTCTTTCACCTGAGCATCGGGCGCAGACAACAGTTCACAGGCATGCTCCATGCGGCGATTTAACATATATTGATATATGGTGATTCCATAGTGCTTTCGAAATATCTCACGGAGTTTGGATTCACACATAAAGTGCTGTTCGGAGAGCTCCGCGATGGTCACGGGTTCCAGAAATCCCTCATCTATCTGTCGCCTGACCCGAAGTAACACCTCGCTATCCGCCCAGCTCAACGACCCCTTCACAGCAACAGAATTCTGATCCATCATCTCGTTCGCAAAGGCTGCAACAAGTTCCAGTATCTTTCCTTCTTGATACAATGACTTTGCACAGTCATTGTAGTTACACTGCAATATCTGACGTATTGTAGCTTCTATGGTAGCGGTGATTCTATGTTTTGGTGGAGTTTTACCCCCGCTAAAGGCGGTGCAAGCCTTTTTCTTCTGCAAGCCATCCATCACAGAGCGAAACCGACAGGGATGCAGGTTCAGCCCGACACCTATATATCTCTGCCCTGCCTCATAGATGTTTTCCGCATCAAACAGACCGCTGCCGTATACGCAGCAATCTCCCTTTTCCAATAACGTTCTTTTGTTTCTGCCCGAAGACTTCCACTCCAATGCGTCGGAAAGAGAGAAAATAACGGAAAAAGAATCCTTATACACTTGCTCCCGCAATACTGTGTCCTTGTAAAACATTACATCGCAGATATACATCTCGATATTGGGGCACGGTGAAATATAGCGGAAATATCCTTCTCCAATATCGCTTGGCAAAGCAACCTGCTTGTCTTTCATAATACCACAAAGCTGCTGCATTGCGGGGGAGAAAAAGTCGCTGCGATCCGTTTGCCCATGAAGAAAATCATATTGTGCTTCTTGCATACCAGACCACCTCCTTCGGTGCATGGCTATATATTTTTATGTAGCTGGGCTTGTTCTATCTCTTTGGCTCTGCGCGGCAGTTGAACCGCTCTAACCTCTGGCTGGAAGAGAAGGCAGGCCGCCTGTATGCAGTCTGCCTCAATCCCGCTTGTACAAGCCCATGGGCAGCTATGTGGCATAATCGCGCAGGGATCTTAATGGTTACCGCCTTGCTTCTATAAAAGCTTCACAGAGGAGATTCCTACTATCCCAGCGTCACGTCAAGAATCATGACGCTAAAGCCCGCTGCAAACAATCCGATTTTCCTCATAATAAACGACCTCCTAAAGTAAGAATACACATTTCAAACCGATAGCAGGAGTGCCGGCACCGGAATAAGTTTAGTGTTTTTTCCCAAAAATGGAAAATGGCTTTCTTCTCATAGGGCACGGCGCGGATTTCTCCCGCCGTATAGCCGGTTGCCTCAATGGCGGCGCGGAGGGTGTTTTCGTTCAGCGGCTCCTTGGAGTGGATTAACGTCTCTCCCTTGGAATGGGAGGAGAGACCTTCTCTACGGGGAATGTGGCGCGAATGGCGTCGTTGATGTGGGCCTCGCACATGGAGCAGGCCATGCCGAAAACTTTAGCTGTTGTTTGGGTCATATCTATACCTTCTTTCAGAATCATGGATTTCTCAAAAATCGTACATAGCTACACCGCTGCGATGCAGGCAAAGGGTATAGAGCAGGAAATGCTATTTCACGATCTTCATGCAAAAATCGCAGCGGTCGTTGCCACGCCCCAGCGTCATGGTTCTTTGTCAAAGGAACTTCGGGTGCAGACCGGAATTGCTTATGTCATCGTCGCTTTACTTTCTTCCCACCAGCAATGTTGAGCCGCGAAGCATCAGACGTTTGGCCTCCTTCGGTGTCATGAAGCTGCCGTCGGTCGTGTCCATCAGCTCCACGCGCTCATAGCCCATATCCCTGAGCTTTTGGACAAACGCCTGCATATCGCCGTATCTACCGGGCGACATCAGGTCGTGGATGGCAAACGTTCCGCCTTTTTTCAGCACCCGCAGGCTCTCCAGCAGCAGCTTGTGCATATCGGCTCCCATGACATTGTGGTAGACATAGTTGCTCACCACGGCGTCGAAACTCTCATCAGGGAAATCCAGCTTGTTGGCATCCCCGTGCCGGAACGCACACCTGAAGCCGACGCCCTCGCTCTCGGCATTTTTCTCGCACATGGCCTGACCATAGCCGTAGGCCACGCCCCAATAGTCCATGCCGGTGATTTGGGCGTCCGGCCAGGTGAGAGCCGCCCGTATGCTCAGTGCGCCGGAGCCGCATCCAACCTCCAGAAGTTGTCCCTGCCCGTCAAAATCCAGATGGGAGAGGACGACCTGATGGACCCGCTCCATCATTCCTCCGCCGCCGAAAGCGTACTGTTTCCGTATCCATGCACACCAGATCAGCAGGGCAAGCAGCGCCGCTGCGGCAACAGAGAACAGGATGCCGAGCGCGGCAATATGAAACATGGAAAAGGATAGCGCTGCCAGCACCGCCGACAAAAACATAGAAGACCGGATTTGACATCCAGCTTCCGTAGTCCTCGCCGTGGGTGCCGAGTCGGATTATTTTTTGTTGCTTTTGATGTTGTTTCATTTGAACCATCTCCTATCCTATCTTTTGCAATAACAGCCCCAATCCCGCCTGAGCCGCCGCCATGAGCGGGCACAGCAGCAGCGGCCATTGGAGCAGGTGCTCTGGCAGCGCATAGCCCTTCATCCAGTCTGTGAACTCATAGCCGGGATGTCCCTCTGTACCAGGGATCACAAAACGGTCTTTCGCTTTTTTCTGGATCAGCCACACATCCAGAAAAAGAAGATCGCCTATGTTGATCATCATCCACTGGATGTATCCCATCAGGGATAGACGCCAGAATC
>OKRW01002046.1_pt1 | contig 15546 bp, 12 predicted proteins | sample 1601151 | NCBI WGS metagenome assembly OKRW01 (sample SAMEA3541471, study PRJEB24748) | human gut metagenome | biome: human gut; feature: human-associated habitat; material: faeces | place: China | collected 2012 | reverse complement strand
CCAAAGGGCGACCGGAAAGCCCTTTGGTGGGGCGATGGGGCAAAGCCCCATATTCCCAAAATGCTTAGACACTTGCTTCTTGAGATGTTCGGTTTAAGCTTGACAGTCCCCCTTTCCGCAAATGATAGAATCGCTGAATTTCCTGATTTTGCTATTCAAGCCAAGCTTGCTTATATCAATAAGCTGTCGTTTCTTTCTGTGAGAAATGTTTCGGATGGAGGAAAAACCATGAATAAGAAGCCCCTAGCCGGTCTGGCGCTCGTCATCCTGCTGGCCATGCCCCTTTCGGCATTGGCCGAGGCGACGGCGGGCGAGGCCGTGTGGACGCCGCCGGTCGTGACGGCGGAAGAGATGGAAGCGGCGCGCCTTGGAGAACGGATTGTGATGCGCGGGCAGGAAGGCGACGACGTTCGGCTCGTGCAGCAGCGGCTCTATGATCTGGGCTATCTCTCCGGCAGCGTGGACGGTAAATTCGGCTTGCAGACCCAGAAGGCCGTGCGCGCGTTCCAGCGGGCGCACAAGCTGGAAAAGATCGACGGCAAGGTTGGCCCGCAGACGATCAAGACGCTCTTTGGCGAGGATGTGATCGCGCTGCCCACGCCGACCCCGGTTCCGACGCCCACGCCCGTGGCCACGCCGACCCCGACGGCCACGCCGGACGCGGCGCACGCGCCATTTACCATGCGGGAGATGGATTTTATCATCGACGGGCAGAGCGCGCGGCTGATGGTCGGCCTGACCGACGCGGACGAACCGCTCTATCCGCTCTGCGGGGTGATGGAGCGGCTGGCGTATGACGCCGCTTACGACGGAAAGGGCGGTTGGCAGCTTGTGCAGCGCGAAACCGGCGCGCAGCTCGCCGTGATGGCGGGCGAAAGCGAAGGCCTGTGCGAAAACGCGCTGGCGATTGTGGACGGCGTGATCCTGCTCTCCGACGAGAACCAGCGCGTGTACGCCTACGCGGGCGAGGCCTATCTGAACGCCGCCATGCTTGAAAAACTGGGCGTGAGCGTGACGCTGCTGGGCGACGTGGCGACGATTGAAACCCGTTAAGCCGCCACCTAAATCTTTAGAATCTTGATTAAGCCGCTTTTCCCGAACCGGGGAAAAGCGGTTTTTATGAAGAAAAGGAAGAAACTGCACAAGGGCGTTGACAAAATGTTGCAAAATGTGATACACTGATACCCGAATTCAGCGCGGTCAGTCATCGCCCGCGCATCGGAGGAGAACGTATGGAAGAACCCGAAAAGATCGTCTCGCAGACGGAGCTTGACGACAGAGCGCAGAAGCTGGTGGAAGACAAGGACGCCGACAGCCGCCTGCGCGTGTATATCGGCCCGATGGAAAAGGCGCTGACGGCGGTGCTGCTGATCTGGGCTGCGTTTCAGGTTTGGGCGAACATGTTCGGCACGCTCGGCGCGGTCAAGCTGCGCACGGCGCATATCATGTTTCTGCTGCCGCTGGCCTTCACGCTGTATCCGACGTTCAAAAAGGAACGCCGCCGCCGCAGGCTCATGCCGGTTTGGGATATCGCCCTGACCGCCGCGGCGATTCTCAGCTACGGCTATCTGTTCCTGCGATACGACGCGGTGGCGCGAACGGGGCGGCTGAACGCGACGGACGTGTGGGTCGGCGTGGTCTGCCTGCTGGTCGCCTTTGAGGCGGCGCGGCGCGCAAGCGGCAATCTGGCCGTCATCGCGCTGGTCTTCCTGTCGTATTTCGCGGTCTGGGGTCAGTACATCCCCGGCACGTTCGGCACGAGCGCCTTTACGCTCAAGCGCGTCATCAAGGCGCTGGTGTGGGATACCAACGGCATTCTCGGCACGGGCGCGGGCGTTTCCGCGACGTATATCTTCGTGTTCGTGCTCTTCGGCGCGTTTCTCAAATACAGCGGCTTTTCCCAGTTCATCAACGATATCGCGCTGACGCTGGTGGGGCAGACCCCCGGCGGCCCGGCGAAGGTGGCGGTGATCGCTTCCGCGCTGATGGGCATGATTAACGGCTCGGCCATCGCCAACGTGGCGACGACCGGCACGATCACCATCCCGCTGATGAAAAAAACGGGCTATAGGAAGGATTTCGCGGCGGCGGTCGAGGCGGTGGCCTCCACCGGCGGCCAGTTCACCCCGCCGATCATGGGCGCGGTCGGCTTTGTCATGGCGGAATTCATGTGCGTCAGCTACACGAAGGTGATGCTGGCGGCGGCGATTCCGGCGTTCCTGTATTACCTTTCCCTGCTCTACTCGGTGCATCTGGAGGCCAAGCGGCTCGGCCTTTCCGGCCTTGCGAAGGAGAACATCCCCAAGGCGGGCGAGGTGCTCCGGGCGCGCGGCCACCTGCTCATTCCGCTGATCGTGCTGCTGGCGCTGATGTTCACCGGCTATACGCCGCTGTTCGCCGCGATTGTCGCGATTTTTGTGACCATCCCCGTGTCGTTCCTCCGCAGGGAGACGCGCATGGATCTCAAGACCATCGTGCAGGCGACGGTGGAGGGCAGCCGCAGCGCCATCGGCGTGGGCATCAGCTGCATCATCATCGGCGTCATCATCGGCTCGGTCAACATGACCAGCCTCGGCCTGAACTTCGGTAACCTGATTCTGCGCGTGGTCGGCGACGGCCATCTGTTCCTCGGCGGCCTGATGGTGATGATTATGTCCATCATTCTGGGCATGGGCGTGCCGGGCGTGGCGGCCTATGTGATCGTGTACGTCGTGGCCGTGCCGGTGCTGCGCGGCGTCGGCGCGACGGAGATGGCGGCGAACATGTTCTGCCTGATTTACGCCTGCCTCTCCAACATCACCCCGCCGGTCGCGATGAGCAGCTATGTCGCCGCGGGCATTGCGGACAGCAACATGACCAAAACCTCGCTGATCGCCATGAAGCTGGGCGTCGCGGGCTTCATCCTGCCGTTCTTCTTCCTCAATAACCCGGTGCTGCTCTACGGCAGCACGGAGGGCGTGGCGCTCAGCGAAACCATCCGCGCGTTTGTGACGGCGACGCTCGGCGTGCTCGCGATTGCGGAGGGGCTTTCCGGCCTGCCGATGCAGAAATACAACGTCAGCGCGACGATGCTGCGCCTTGTGACCCGCGCGATGCTGGTCGCGGGCGGATTGCTCTTTGTCAACCCGACGCTTTTGACCGACGCGGCGGCGCTCGCGCTCATCGCAGCGGAGGTCGTGATCGACCGCGCGGTGCTCCCGAAGGTTCAGCGCCGGATGCCGCTGAAGGTCGCCGCGGGCGCGAACCGCTCCCATTGATCCCGACGCCGAAGGAAGCAATCGGCGTTCCCGATAAACAAAAGGCATGAAGGAGAATCCGACTATGAAAAAATGGCTTGCCGCCGCGCTCTGCACGGCCGCCGCGATGAGCGCCTCGAACGCGCTTGCCGCAAACATCAACTTCGTCACCGCGGGCACGTCCTCCACGTTCTACCCGATCAGCGCGACCGTCTGCCAACTGTGGAACGACAGCATCGAGGGCATGCGCGCGACCGCCACGCCCTCCGGCGGCGGCATTGACAACCTGAATCAGGCGATGGACGGCGAGGCGCAGATCGGCATCGCCAACGCGAACCTCGTCTATCAGGCGCAGCAGGGTACGGACAGCTTTGAGGGCTATGCGAACGAAAACCTGCGCATTTTCGCGGGGCTGTATTACAACCCGAATCAGGTGGTCGTGACCCGGGACAGCGGCATCGAGACGCTGGAGGATCTGGCCGGCAAGCACATCTCCGTCGGCGCGGCCGGTTCAACGACCGTCGATGAGGCGACGGTGCACCTCGCGCTGCTGGGCAAGACGCTCGACGACCTCAAGGCCGAATACATGGGCACGAGCGAATCCGCCGACGCGATCAGCAACAAGCAGCTCGACGGCGTTTGGGTCATGGCGGGCACGCCGAACGCGGCCGTCACCCAGATTATGACCACCACCGACGCAAAGATTCTGCCGATTCCCGCGGAGACCGTCGAGGCGCTCAAGGAGAATTATCCGTGGTACGCGAGCTATACCATTCCGGCCGGAACCTATGCGGGGCAGGACGAGGATGTGCCGACTTCTGCGGTCAAGCTCACCCTGTTCATCACCGCCGATGTGGACGAGGAGACCGTCTACCAGATGACCAAGACCTTCTGGGAGAACTGGGATATGCTCACCCAGACGCACGCCGCGCTGAGGAAGGCCAGCCTTGAGGAGGCCTGCACCGATCTGGCGGGCGTGCCGATTCACGAGGGCGCGGCGCGCTACTATCGCGAGGTCGGCGTGCTGGAGTGACGCCGTTCCGATGGGACAATCCGCCTCTCCTTGGAAAAGGGAGGGGCTCAGACTGTAGACAAAAAGCTATTCTCCCCCCGAAGGGGGAGAATAGCCCTTTCCGCAAATGAAAGAATAGCTGAATTTCTTGATTTTGCTATTCAAGTCAAGTTTGCTTATGTCAACAAGCTGCGCCTCTCCGTGGAAAAAGGAGGGGCTTTAACATGAAAGGGAGAAAGAACATGGCGAAGAAAATCGGCCTCGTCGGCATTTACTTTCCGGGGGCCTACGACGCGCTGCACGAAAACGTGCCGGAGGGGTTCGAACTGGTGGACGCGCTCTCTCCGGAGACCTACGGCAATCTGGCGGACTGCGAATATCTGATTTCCAGATTGGATATCGACCCGGATATCATCAACCACACCCCGAACGTCAAATTCTGGCAGCGCTGGGGCGCGGGGTTTGACCATGTGGATCTCAAGGCGTGGGGCGAGCGCGGGATTCCGATTGCGACCTGTCCGGGCGTCAATTCCGGCATTGTGGCGGAGCTGGCGATCATGCTGATGCTGGCGGGCTATCGCAATCTGCTGCAAATCAACCGTCAACTGCGCGCGGGGCATTGGCCGCGCACGGAATACTTTGGCCGCTCGTTTATGATGAAGGGCAAGACGGTCGGCGTGCTGGGACTGGGACACATCGGCAAAAAGGTCGCGGCGCTGGCGACGGCCTTCGGCGCAAACGTGATCTATTACGACATCGTCCGCCAGACGGAGCAGGAGGAGAAATTCGGCTATCGGTTCGTCGATTTTGATACGCTGCTCAGGGAGAGCGACATCTACACGATTCACTGCCCGCTCAACGAGGAAACGCGCGGCATGATCGGCGCGGAGCAGTTTGCCCAAATGAAGCCGACGGCCATGCTCATCAACACCGCGCGCGGCCCGATTGTGGACGAGGCGGCGCTGATTGACGCGCTGACCACGGGCAAGATCGCGACGGCGGGGCTGGATACCTACGAGCGCGAGCCGCTGCCCAAGGATCATCCGCTGCTGACGCTGGATAACGTGGTTGCCAGCGCACACGCGGGCGGCAACACGAAGGACAACGACATCAACATGGTGAACTACGTTTACCATAACATCGTGGCGTTTGACCGCGGCGAGCCGCTCAATACGCCCGGAGACATCGTCAACGGGGAATATCTGAAAAAGTAATTTGGAAATCCGGTTTCAAAATTGTTCTGTTTCCCCTGTCAACCGTTCCTTGCCGCATAGGACGCGCCGCACGGGGGGGCGACCATTCCCATCATCCGTAGAGAAAGGCGCTCACAGGGCAAAATAAAAGGACGCTGCGCCGCCCCTGCCGTAAGCGGTTCACAACGTCCAATTCATCCGGCGCTGATCGTTACGCCGGAAAACAGGAACGGTGATCGTCTGTTCCCGTGCTAGCTCATCTATGTATACCACCGTCGAAGCGCTCGGTCAACCCGCCCTTGCGCTCAAAATATGACCATGCTATAATAACGGGGTAGACAAGTAGGTTCTACGGGGTGGTTGCTTCCGCGGCTGCAATACAGAAGCGAAGGTGATGCGTATGTCGAATATTGAGCTGCTCAATATCCTGCTCGCAATCGCCGGTTTGATGGTCAGCGTTTACACGCTCGGTCAGAACAGCAGACGATAAAATAAACCGCCTCGCAGCAGCCTCTGCTTGGCGGTTTTGTTGGGCTTTAACCTAACCTGATTGTCGCGGTGGTTTTCCACCCTGTAGGCGCTCTCCTACTTGTCTATATTCTAGCATCTTCCCGGCCGCTCGTCAAGGGCGGCTGTTTTTTGCTATGGAAATAAAAAAAGCCTTGATTTTTACTGGAAAAATCAAGACCAATTTGGCAATGATTGATAAAAATGATACGATTTCAAAAGGTTTCACAGAGTTTTACTCGAAAATGAAACTATAGTGTTGTCTCCATTTCTTTACGCATTTTCATCCTGCCCTACGACAGATTTGTAATAGTTTCCGAAGTCCGCCAGAGCGTCCACAATGGGCAACATCTGCTTTCCCAGCTCTGTCAGACCATATTCCACACGCGGTGGCTGTTCCTGATAGTCGTGACGGTAAGCCAGTCCGTCTGACATCATTTGCCGCAGGCTGTCCGTTAGAACCTTCTGGGAAATGCCGTCAATATCTCTCTGCAATTCATTGAAGCGCCATGGGCGTACCTTCAGGTTCCTCAAGATCAGCAGTTTCCACTTCCCGCCGATAAGAGATACCGCCGTTGCAACCGGGCAGGCGGGCAGTTCTTCTTTCGTTCGCATAAAAATCGCCTCCGTAATCATTTGCAGACATTATAGCACATTCGAATCTAAATGCGCAGTTACAAAAAGGTGCGTACTTGTTTTTGAATGTGTCCCTCGCTATACTACAATCGAGCAATGGAAATTGCAAATCACCATCGGAGGTAATGAATCGTGGCAAACTATGCAAAAACAACAGTCGGTAAGGAAGGCCGTGTCGAACTGCACGAAAAGCTGGGTCTGACCGGAGCAGAGATCAGTGTCAACGAGTTGCCTGCAGGCGTAGGCGTTCCGTTCGTCCACTCCCATAAGGAGAACGAAGAGATTTACGGCATTCTTGCCGGAAAGGGCAAGGCCGTCATTGACGGCGAAACAGTTGATCTCACTGCAGGAGATTGGCTGCGAATCGCTCCTGCGGCAAAGCGTCAGTTCTTTGCGGCTGATGATTCCGGTATCACCTATCTCTGCATTCAGGTCAAGGAAAATTCTCTGGAGCATTTCACCGCAACGGATGCCGTCATGGGATAATTTGAGCCATATTTGCGCTAACGCACAGTTCTCAAAAGTTTGAGAGTTGTGCGTTGTTTCATTTGCTGTATTTACAAGCACCGCTATCTTGGAAAGCCTTCGCCGGTGACGATATCGTTTTTGAGGACGGTATGGTCAGTATTAAATGCAGATAAGTGATGCACAATCAAAGCTATTGCCATTCTCTGCAATTACTGCCTTGCTGCTGCTCCCCAGCCCCAGCGTTTTTTGACCGCCTGCCCTATGCCAAAATAAAAATACAGGAATCGGCTTTTCCTGTCTGAGACGGTTTTGGGGACGGGGTGGGGGATGGAGATTTTCGCCCGATGAGGCATACAATATCAGGGCTAAAGCCTGCGCGAAGATGGTCAATTCGGGGTTAGGGGTGGTCTGTTTGGAATAAAAGGACGCTGCGCCGCCCCTGCCGTAAGCGGTTCGCAACGTCCAATTCATCCGGCGCTGATCGTTACGCCGGGAAACAGGAACAGTGATCGTCTGTTCCCGTGCTAGCTCATCTATGTATACCACCGTCGAAGCGCTCGGTCAACTCGCCCTTGCGCTCAGAATATGACCATGCTATAATGACGACGTAGGCAGACGAGTGCTGCCGGTGGTTACCTCCCGCTTCTGTTACAGAAGAAGGGAGGGATGCGCTATGACTACGTACGAAAGTATGATGGTTTTGATCGCGATCCTGAACCTGCTTATCGCAGTGTACAATCTTGATCGTGAATAAAAGCGCGCCGCCGGTCAGCTGAACCCTGATCGGCGTCTTTTGCTTTTAAGTTAACCCTTATAAGCGGGAGAACCGACTTGAAACGGCTCCTCGTCTGTCTATATTCTAGCATCTTCTCGGCCGCTCGTCAAGGGCGGCTGTTTTTTTCTTGGCGCAAGCTGTCGAATGTGGTTTAATCTTCCTTGTCGGCGGGAAACCGTCGGCCATTGCGTAGCGGCGGGCTTGACACCATTCCACCCCGGAATCTGACCGGAAGGAGGTGAAAGCCATGCCGAACCTTCTGCTCGTGATTACAGGCGCTTGCATCGTGGCCTATGTGCTGCGGGAAACGCTTTGTGACCTGCAAAAGAAAATGAGCGACCGTGATCTCGAACATCACGACCGCCCGGATAAGCAGGGCTAATCCTTGCTAAAAGCCCGCTGCTATGCTTTGATTATAGCACTGCTCCGACCGTCCGTCAAGGGCGGGCGATTTTTGTTTTGCTATGAAAATCAAAAAGTCTTGATTTTACTAGGAAAATCAAGACCGATTTGGTCGGAGTGGCGAGATTCGAACTCGCGGCCTCTTGAACCCCATTCAAGCACGCTACCAAGCTGCGCTACACCCCGATTGAAGACACATCTTCAAGCAAAGAACATTATACCACAGCGGCAGGATTTGTCAAGGGTTTATTTTGGACTTACGGCGTGGCGGCGGGAGCGGGCGGCGCGCCCGCATATTCCCGCTTCGCCAGCCAGACCATCAGCACGGTGACGTCTCCGGGAGAGACGCCGGAAATGCGGCTGGCTTCGCCGAGGGAGCGCGGCTGATGGGCGGTGAGCTTCTGGCGCGCTTCGATGCGCAGGCCGTCGAGGGTCATGTAATCAAAGCCCTGCGGGAGCAGCTTGTCCTCTGCCTGACGGAAGGCTTCCACCTGACGGCGCTCCTTGTCGATGTAGCCCGCATAGCGCAGGGAGATGTTGACCTGTTCGCTGACGGCGGACGGAAGCCGGACGTAACGCGGGTCGATTTCGGCCAAATCGTCATAGAGGATGCCGGGGCGGCGGAGGAGGTCGGCCGCGCAGACGCTGCCGGCTGCGGCCTGCTGACCGTGGGCGAGCAGCCAGCGATCCAGCGCGTCGGACTTGGGCAGCCACGTCTTTTGCAGGCGGGCGACGGTTTCCTCGGTGAGGTTGCGCTTTTGCCGCATGCGCGCAAGGCGCTCGTCGCTGGCCAGACCGACGGCGTGGCCGATTTCGGTCAGGCGGAAATCGGCGTTGTCCTGACGCAGCAGCAGGCGATATTCGCAGCGGCTGGTCATCATGCGGTAGGGCTCGTTGGTGCCCTTGGTCGTCAGATCGTCCACGAGCACGCCGATATACGCCTGATCGCGTCCCAGCGTGACGGACGGCTTGCCCTGCACAAAGCGCGCGGCGTTGATCCCCGCGAGGACGCCCTGCGCGGCGGCCTCCTCATAGCCGCTGGTGCCGTTGATCTGCCCGGCGAAATACATGCCCGGAACGGCGCGGAGGGAGAGGTCTGCGCGCAGTTGGAGGGGGTCGATGCACTCGTATTCGATGGCATAGGCGAGGCGGAGCACCCGCGCGCAGCGCAGGCCGGGGATGGTATGCAGCATTTCGAGCTGCACGTCCTCCGGCATGGAGGTGGAAAGCCCCTGCACATACCATTCGACGGTGTCCAGCCCTTCCGGTTCAAGGAAAAGCTGGTGGCGATCCTTATCCGCAAAGCGCATGATCTTATCCTCGATGGAGGGGCAGTAGCGCGCGCCTGTGCCGTGGATGGTTCCGGCGTACATCGGGGCGCGGTGGATGTTTTCGCGGATGATGCGGTGGGTTTCCTCGTTGGTATAGGTCAGGTAGCATTTGGCACGGTTTTGAAGCGCGCCGTCGGTCAGGAAGGAGAAGGGCGTGATGGTTTCGTCGCCGGGCTGCGGCTCCATTTCGTCAAAATCAATGGAGGATTCCTCGACGCGGGGCGGCGTACCGGTCTTGAAGCGGCGCAGTTCGATGTTCAGCGCGCGCAGCGCATTTGCCAGATGCGACGAGGAAAGCAGCCCCTGCGGCCCACCCATCCAACTGCACTCGCCGATGATGATGCGGCTATCCATATACACGCCGGAACAGACGACGACCGCGCGGCAGGCGACGGATGCGCCGGTGGTCGTCTCGAGGCCGCAGATCGCGCCGTTTTCGGTCAGAAACCGGCCACATTCGCCCTGACGAACGGTCAGACGCGGTTCGGCGAAGAGCGCCTGCTTCATCCGCTGCTGATAGGCGCGTTTATCCGCCTGCGCGCGGAGGGAATGGACGGCCGGCCCCTTGCCGGTGTTGAGCATGCGGGACTGGATGAACGTATCGTCGATGGCGCGGCCCATTTCGCCGCCGAGCGCGTCGATCTCGCGGACGAGATGCCCCTTGCCCGTGCCGCCGATGGCGGGATTGCAGGGCATGAGGGCGATAGAATCCAGATTGAGCGTGAGCAGCAGGGTATCAAGCCCCATGCGCGCACAGGCCAGCGCCGCCTCGCAGCCCGCGTGCCCCGCGCCGATGACGGCAATATCAAAACGATCCATAAATCACGAAACCTCCGGGAAGAATCCTGAAACTTCCGCCATTATAACACAATCGTGGAAAGCGGAAAACACAAAATTGCGCGGGAACTTGATCTTTTATGCAAAACTGTGTACAATCGACGGAGAACGCAGGCACGGCGGGCGCGCCGTCCGCCTCTTTGACGGGGAAACCTGGAAGGGGCGGCCTTTTGAACCGAAGACGGAAGCGGGAGAGAACATGAAAAAAGAGTTATTGAAGCAATATGCGCAGTTGGTGGCCGGGGTCGGCATCAACGTACAGAAGGGGCAGACTGTCGTGGTGCGCTGCCCGGTGGATTGCGCCGATTTCGGGCGGGCGCTCTGCGCGGCCTGCTTTGAGCTGGGCGCGAAGGACGTTGTGATGGAGTGGCGCGACGACGTTTGCAGCCGGGAGCATTGGCTGCACGCGGACGACAGCGTATTCGACGCGATGTATCCGTGGGACATTGAAAGGAACGTGCAGCTTGGGCGGGAAGGCGCGGGCTTCATTTCCGTTTCGGCGAGCGACCCGGAGAATCTGCGCGGGGTATCGACGGACAGGCTCCGCCGCTGGGAAGCGGCGACGGGGCGCGACCAGAAGGAATTCCATCGCACGATGATGGCGAACGGCTTCCCGTGGTGCGTGGTCAGCGTGCCGGTGCTGAATTGGGCGAAGAAGGTCTTTCCGAGCGACGCGGACGACGCGGCGATGGAAAAGCTGTGGGAGGCGATTTTCAGCGCGATTCGCGTCACCGAGGGCGGCGACGCGGTGAAAGCATGGCGCGCGCACTGCGCATATCTGGAAGAAATGGCGGGCAGGCTGAACGCCCTGCAGCTCAAGCAGGTGCGATATAAAAATGCGCTGGGGACGGATGTTGTCGTCGGGCTGCCGGATGAACATGTCTGGATGGCGGGCGCGGACACGGCGAAGAGTGGCGTCCGCTTTGTGGCGAATATGCCGACCGAGGAAATCTTTTCCGCGCCGAAGCGCGACGCGGTGGACGGCGTGCTGGCCGCCTCCAAGCCGCTGGCGCTGAACGGCAACGTGATCGAGGGCATCCGGCTGACGCTGGAGCACGGGCGCATCGTCGGCATCCATGCGGATACGAACGAAGAAGTGCTGCGGCAGGCCATCGAGATGGACGAAGGCGCGCACTATCTGGGTGAAATCGCGCTGGTGCCGGTCAATTCGCCGATCGCGCAGAGCGGGCTTCTCTTCTATAATACGCTGTTTGATGAGAACGCCGCGTGCCACTTCGCCTTTGGACAGGCATATCCGGCGTGCGTGCCCGGCGGGGATGATCTGCCTGAAGATGAGCTTGTGCGGCGCGGCATCAATGTCGCGAGCACCATGCACGTCGACTTCATGGTCGGAACGGAGGATCTATCCATCATCGGCACGACGAAGGACGGGCGCGAGGTGACCGTCTTTGAAAACGGACGGTTCGCGCTGTAATCAAAACAGACAAACAGACAAGAGGAAACGACAAGGTGAAACGCGAATTTGAATTCGACCAGCGGGTGGAGCGGAGCATCCTGACCACATATCGCAAGGAACTCTGGAAGCCGTTTATTCTGGCGGTGAAGCGCTACGAGCTGATTCAGGAGGGCGACAGGATCGCCGTGTGCATCTCCGGCGGCAAGGATTCCATGCTGCTGGCCAAGCTCATGCAGGAATTGCAGCGCCACAGCAAGGTGCATTTTGAGACGGTGTTTTTGGTGATGGACCCCGGCTACAACGAGCTCAACCGCCGGAAAATCGAACAGAACGCCGCGCTGCTGAACGTGCCGATCCAGATTTTTGAAACGGACGTGTTTAACGTGGCCAACAGCAGCGAGCACAACCCGTGCTATCTCTGCGCGCGCATGCGCCGGGGCTACCTGTACAGCAAGGCCAAGGAGCTGGGATGCAACAAGATTGCGCTGGGGCATCACTTCAATGACGTCATCGAGACGACGGTGATGGCGATGTTCTACGGCGCGCAGCTTCAGGCCATGCTGCCAAAGCTGCACAGCAGCAACTTCGAGGGGATGGAGCTGATCCGCCCGATGTACTGCATCCATGAGGAGGATATCATCCGCTGGAAGAACGCGCACGGGCTGGAATTTATTCAGTGCGCCTGCCGGTTCACGGAGAATTGCGCGGCGAGCGAAGACGGAAGCGGCAATTCCAAGCGGCAGGAGGTCAAGCTGCTGCTCAAGCGGCTGAAAAAGGATAACCCGGATATCGAAAAGAGCGTCTTCAACAGTATTCATTCCGTCTGTTTGGATACCATGCCGGGCTGGAAGACCAAAGGGGAGACACACAGCTTTCTGGAGAATTACGACAGAGAATAGATGAAGAACGGAGAAAAGACAAAGAATAGAAACGCGAACTGTTTCATTACAGGCTTTGAGTTGAAGTGTATCTATGATTTCTGCAATCGTGATGTCGGGCTTCTCTTTCAGCAACTGTTCAATGTTGCGGATATCTTCCCGGCTCAAAGCTGATTTACGTCCGCGAAGGTATTTTGCTTTTCTGCGAAAACAGGATGATTTCGAAATAACTGTCTTTGGCTTTTAGTTGGAAAGGTGGTAAAATATAATCTGTACATAAAAAATTCCGGTAGAGAGCCTCGCCGTCAAAGGAGCTGGGAAATTACCGGCTATGCTTTGATAGGCTCTACAATAACGACACGAAAAAGGAGAATTTGATGTGAAAAGGAAAATGATGTCGTGGTTGTTGGCACTGATTTTGCTCATGACCATGCTTCCGACTGCTGCGCTGGCCGCTGCGGCTCCCGGAACAAGTAGCGGTACAGTTATCTATGTATCCGAAAGCGGCGATGATTCAGCCGCCGGCGATGAGAACGCACCCCTTAAAACAATTGGTGCGGCATTTACGAAGGCAGCTGACGGAGATACCATCTGCCTGCTTTCTGATATCAAATTAGTTGGAAAGCTGGTTTTGACCGGTGATAAATCAGTAACGCTGGCAGGCAAAGCCGATGGAACTGCAAAGAAGATTACCTAATCAAAAAGACTCTTCTACTGACCTTTATATGATTGAGGTTGGTGTTGAAGACGGCACAGCTACACCGACGAAGCTCATGCTTGAAAATGTGACGATTGATGCTGAGGCACAGGATATTCGCTGCATCCGTGTTTGCCCTGAAAGCCAGCTCACATTAGAAAACGGTGCAACGGTCTGCAACGGACGTGCAGTTCATCGGAACGGTTCTAACGGTCTTTCAGGAAGCACAGGAACAAATGACTGGGGTGGTGGTATCGTAGTTGATAGCACTGCAAAGCTGATTATGAATGATGGCTCCGCCGTAACCGGCTGTTCTGCTGAACAGGGCGGCGGCATCTATCTCAGCGGTAAGATGGAGCTGAACGGCGGTACGATTAGCGGAAATACCGCAGTTGGAGATTACTTTGGTTTTCCCTATTCGCAAAGTGCCCATGGCAGTGCAATTCTGATTCGTGCAAATCGTGCTGACCATGATGAGAGCTATGATGTTCCGGCCAAATTGACTATGACCGGCGGAAACATTCAAAACAATAGAGCGGAAAGTGACCGAAATGCCTTTGGAGGTGCGGTTGCTATTCTTGGCACACCCAAAAACACTGTAGATTTGACCAACGAATTTATTATGACCGGCGGTACGATTTCCGGCAATACAGCCGGATACGGCGGTGCAATCTCTGCTTATGCGGATGATAGCTATTGGAACGGCAATGCAAGCGTCAAGATTTCCGGTAATGCGGAGATCACCCAAAATATAGGCCGTAATGGCGGTGGCGCGATTGCTCTGTTTACCAGTAAAGCAGGTAAATACACCAGCACCGTAGAAATGAGCGGCGGTACGATTTCGGAAAATGAGACATTCTCTAAGGGCGGCGGTGTTTTCCTGTACGGCAAGGGAGACTCGTTCTACATGACCGACGGCAAAATTTCCGATAACGAAGCTAAACAAGGTGGCGGCATTTCCATCAGTGATACAGATGCGGCTGCTTATCTGCTGGGCGGTACCATTCAGAATAATAAGGCAACTGACGGATACCCCTACGTTGATGATGCTTCGGAGCGCCGCTATTGCGGAAACGCAGTTTATCAGGATGGCAGCCTCTATCTTGACGGCACAAAAGCCAACATCAGCGGCGATATTCGTATCGGCTGCCGCTTTGATACAAGCGGAGGAATTTCCACCAACCGTTTTGTAGCTTTGGTCGGCGCATCGGAAACGATGAACGATTACGAGTTGACTTCTTTTGACAGTGAATCCTTAGATGGCAGAGTGGTTGTTGCCCCCGGTACGATTACTTATGGCACAGAAACCTATAGCGTAGCAGATGCCGAGCCGTATCTGGCGCATTTTACACACAACCATAGGGAAATTATTACAGATACTGATTATAAGGCAGAAACGGGAGCTTCTTCTCAGGCCGGGAGCCTTGTTCTGTATGGAGCGATCCAAAAGTATTCTGTTACCTACACAGACGGTATCGGCGGAGCCAGCTTTGCGGATGAGGTAACCAGCGACCTGCGCCGTGGAACTCCCACCCCTGCATTTACCGGCGGAACACCGACCCGCAGCGGCTATACCTTTACCGGCTGGTCTCCGGTAGTGGCCGCAACGGTGACAGCCAATGCGGTCTACACCGCCCAGTGGGCGCCTGAACCTACTGCGACACCGCAGCCTACTGCGACACCGCAGCCTACTGCGACACCGCAGCCTACTGCGACACTGCAGCCTACTGCGACACTGCAGCCTACTGCGACGCCGCAGCCTACTGCCGCGCAGGTTACTATGCCTCAAACAGGGGATAGTACTCCGCTGATGCTGTGGGTGATTTTACTGGTGGTCTCCGCGTTGGGCGTGGCAGGCTGTCTTTGGGCGCAATTCCGCAAAAAGCAATTCAGAAAATAAATCAAGCCATTGTAGGGACGAACTGTAAGGTTCGCCCCTACAATTATAATGGGAGTTTGCAATGAATAAACAGCGGATACTGTCTGCCGTTATTCCGGCAGTACAGATGTAAGCGTCAAATCTAGCAGCATATAGCAAGAGGCATCCCAGCGTTTTGTACTCCGGGATGTCTCATGCTATTTCTCGCCTAAAATATAGATATAATCCATTTTCTGCCCGTGATGCTTTTAATGACAGCCGCGGGCAGATTTTTGATT
>OKRW01002038.1_pt1 | contig 15606 bp, 18 predicted proteins | sample 1601151 | NCBI WGS metagenome assembly OKRW01 (sample SAMEA3541471, study PRJEB24748) | human gut metagenome | biome: human gut; feature: human-associated habitat; material: faeces | place: China | collected 2012 | reverse complement strand
AAAAGCGCCTGAGGAGCGAGTCCGTGCGCCGCGAGCTGCGCGACAAGCTCTCCGCCAGCCTGTCCGACCCGGCGGGGCCGTTTTCCAGGCAGGTGGTGGAAGGGTTTTCGCGCTCCTTCCGCGGGTATGTCTACTCCATCGCGCAGGCGGCGGAAATTCCGATCGCGTAACGCCTCAAAATGCCGAAATTTCGGCAAAACCCTTGACAGCTCACGGGTTTTATGATAATTTTATTCGGTAAGCCGCTCAAGCGGGGTTTTGAAGTGCGCCCAAACGCGCCACCTTGTCGCTTGGCGAGATCATTCAGGAGGTGCTTTGCCATGTACGCTGTGATCGTATCCGGTGGCAAGCAGTATCGTGTGTCCCAGGGGGACGTTATCTACGTGGAAAAGCTGGACCAGGAAGTGGACAGCAAGGTCAGCTTCGACGTGCTGATGCTGGGCTCTGACGAGGGCGTGGAAGTCGGTACGCCCACTTTGGCCGGTGCCAAGGTTGAGGGCAAGGTTCTGGCGCAGGTCAAGGGCGAAAAGATCATCATCTACAAGTACAAGAGCAAGAAGAACTATCATCGCAAGGCGGGCCACCGTCAGGCGTATACCAAGGTGGAGATCACCGCGGTGGGCTGATGACCACCGTCTCCTTTCTGCGGGACGCACGCGGCCTGTGCGGCATCCGGGTCAGCGGCCATGCGGGATATGCACCCGCGGGTGAGGACATCGTATGCGCGGCCGCCAGCGTGCTCATCACCACCTGCGCCAACGCATTGGAAAGCGTCGCGGGCATACGCCCCAACGTGTCCCATTCGGAAAGGCCCGTCATGATCCAGGTTGCGCTCCCCGGTGGGCTTTCCCCCGCCAGCGAGCACGACGCACGGATCATCCTGCGCACGGCAGAGCAGGGTTTCCTCGATATTGCGGCGCAGTATCCATCCTATTTACAAATCATCTGATGGGAGGAACATCATCATGTTGAAGCTGAATCTTCAGTTTTTCGCCCATAAAAAAGGTATGGGCTCCACCCGTAACGGCCGCGACAGCGAAAGCAAGCGCCTTGGGCCCAAGCGCGCCGACGGTCAGTTCTCCCTCGCTGGCAACATCCTTGTGCGCCAGCGCGGCACCCACATCCATCCCGGCCTGAACGTGGGCATCGGCAGCGACGATACCCTCTACGCCAAGGTGGACGGCATCGTGCGCTTCGAGCGCAAGGGCCGCGACAAGAAGCAGGTCAGCGTGTACCCCGTGGAAACCGCGGCGGCCGCGCAGTAAATCTTGCCCGAGAGCAAAAAGCCGCCGCAATTTTCCGGCGGTTTTTTGCGTGCGGCCATTCTGAAATCAAAGAAGGCGATTTCTTGATCGGTACACTGATCAACTGCGCGGCCATCGTGCTTGGCACATGTCTGGGCCTTTTGCTCAGGCGCGGGATGAAGCCCGCCGTATCCCATACGGTGATGCAGGGCGTGGGTCTGAGCGTGATTTTGATCGGCCTCATGGGCGCAATCGAAACGGACAATACGCTGCTTGTCATTCTTTCCATGGTGCTGGGCGGCGTGGCAGGCGCGCTGATCGACATCGACGGCAGGATGAACCGCCTGGGCCAGTGGGCGCAGCGCAAGCTCACCCGCGGCGAGGATGAGGGCAGCACCTTTGCCAAGGGTTTTGTCACCGCAAGCCTGGTCTACTGCGTGGGCGCCATGGCCGTGGTGGGTGCGCTGGACAGCGGCATCCGCGGCGACCATTCCACTTTGATCGCCAAGGCCGCGCTGGACGGCGTAACGGCGGTCATCTTCGCAAGCTCGCTGGGTATTGGCGTAATGCTCTCCGCTGTGCCGGTGCTGATCTATCAGGGAGCGATCGCCCTTTTGGGCAACGCCGTGGCCCCGCTGCTCAGCGACGCGGTCATCACCGAGATGAGCGCCGTGGGCGGGCTGCTCATCATGGGCATCGGCGTGAATATGCTGCTGGAGAAGGACATCAAGGTGGCCAATCTCCTGCCCGCCATCGTGGTTCCGTTTCTTTACTTTCCCCTCTATAATCTGATTATGAGGTGAGTTTCATGGCATCCATCATCCGGGACGCATCCCTCGCGCCGCAGGGGCGGCAGAAGATCGAATGGGCCCGCCGCCACATGGCGGTGCTGGATGGCATAGCGCAGGACCTGAGGCGCGACCGCCCGCTGGAAGGGCTGAAGGTGGCCGTCTCCATTCATCTGGAGGCCAAGACCGCCTATCTGGCCCAGGTGCTGCATCAGGGCGGCGCCGACGTCTTTGCGACGGGCAGCAATCCCCTCTCCACCCAGGACGACGTATGCGCCGCGCTCAGCGAAAGCGGCGTGACCGTCTACGCCACCCACGGCTGCACCGCGGAAGAATCCCACGACTATCTGTGCCGCGCCCTGAGCGAAAAGCCCGACGTGCTCATTGATGACGGCGGCGACATGGTGCACATTCTGCACGAGGAACACCCGGAATGGGCCGAAAACCTGCGCGGCGGCTGCGAGGAAACCACCACCGGCGTGATCCGCCTGCGCAGCCGTGCAGCCGCGGGCAAGCTGAACTTCCCCATGTTCAGCATCAACGACGCGGACTGCAAGCATCTCTTTGACAACCGCTACGGCACCGGCCAGAGTGTGTGGGACGGCATCATGCGCACCACCAACCTGAACGTGGCCGGATCTACCGTGGTTGTCGCCGGATACGGCTGGTGCGGCAAGGGTGTGACCATGCGCGCCAAGGGCTTGGGCGCCAAGGTGATCGTAACCGAGGTAGACCCCGTCCGCGCCATCGAAGCTGTGATGGACGGCTTCACCGTGATGCCCATGGAGAAGGCAGCGCCGCTGGGCGATTTGTTTATCACCGTGACCGGCTGCCGCGACGTGGTGACCCCCGCCCATATGCTGCTGATGAAGGACGGCGCCATGATGTGCAACGCCGGCCACTTCGACGTGGAGGTGGATGTGGCGGGCCTGCGCGCCATGTCCGTGGAACATTACGAGGCGCGCAGGAACATCGAAGGCTACCGCCTGGAAAACGGCCGTACCGTGTTCCTGCTGGCCGAGGGCCGGCTGGTGAACCTGGCCGCGGGCGACGGACATCCGGTGGAAATCATGGACATGAGCTTCGCCCTTCAGGCGCTGTGCGCGTTGCGTCTGGCGCAGAAGGGCCGCGAGATGCCGCCCGCGCTCTACGACGTGCCCCGCGACATCGACGGCGAGGTGGCGCTTCGCAAGCTGACCGCGCTGGGCGTGAAGATTGATACGCTCACTCAAGAGCAGAACCAGTACCTGCACGGCTGAGCGAGACTATTCGCAGCTGTATTTATCGTAGTAGAACCACTGCACCATGGTGCGCGCCATCATGCCCCGGTCTGTTACGCCCGCTCGTTCAAACAGGGCGGTCAGGCCGGGGGTGAGCAGGTGCATCTGCGTCCAGTCCACCATTTCCTCCCGCAACGCGCGCTCCATCAGTACCGGGGGCCAGAAATCCTCCGGCGGCGGACAGATTTCCTGATACTGCTTCTCCATCGCGGGGAAGCAGTTTTCGATTGCGTCAAATAATTGCATTACTTTGTCTCTCCTTTTGTCTTACTTTATCATACTTGGTGGCATATTTCAATATAAAATATTGCATTATACTATCATGTGCTATGAGGTGATAGTAAGTGCGACCTTTGAAAAAGAAAGTTAGCATCACGCTGGATGAGGATGTCATCGAAAAGATTCGCCTTTTTGCCGAGGAAACGGACCGTTCCTTTTCGCAGTATATCAACCTTCTCCTCCGAAAGCATATCAGCGCGCGTGAAGCCCGCGACGAAGCCAAAAGCGACGAGTGATCCCATCCGAACGATTGTACTTTGATTGTATAAATCGTTTCCTTTTTCCAAAACCGGTTGACAATCCGCAGAATCTGTGGTAACATGCCACCAATCTCAAACTGCGCAATGTGAGCGAAGGGAGGAGTCGCCCGTGACGAACCTATGTGCCATGCGAATGAACATGATGTGCGCGTGCGATTTCAGCCCGTGCTATTTGTGTTGCGTCGCTTGACAGGTGCCATGCCATTGAAGCCCGCTTCGCAAATGCGCGAAGTGGGTTTTTTCATCGGCTGACCATGAGAAAGGTGTGCAGAGGATGGAGCAGAAACCGCAGATCGAGATACGCGGCCTGTGCAAGGATTACCCCATACCCGGCGGCGAGGTTCACGCCCTGAGCAACATCAGCCTGACCATTGACAAGGGCGATATCTACGGCATCATCGGCATGAGCGGCGCGGGCAAGAGCACGCTGATCCGCTGCCTCAACCGGCTGGATACCCCCACCGACGGGCAGATCTTCATCGACGGGCAAGATATCACCCGGCTCAGGGGGAGGGATCTGATCCCGGTCTACGCGAAGATCCAGATGGTCTTTCAGTCACCGGCCGACTCCTTCGATCCGCGCCGCACACTGGGCGACGGCATCTGCGAGAGCCTGCGCAACAAGGGCGTACCGAAGGCCGAACGCGAGGCAAAGGCACGCGCGCTGCTGGAAAGCTGCGGTCTGCCGGCTGCGTTTCTCGCGCGCTATCCGCATCAGGTCTCCGGCGGCCAGTGCCAGCGCGCGGCCATTGCAAGAGCGCTGATGAATGACCCGCGCATCCTCATCTTTGACGAGGCCACCTCCGCGCTGGACGTGACCGTGCAAAAGCAGATCATCGAGCTTCTGCAGCAGCTGCAGAAGGAAAGGAAGCTGGCCTATCTCTTCATCTGCCACAACATCGCGCTGGTACAGCAGTTTTGCGACAGGGTCATCGTGCTCCATGACGGCAGGATCGTGGAGAGCGGTCTGCCCGACGAGGTCATCCTGCACCCGCAGTCGGATTACACCAGACGGCTTGTCGACGCTGTTTTCTGAGCGGCAGAGCCTTGCTGTTTTCCCCGGCACGGCTCAGACTTACGGTTCAACGGATCGGCTCGTCAGACCGCCGCCGCGCTGAAAGCCAAACGCCGCCTTCTATTGAAGAACCATAAAAAAGACGAGATTTTCATCCGTGAAAATCTCGTCTTTTTGTTTTACTGCTCACGCCTTCGGGAAGATGGCGCGGATGGTCGTGCCCGTGCCCGGCGTGCTCTCAAGCTCGATGCGGCCGTGGTGCAGCTGCATGGCGTGCTTGACGATCGAGAGCCCGAGCCCCGTGCCGCCGGACGCCTTTGAGTGACTCTTGTCCACGCGGTAGAAGCGCTCGAACACACGCGCCTGATGCTCCGGCGCGATGCCGATGCCGGTGTCGGCAACGGTGACGCTGCTGCCGCCGGCATCGGCGGCGACCGTCACGTCCACGCGGCCGCCGTCACGGTTATACTTGATGGCATTGTCGCAGAGATTGTAGACGATCTCATAGAGCAGGCGGCGCACGCCGGGGATCACAGCGGGCTCCCCCTGCACGCTGACCGTGACTTGCCGCGCTGCCGCAGCGTCCTGCAGCGTCTGCGCCGCCTCCTGCGAAACTGTGAGCATGTCAACGGGCTCGGTCGGCAGCTCGCCGCCCTCATCGAGCTGCGACAGGCGGATGATGTCGTCAATGAGCGTGACGAGGCGGGCGGCCTCGGTATGGATGTGGCCGACGAAGCGCGGCAGGTCGTCGGGCTTGACCATACCGTTTTCGATCAGCTCGGCGCTGCCGATGATGCCCTGCAGCGGCGTCTTGAGCTCGTGCGAGACGTTCGCCGTGAACTCCCGGCGGTTGCGCTCGGCAAACTCCTGCTCCGTGATGTCAAAGGCGAGGATGACCGTGCCGATCGGTTTCCCGTCGGACGCGATGCGGCTTATGTCAAACTGATAGATGCGCCCCGCGCGCTCGGCGCGCACCTCGCTGTGGCCGTCGTCGGCGGCGGCCTGAATGGCGGCGCTGATCTCGTGGCTGCGCTCGATGGTGAGAAAGTCCCGGCCGACGCACTGCGCGTCCGCGCCGAAGAGCGCCTGCGCCGCGGCGTTGATACTCAGAATGTCGCCGTGCTCGTCGAGCAGGACGAGCCCCTCGCGCATACTGCCGGTGATCTGCGTGAATTCGTCGGTCTTTTCGCGCAGCTCGCGCAGCTGTGTCCGGATCTCGACGTGCTGGTGGTGGATGCGCTTGAGCAGCGGCGAGAGCTCCTCATAGGCGTCGTTATCGAGCGGATGCTCGAGATCGAGGCTGTTGAGCGGGTCGACAATACGCCGCGACAGGCGCCTGGCCAGTACTCCGGAGAGGATGAGCGCCACAATGAGCACGAGCAGCAGCGGCTGGAGCATACCGACGGCGATCATGCCGACCGTCGCGCGGCTGATGGAGATGCGCAGCACTGTGCCGTCCGTGAGCCGCTGGGCATAGTACATGGTCTTTTCCAGAAGCGTCGAGGAATAGCGCGTGCTCTCGCCCGTGCCGGTGCTCAGCGCCTGACTGACCTCGGCGCGCGAGGCGTGGTTTTCAAGGCTCTCGGCATCGGTCTTGGTATCGTACAAGACGCTACCGTCAGCCGCGATCCACGTCAGGCGGCAGCGCCCGGCCGTGAGCTGCGAGAGATAGTCCGTGCCGCTGCTTTCCACGGCGGCCGAGGCGAGGCTCAGCTCGTCGCGCAGCTGGTTTTCTTCCACGCCGCCGAAATAGCTGTAAAGAAAGCCCATGATGATCAGCAGGCTTGCCAGCAGCACGGCACCAGCCACGAGGAAGATGGATTGAAAGATTTTCTTGGTCATGTCGTTGCCTCCATGCGGTAGCCAACATTGCGCACCGTCTCGATCCGCCGTCCGTAGGGGCCGAGCTTTTGCCGGAGCGTCCGGATGTGCATATCGACCGTGCGGGTCTCGCCGCAGAAGTCCATGCCCCAGACCTCCTGAAAGAGCTGGTCACGCGTGAACGCCATGCCCGGATGGGCCAAAAACAGGCGCAGGAGCTCAAATTCTTTATATGTGAGCGCGACGCGCGCGCCGTCGACCGTGACCGTGTGTGCATCGAGGTCGACGACGAGACCGCCGCTGCGCAGCAGATGCGCAGCCTTGTCCGGCCGGCAGCGGCGCAGCACCGCCTTGACGCAGGACACCAGCTCCATCACGCCGAAGGGCTTGACGAGATAATAGTCTGCGCCGAGGTCGAGACCGCGGATCTTGTCATACTCCGCGCCCTTGGCCGTCGCCATGACGACCGGGATGGTGCGCAGCTCCGCCGACGCCTTCATACGCTGCAGCAGCTCGATACCGTCCACACCGGGCAGCATGACATCGAGCACGACCAGATCCGGCTTTTCCGTCTGCAGCGCCGACCAGAACGAGACGCCGTCATCAAAGCCGCGGGCCTCAAAACCCGTGGATGAGAGCGTATAGACCTCAATGTCGCGGATGCTGGCGTCGTCCTCAACACACCAGATCATGTCCTACCCCTCCTTGTGCACCCCGGTGACCGAGAAGATCACCCACTCGGCGATGTTCGTCGCGTGGTCGCCGATGCGCTCAAAGTATTTGGCGATCATGAGCAGATCGAGCGCGTACGCCCCGTCCTCGGGATGGGCGGTGATCTTATCGATCAGCCGGCGCTTGACCTCGTCAAAGGCGTTGTCCACAACGTCGTCCTCGGCGATGACCGTCTCTGCCAGCATTGTATCACGCTGAACGTAGGCGTCAACACTTTCTGTGACCATATGGATGGTCGAGCGCGCCATTTCGCGCAGCAGATCGTCATTTTCCGCCGAACGCCCGGCGAGATACTGGACGATCTCCGCGATATCCTCGGCCTGATCGCCGATGCGCTCCATGTCCGTGATCATCTTCAGCGCCGCCGAAATCTGGCGCAGATCGCGCGCGACCGGCTGCTGCTGCAGCAGGAGCTTGAGGCACAGCGACTCGATGTTGCGCTCCTTCTGGTCGATCTCCGCGTCGAGCGGCCCGACCTTCTTCGCCAGCTCCGGATCCGCCTCCGTGAGCGCCTTGGACGCGAGCGCGATCACTTCCTCGCACAGTGCGCCCATCTCGATCATCTCCTTGTTCAGGAGCGCGAGCTGTTCATCAAACCGGCTTCTCATCAGCCAAACCTCCCTGTGATGTAATCCTCCGTGCGCTTATCCTGCGGCTGCGAGAAGAGCCGCTCCGTATCGTCGCATTCGATGAGCTCGCCGAGCAGGAAAAACGCCGTGCGGTCGGAGATACGCACAGCCTGCTGCATGTTGTGCGTGACGATGACGATCGTGTACTGCTCCTTGAGCTGCATGGCCAGCTCCTCGATCTTCGACGTGGAGATCGGGTCAAGCGCGCTCGTGGGCTCGTCCATGAGCAGCACCTCGGGCTCGACCGCAAGTGCGCGGGCGATGCACAGTCTCTGCTGCTGGCCGCCGGAGAGACCGAGCGCGTTTTTGCGCAGGCGGTCTTTCACCTCGTCCCAGATGGCCGCGCCGCGCAGCGACTTTTCGACGATCTCGTCGAGCTTCGCGCGGTTTTTGATGCCGTGCGTGCGCGGGCCGTAGGCGATGTTGTCATAAATGCTCATTGGGAACGGGTTCGGCTTCTGAAAGACCATGCCGATCTCGCGCCGCAGCTCGTTGACGTCCGTGCCGGGGGCAAATATGTCCTGCTCGCGGTAGCGCACATCGCCCGTGATCTTCACGCCGGGGATGAGGTCGTTCATGCGGTTGAGCGTTTTGAGAAACGTGGACTTGCCGCAGCCTGACGGGCCTATGAGCGCGGTTATGCTCTTCTCGGGAATGTCGATGCTGACATCGTGCAGCGCCTGATGCGTGCCGTACCAAAGGCAGAGATCGTCGGCCTTTATTATACTGTTCTTATCCTGCGTCATAAGCTCTTCTTCCTTTTGAAATATCTTTCGACCAGCGCCGCGGCAAGGTTTATCAGCAGCGTCAGTATCATGAGTATAGCGGCGATGGCGAAGGCGACCTCAAATTCGCCCTGCTCCTTTGCGTAGACATACAGCGCGACAGTCAGCGTCGCGCCCGCCCCGGCAAGGCCGTCGAACAGGCCGTTGAGCGCGTGGGCAAAGCCCGCCGTGAACAGCAGTGCCGCCGACTCGCCGAGGATGCGCCCGATGGACAGGATGCAGCCGGTGATGACGCCGTCCACACAGCCGGGCAGCACCACCGTGCGGATGACGCGCCACTTGCCCGCGCCGAGGCCGAACGCGCCCTCGCGGTAGCTCTGCGGCACGGTCTTGAGGCTCTCCTGCGTCGTGCGCATTATCGTCGGCAGGTTCATGATGACGAGCGTCAGCGCACCGGCCATCAGGGAGGTCTGCATCCCGAGGAACTGGCAGAAGAACAGCATGCCCACAAGGCCGTAGATTATCGACGGTATGCCCGATAGCGTCTCCGCCGCGTATTCGATAGCCGCGACGAGCTTCTTGTTCGAGGCGTACTCGGTCAGATATATCGCCGCGCCGACGCCCAAAGGCAGCACGTACACGAGCGAGGCAAGGACGATATAGAGCGTATTGAGGATATCCGGCAGGATGCCGATGGAGTTTGTAAGATAGCTCGGCTTTGTAGAGAGCAGCTTCCATGTCACGTTCGGCAGGCCCTTATAGAGCACATACCCGATCATAAACAGCACCAGCGCCGCCGTGAGGAGCGCGGCAAGCGTCATAAGTGCGCGCATCGTAACGATATATGCCCGGCGCTTACCGGAGAATTTATGCTTGAGCATCCTCAGTTCCCCTCCTTATCGCGCTTGAGGAAGAAGTTGAGCGCGGCGTTTATCAGCATGATGAACAGGAACAGCACCAGCGCTATCGAGAACAGCGCCTGACGCTGGAGGCCGCTCGAGTAGCTCATCTCGCTTGCGACCGCCGTCGTGAGAAAGCGCACGCTCTGGAACAGCTCCGGCATGTTCGGGACGTTTCCGGATACCATCATCACCGCCATCGCCTCGCCTATCGCGCGGCCGACGCCGAGGACGACCGCCGCAGCAATGCCGCTCTTTGCCGCCGGGACGGAGACGCGGAACCACGTCTCTTCGGGCGTCGCGCCGAGGGCGAGGGATGCGTCCTCATACTCGCCCGGCACGGCCTCAAGCGCCGTGACCGAGACCTTGATTATCGACGGCAGGATCATTATCGCGAGCACGATGATCGCCGCGAGCAGGCTTGCCCCGTCGGGGACGTTAAATATCTTCCTTATCCCCGGCACGAGCACCAGCATGCCCACAAGGCCGTAGACGACCGAGGGGATGCCCGCAAGCAGGCTGACCGCCGAGCCCATGACCGCCTTTATCCTCGGCGGCGCGGCCTTCGCAAGGTACACCGCCGTCATAAAGCCGACTGGCACACCGAGCAGTATCGCTCCCGCCGTGCCGTAAACGCTTGTGAGGATGAACGGGAGTATGCCGTAGCTCGGCTCCGCCGCGGTCGAGGCCCACTTCGTCCCGAACAGGAACGGCACAAGCCCTATCTCGCGTATCGCCGGTATACCGGAAATGACCAGATACACCGTGATGAGCAGCACGCACCCGACCGTTATCAGGCCGAGCAGCAGGAACACCCCGTGTATTATATTTTCAAAAGCTCTGTTGCTCTTCATTCGTCTTTTCTCCGATCCATGCCTTAGTTTATCAAAACACACCGATACTTCAATATGCTTTGATAAACCAAGGCGGTGTTTGACCGCCTTGGTTTTTCGGGATAATTACTTCGCTACTGCGACTGCACCGGCTGCCGCGATGAGGTCTGCTGCATCAGCGGAGGTGGCGTAATCGAAGAAGGCCTGCGCAGCAGTGCTGAGCTCAGCGCCGTCCTTGGTGACGAGGACAAACGGACGCTGGATAACGTAGCTGCCGTCCTTGACGGTGTCCTCGGTCGGGGCGATGCCGCCGACGGTCAGAGCCTTGACGTTGTCCTTAAGAGCTGCGAGAGAAGCGTAGCCGATGGCGTCGGGGTTCGTGGAGACGGTGGTGATAACGTCACCGGTGGAGGTCAGCTCCTGACGGTACTTGCAGGAGTCCTTGGTGTCGGTGATGGACTCGAAGCCGTCGCGGGTGCCGCTGCCGGCCTCACGGCCGATGAGGACGATCTCGGCTTCCAGTTGGTGATCTCGCCGGTGTAGATCTTCGCAATGGTCTCAACGTCGAGGTCGGAGACGGGGTTTGCGGGGTTCACGATAACGGCGATGCCGTCGAGGGCAAGGACGGTCTCCTTGAGGCCGGAGGCCTTCTCATCGTCCTTCAGTGCGCGGGAGGACAGGCCGATGTCGCAGCGGCCTTCGCCGACGGCGGTGATGCCGGAGCCGGAGCCGGTGGGGTTGTAGGTGAAGGTGACACCCTTGTTGTTCTGCATGAAGGATTCGCCCAGGGCGCCGATGACCTTTTCCATAGAGGTGGAGCCGTCGGTGGAGACGGTGTCTGCTGCCGCATCGGCAGAGGTCTGGGCGGAGGTGGCGGGGGCAGCGCTGGTGTCCTTGGCAGCATCCTTGCTGTTGCTTGCGCCGCAGCCAGCGATCATGGACAGAGCCATAAGGGCGGCAAATACCAAGCTAAGTCTTTTCTTCATTTTGTAGACTCTCCTTTTCAAAGTAGCTTTTGTTTTCCTTGTGTTGTTTTCCTTCAACATCGCCTATGATACGGATAGAATGTAAAATGGAAAAGCGGCATTGTGTAAAAAGCGTGTAAAATCACAGAGGGGCAAAATCCCCTGTCAAACCGACATCTTTCCTCTTTTCGTCACTTTTTTCCTGGTACAAAACGCCGAAATCCCGCTTCCTGCCCCCATTTCATTGACAAAATCCTGTCGGTAGCGTATGATATTTTACATGAACAGAGACGTTCCTACAGGAGAAGTGCGCCCTTTTTTCCCTGCGGACGTCTTCTCTTTTTCCAACCAAACTGCGTGAAAGAGGCATGATATGAGAAATTATTCCGCTGAAGAAGTGATGCAGTACGTCAGTGAGATGGAAGTGAAGTTCATCCGCCTGGCCTTCTGCGATATTTTTGGACGACAGAAGAACATTGCCATCCTGCCCAGTGAACTGCCCAAGGCGTTCTCCACCGGCATCGCCTTCGATGCCTCCGCCATCGCCGGCTTCGGCGGTGCGGTGCGCTCCGACCTGTTCCTCCATCCGGATCCCACCACCCTGGTGGCGCTCCCCTGGCGGCCGGAGATCGGCAGCGTGGTGCGGATGTTCTGCCAGGTGACTTACCCTGACGGCACCCCTCTCCCCTCGGACAGCCGAGCGATCCTGAAAAAAGCGGTGGCAGAGGCGGAGGCCAAAGGCTACTCCTTCGCCTTCGGCTCCGAAATGGAGTTCTACCTGTTCCAGACCGATGAGCACGGCAACCCCACCAAGGAACCCTACGACCGTGCCGGTTACATGGACATCGCTCCGGCGGACAAGGGCGAGAACGTCCGGCGGGAGGTCTGCCTGATGCTGGAGCAGATGGGCATTCAGCCGGAAAGCTCCCACCATGAGGAGGGTCACGGGCAGAATGAGGTGGATTTCCGCTACTCTGATCCGGTGACCGCCGCAGACAACGCCGTTACCTTCTGCGCCGTTGTCCGCACCGTGGCTGACCGGAACGGACTGTGCGCCGACTTCTCCCCCAAGCCCCTGCCTGACCAGCCGGGCAGCGGGATGCACATCAACTTCTCGGTCAAATCCAAGGACGGACGGGACGTGATCCCCTATGTCATCGCCGGTATTATGCAAAAAATTCCGGACATCACCTTATTCTTAAACCCCTGCCACAACTCCTACGACCGGCTGGGGGGCAACAAGGCGCCCGGCTACATCTCCTGGTCGTCGGAGAACCGCTCCCAGCTCATCCGCATTCCGGCAGCAGAAGGAGAATATCGTCGGGCGGAGCTGCGCTCGCCGGACTCTACCGCCAACCCCTACCTGGCCTTCGCCGCCCTCATCTACGCCGGTCTCCACGGCATCGAATGGGAGCTGCCCCTGCCAGAACCGGCAGACGTGAACCTGCAAACGGCATCCCATGAGGTGCTGGAGCAGTATCAGAAGCTGCCCACCACCTTGGCCTCCGCCCAGTGCATGATGGCCTACAGCCAGTTTGTGCAGGAGCATTTCCCCAAGGAGCTCATCTCCGCCTATTGCAGTCAAGTGTAAAGCTTATGGATCACATCTTATAAAAAGGAGGGAGCCCTCTTGGTTTTTCGTGAACGTACCTACAGCGTTCTCTTAGTATCCGCTTCCGGCAGCTTCCTCACTTCCCTGCAACCCATGCTCCCTATGACGGAATACTGGCCGGTGACCACCGTCACCAGCATCAGCAGCGCCAGACGAGCGCTGGTAGAGAAGCCCTATGACCTCATCATCATCAACACTCCCCTGCGGGACGAATTCGGCACCCGCTTTGCCATTGATGTCAGCGCCAAAAGCAGCGCCATCGTACTCCTGTTCGTGAAAAATGATCGCTATCCAGAAGTGTACGGCAAGGTCATGGAGCACGGTGTCCTGGCGGTCTCCAAACCCACCTCTACCCAGATGGTGGCTCAGTCTCTGCGGGTCATGTGCACCATGCGGGAACGGCTGCGGATGATGGAGGCGAAGCAGGCCACGGTGGAGGACAAGATTTCCGAAATCCGTCTGTTCAACCGTGCCAAGTGGCTGCTCATCCAGCAGGAGGGCATCTCTGAGGCCGATGCCCAGCATCGGCTGGAAAAGCAGGCCATGGACAACCGAGTTTCCAAAAAGCAAGTGGCCGAGGAGATCATCAAAATCTATGCGTGAGCGTCTGGAATGGACGATTCAGGAGGAGATATTTATGAAAGAACTTCACGAAGAGTGCGGCGTCTTTGGCGTCTATGCCCCAAAGACCACTGCGGTGGCCAGCACCACCTACTACGGTCTCTACTCCCTCCAGCACCGAGGGCAGGAGAGCTGCGGCATCGTGGTCTGTGATGACGGACTCTTTTACTCCCACAAGGATCTGGGGCTCATCAGCGATGTGCTCACCAAGGACGTCATGAACCACTTCCCCGATGGCACCATGGCGGTGGGTCATGTGCGCTACGGCACTACCGGCGCCAACAACCGAAACAACTGCCAACCCATCCAAGTCAACCACCAAAAGGGCAAGCTGGCGCTGGCCCACAACGGCAACCTGAGCAACGCCTTCCAGCTGCGCAGTGAGTTGGAGCTGAACGGCGCCATCTTCCACTCCACCAGCGACACGGAGATCATCGCCTACATCGTCACCCAGGAACGTCTGAAAACCCCCTCCATTGAGGATGCGCTGTGTCAGGCCATGTACCGGCTGGAGGGCGCCTTCTCCCTGGTGCTCATGTCCGCCACCAAGCTGCTGGCGGCTCGTGACCCCCACGGGTTCCGTCCCCTGTGCTACGGCCAGACGGCGGATGGCGCTTATGTGGTAGCATCGGAGAGCTGCGCCCTCACCGCTGCTGGAGCGCATATGATCCGAGACTTAAAGCCCGGTGAGATTTTGGTGTTCGATGAACGGGGCCTCCACTCCAACCAATGCCACTGCGGCACCACTCCCCATACCCCCTGCATCTTTGAATACATCTATTTCGCCCGTCCCGACTCGGTCATCGACCAAGTCTCCGTCCACGCCGCCCGACTCCGTGCCGGCGCCATTTTGGCCAGGGAACATCCGGTGGATGCCGATGTGGTGGTGGTGGTGCCCGACTCCGGATTGGACGCAGCGCTGGGTTACGCCCAAGAATCCGGTATCCCCTACGGCATGGGCTTTATCAAGAACAAGTACATTGGCCGCACCTTCATCTCCCCCGGCCAAGACCAGCGCATTGACCAGGTGCGCATCAAGCTTAACCCCATTCCGGAGACGGTACAGGGCAAGCGGGTTGTGCTCATCGACGACTCTATCGTGCGTGGTACCACCAGCGGACAGATCATCAGCCTGCTGCGGGACGCAGGCGCCAAGGAAGTGCATATGCGAGTCTCTGCGCCTCCCTTCCTGAACCCCTGCTACTACGGCACCGACATCGACTCCCGTGACCATCTTATCGCCTGTCACCGAACCATTCCGGAAATCGCTGACATTATCGGTGCGGACAGCCTGGGCTACCTGCCCACTGGGGATCTGTGCCGCCTGATCGGCGACAGCCATTTCTGCTCCGCCTGCTTTGATGGCAACTACCCCACCACCGTGCCAGAGAGCACCCAGAAAGACCGCTTCGAGCGTCCCCTTTCCGCCCGAAACAAGGGGCAAAACTAACCCCAAACAGCCTTCACCCGCCCGCCTGTGCAGCACTGCCGGAGGGCGGGTGTTTTTTGGTTTGGCGGCATTTTGAAGGAGGGGTTCGCAAAAAGAAAAAACTTTCGTAAATTTTCTTTCCAAAACCGCCCTGTATGCAAGGCGGACACATTGAATATTGCAGGCGACTATACTATAATAAATAAAATGAACATAGACTGACCACCCCCTGTTCAGGTGGCAGTTTTCGCCTTGATTCTAATTTGAAAGAGCAAAGGAGCGTTTCGCAAATGATCTACACAACCGAAGTGAGTAATATGTGTCCCGTCGCCAAAGGGGCTTATCACGGCCCCGCCCCCATCCCTGAAGAAGGCAAGTGGGTGCAGGCCATGCAGCTGACCGACATCTCCGGTCTTACCCATGGCATCGGCTGGTGTGCTCCTCAGCAGGGCGCATGCAAGCTGACCCTGAACA
>OKRW01002034.1_pt1 | contig 15631 bp, 12 predicted proteins | sample 1601151 | NCBI WGS metagenome assembly OKRW01 (sample SAMEA3541471, study PRJEB24748) | human gut metagenome | biome: human gut; feature: human-associated habitat; material: faeces | place: China | collected 2012 | reverse complement strand
TGTGGTTGTACATGATCGTCTTGTAGCTGGCGATGCCGGGCAGGACGGACTTGCGGCTGCCAGAGAAGCCGGCAAAGAAGTGCGGCTCGATGAAGCCCTCGGCAAGAAGCAGGTCGGCGTCGGCGGCGACCTTGTTAATGATGCACTCGCCGCCGGAGGGCAGGGTGCCGATCTTCTCCATCATGGAGTCGTCGGTGGCCACGTGCATGACGATCTCTTCCTCGGCCACGATCTTCTCGCCGTACTTGTTGACGAGCTCCTCGTGGGTGGAGGGACGATGCATGCCGGTCGCCACGAGGATGCGCACGCGAGCCTCGGGCGCGGCGGCGTGGATGCGGCGGAGCAGGATGGGCATGGTCACGCGGGAGGGAACGGGGCGCGTGTGGTCTGAGCTGATGATGACGATGTCGCGCTTGCCGCGGCAGAGCTCCTCGAGCTTGGGAGAGCCATAGGGGTTGTCCAGGGACTTCTCGACGAGCTCCTCCTGGCTCGCCTCGGGCTTAAACTCGTTCTGGTGGCCTTCCATCAGGCCGGCGAAGTTCTTGTCCTCCAACTTGAGATGCATGGTCTTGTGGTCAAACGGCAGGTCTGCCTCAAACATCTTCCGTCTCACTTTCGGTCTTAACCGCTCCGGTCACGGTTGTACGGGAAACCATACGCCGCTCATTTGCTACCGTTTGCCGACGTTTTTCTACCGGTCGGCGGCACCCGTCGGGGTGTTCATAAAGCTTGGAACCTGTTTGCGGCTTGGTGCGGGAACGTCGGCAAATGGGAGGAGGCCGAAGACCGGGAGTGCCTTCTTCCGGGCGTGTAATGGGCACGTGAGGAGTACAACAACAGTCGTTGTGAACCCCACTCACCGGCTCCCAAAGCCACGCGGCCGCCCGCGCGCGGTATTCTTTAGGCACAAGAGAACGAGAGGAGACCCCATGTCTGACTACGTCCTTAGCTGCTGCTCCACGGCAGACGTCACGCGCGAGCTCCTGGAGGAGCGCGACATTGCCTACGCCTACTTCAACTACCAGCTGGACGGCCAGATGCTCAAGGACGACTTTGGCCAGACCAACTCCCCCGCCCAGCTCTACTCAAAGATGCTTGCCGGCGCGGACGCCAAGACCTCCCAGGTCAACGTCGGCGAGTACGTCACCCACTTCGAGAAGTTCCTCACGCAGGGCAAGGACGTCCTCCACGTGACCCTCTCGTCCGGCATCTCCGGAACCTACGGCTCCGCCTGCGCCGCACGCGACCAGCTTGCCGAGAAGTACCCGGACCGCAAGGTCGTAATCGTTGACTCCCTGTGCGCAAGCGCCGGCTACGGCCTGCTCATGGACAGGCTTGCGGACCTGCGCGACACCGGCATGGGCATCGACGAGCTTGCGGCCTGGGCGGAGGAGCACCGCCTCGAGGTGCAGCACTGGTTCTTCTCCAGCGACCTCACGTTCTTCATCCGCGGCGGGCGCATCTCCAAGGCCGCGGGCCTGGTGGGCGGCCTGCTCAAGATCTGCCCCGTCATGGACGTGGAGCCCGACGGCAGCCTGGCCGTGAAGGAGAAGATCCGCAGCAAGGGCCGAGCCATCGCACGCGACCTGCAGAAGATGGAGGAGCTGGCCCAGGGCGGGCGCAACTACACGGGCAAGGTATTCATCAGCCAGTCCGAGTGTCTGGTTGACGCCGAGGAGCTGGCCCACCGCATCGAGACCACGTTCCCCCACATCGATGGCCCCGTTCGCATCTATCCCATTGGCGCCACCATCGGCTGCCACACCGGCCCGGGCACCGTTGCCCTCTTCTTCTGGGGCAAGCCCAGGGAGTAGACGGGGCTGCGCACGCAAATGGCGAGAAAAGAGGCCCGGACGACGTCGTCCGGGCCTTCTATTGTTTCTCCTACAGTTCCATCTCAAAAAACTCGCGATAGAGGGCCAGCTCGTCGGGGGTGTCCTCGCTGGAGGCAAAGCTCACGGAGCCCGCGTGGGCCTCGTCGGCCAGAAGGCCGCACTCCCCCAGGCGATGGCGCAGCTGGCGGGCCGTCCCGGCACCGCCGTCATAGAAGTGCACGTCACCACCCAGGACCTCGGCAATCTGCGTGCGCACGAAGGGGTAGTGCGTGCAGCCAAGGACCACGGAGCCGACGGTGCCCGCGAAGGAGCCCACGTAGCCGCGGATCATCTCGCGCAGGTCCGCCGCGGCAAGGTCACCCCGCTCGATGCGTCCGGCAAGGCCTGGGCACGGGACCGAGATGATCTCGCAGTCGCGCCCGTAGGTGGCGGCAAGCTCTTGGTACTTGTCAAGGCGCAGAGTGATGTCTGTTGCCATGACGAGGATGCGACCGTGGCCGGGAGCCTCCGTCGCGGGCTTGAGCGCCGGCTCGATGCCAATGATGGGCAGGTCAGGGTATATGCGGCGCAGCGTGGGGGCGGCAGCCGAGGTGGCCGTGTTGCACGCTATGACAATGGCCTTGGCGCCGTCCGCCACAAACCGCTCCACGATGTCCTGGGAGAGCTCGAGCACGCGTGCCTCGGTCTTCTCGCCGTACGGGGCGTTGGCGGAGTCTCCAAAGTAGTGGAAGTCCTCGTGCGGGAGCTCCGCAACCAGGGACCGCAGCACGCTGATGCCGCCGACCCCCGAGTCAAACACGCCGACAAACCCACTCACGCTCGCTCATCTCCCAAAAATGAGAAAAAGGGACAGTCCCCATTTCTCATTGCGTCATTGATGTGACTGCCTGGCACGCAGCGTGTCTATGCCGTGACGGACGGTCATGACCGGGTGGCTAAGCAGCATCCTGGGACCAGCATAGCGCATGACGTCCTTGATGGCCTGCCGCTGGGTGGGCGCGTAGCAGTGCACGCGGCACTGCGAGCAGAAGGTCTTGGTTGCCATGAAGGGGCAGCGGCCGATGCACGCGGAGGCGTACTCCGTCAGCGCGGCGCACTCCGGGCAGAGCCGACCGCGAGAGGTCCCGTGGTTTCCGCGGCAGTAGACGCCGATCATCTGCGTGACCACCAGGCGCTCTCGCTCGCGCTTTGCCTCGACGGCCTCGGGGGTAAGGGGCTTGGACATCAAAGAACCAATCAGGTAGGGTGAAGTGACAAGTCAGTCTAGTCTAACTTAGTGGGTGCCCCGGCAGCCATTTCGACCCTCATATCTACATCGCAGCGTCAAGAAAGAGTACTACCGCCCTAACTGCGGCTACGTGAGATAGTCCAGCTCTCAAGTCATCAGCGACCCCAGCGGCTTCATTCATCGCTGGGGTCGCTTCATGCGCCGCCTACAGCAGTCCTGTCATGTAAAGCGGCAGGTAAAGCACCGAGCCCTCGCGCATCACGTTGCCGGGATAGAGCACCCTTGCCTCCTTGAGGTGATAGTTTTCCACCCGCATGAGGTTGTCCAGCGACGCGTGCCTGCGGAAGCCCTTGCCGGACTTCACCTCAACGGGAACGACCTCGGGCAGGTTGCGCTTCTCGATGAGGAAGTCGACCTCACCACGGCCGCGGGTGCTGTAGTAGTACAGAGAGTCCCTCCCCGCGGCGCGCAGCTCCTGGGCAACGGCATTCTCGAATACCAGCCCCAGATTGAGCGTCTCTGCCCTCAGAAGGATGTCCTCGACATCTTGCGACCCAAAGGTAGAGAACAACAGGCCGCAGTCGCTCATGTAGAGCTTGAATTGGCCATTCTCGCATTGGAGGCCCGGCGGGAAAGCGGCATCGCCCACGCGGCGCACCGGAATCACAACGCCGGCGTTCTCAAGCCAGTCAAAGTCCGGCTGGAGCTGGAGGAAGCGCCGAGTCTTGTCTATGCCAGACACGGCAAACCTCCTGTTCTCCTTGTTAAGCTGAGCCGGGACCGCATTGAATATGGTCTTGATGCGCTGTGAATGCTCGGGGTCGCGCACATAGCGAGTTATGTCCGCCCTGTACGCATCAAGAATTGATTTTTGCCGAGCACGCATTGCCTGCGTGTCTTTTGTAGTGACATACGTCTTAACAGCCTCGGGCATACCTCCGACAAGCACGTAGCGATAGAAGCAGTCAATCAGACGCTCATGAATGAAATCCGGGACTTCCCTCTCCTCGGCATAGCATTGCCTCACCACGTCCCACAACGTCGGCAAGACGCCGCATGCCCAGGAGAACTCCTCGAAGTCCATGGGGAACATCTCAACGATGTCGATGGTGCCCACCGGCAGAGAGCGGAAGTCGTATGCCTCGACGCCAAGCATGGAGCCCGAGTAGATAACGTCAAAACGTGGGTCGGCAGCCAGATAGCGCATCCAGGTAATGGAGTCGCCACAACGCTGGACCTCATCAAAGAACAAGAGGGTCTTACCCTCTTGAAGAGGCTCGGAAGCCAGCGCCGTTATCCTCATCACCAGATCGTCCAAGTTGCGAGCACCCGCGATTATGCCCACGGCATCAGGCTGCTCGACGAAGTCAATCTTTATGCTCGACGCATATTGCTCCCGCGCAAAGCGCTCGATTGCAAACGTCTTGCCAACCTGTCTGGCACCCGTCACAAGAAGACCTTGGCTGCGCTTCGTGCTCTTCCACTCAAGAAGGCGCTTGGAGATCTTCCGTTCCAGCATCACTGCACCATCCAATACAACAAGGCTTCTAAACTGGTAATTCTGCAAAATGCAGACTTTTTAGAGCCTAATTATTGCAAAATGCAGACTTTAAAATGGCTGATTTCTGCAAAATGCAGACTTTCTTAGGTTGGCGCCCATCATCGATGACGTTAGTTATCGTCGAAGTGCATTTCGAATTGGCACAATCACGCTCATGGCAATAAGCGTCGTAAAGGACTGAACCATGCAAACCCGCATGTCACCCGAGTCTCCCGCAACACCCAACGACTGCATTGCACACAAAGCTGGGGACGCAAAGGCACAGCTAATGGCAAGGATCGCGCTAGCCGAAGAAGAACGCCGCAGCAACAACTCCTTTAATGCCTTTGAAGCACTCAGCGCCATCAAAAAGCGTTATGGACTTCCCGATAACGAAGACGTTTAAGGTCACCGCCAAAAAGCCCCCGGCGAGAAGGGCTTCTCGTCGGGGGCGTGGTCTAGCTCACGCGGCCTTGGTCCATGGAGTAGGTCTTGTCGGCTATTGCCATGGTGGAGGGGCGGTGGCTGATGAGGACCACGGCCCGGTGCCCGCGCTGGTCGGAGAGGGACTTCAGAATCTGGGCCTCGTTGAGCGAGTCCAGGTTGCTCGTGGGCTCGTCCAGCAGAAGCAGCGGCGCGTCGTGCAGGAAGGCCCTCGCCAGACCCAGGCGCTGGCGCTCGCCGCCAGAGAGAGTGTCGCCCAGCTCGCCGACCATGGTGTCGTAGCCGTTGGGCAGGCTGCAGATGAAGTCGTGGACGCTGGCGGCGCGGCACGCGGTCTCAAGCTCGGCGTCCGTGGCGTCCGGACGCGCAATGAGCAGGTTGTCGCGAATGCTGTCGTGGAAGAGGTGGGTATCCTGCTCCACAAAGGCCTCGGCGTCGCGCAGGGCGCTCGTGGCAACCTCGCGCACGTCAGTGCCCGAGAGGGCAACGCGTCCCTGGTCAACGTCCCAGAAGCGCATGAGCAGGCGGCAAAGCGTGGACTTGCCGGAGCCGCTCTTGCCCTGGACGCCCACAATCTGCCCAGGCTCCACGCTGACGCTCACGTGGTCCAAGATCTTCTCGCCAGACGCAGGGGCGCCATCCGCCGATGAGCCGCCAGCATACGAGAAGCTCACGTCCTCGGCGGCAATGCCGTCAAAGCCGGGGCGCGCACCCTCGGAGTCGGAAACCTCGGCAACCAGCGGCTCCTCGTCCAGGATGTCTAGCACGCGATTGCCGGCGGCAAGCGTCCCCTGCAGCGTGGAGCCCAGGTTGGCCAGTGCCACAAAGGGCCCGAAGGAGCTGAACGTGGCCACCGTGGCAAGCACGGCGCCCTCGGCCGTCACAAGGCCCGCGCCGGCAAGGCTTGCGGCCATCAGCATCTGCGCGCAGGAGAGCACCATGATGGCTCCCGTGGTGGCCGCCTGACCTGCGGCTCCGCGGGCACGCAGCTTGCGCTGGGACGCCACCAGCTCCTCGCTCCTGCCGTCGAGCTCCTCCAGGCGAGAAACGCCCGCGCCATACTGCAGCACCTCGCCCAGGCCGCGCAGGCCATCAAGGACGAAGCCAGACAGCCCGGCGGCGAGGTCTCGGCCGCGCCGCCCCTCCCCGCCCGAGGCGCGGGAGACCGCAACCGGCACGACAATGCCCACCAACGCGTACGAGGCCAGGGCCACCGCCGCCAGCGCGGGGTGGATACCACCCAGGAAGGCGCCCATAACCACCGCCATCAGCACGGCTATGCAGATGGGGCTGATGGTGTGGGCGTAGAAGACCTCCAGCAGCTCCACGTCGGCTGTGACCGTGGAGATGAGGGCGCCGTTGTCGGAGCCGGCCAGCTTGGCCGGGGTCAGGCGGCGCAGCGCCCCAAACACCAGGTCGCGCACATGGGCCAGCAGCTTGAAGGCAATGTAGTGGTTGCAGTGCTGCTCCATGTAGTGCAGCACGCCGCGAGCCACGGCCATGATGGCCAGCACCGCCACCGTGACGCCGAGCGCCCACGGCAAAGACCCCGCGCCCACCGCAACAAGGGCCGCCTCGGCCGCCAGCACGGGAACGCCCGTCGCGCAGCAGAAGCCGGCCACGCCGCAGGCCACGGCCAGGACCATCCATCCGGCAAGGGGCCTTGCCAGCCCCAGCATGCGCCACATGACGCGCGCGTTACTCCTGGCCGCCATTGGCCGTCACCTCCCGGGGCTGGCAAAGGGACCGTCCCTTTGTCACGTTCTCAAGCTCGGACTGGGTGCGCCAGAGGAAGGCGTACTCGGGGCAGCCGCCAAGGAGCTCCTCATGGGTGCCCTCCCCCGCCACGCGCCCCTGCTCCATCACGTAGATGCGCTGGGCATCCGTCACGTTTGCCAGGCGGTGGCTGATGAGCACCACCGCGTGCGTGGCCGCAAGCGAGCGAACCGCGGCCATGATGGCCTCCTCGCTCTCCACGTCCACGTTGCTCGTGGCCTCGTCAAAGACATAGACCGGGGTCTTATGCAGGACGGCGCGGGCAAGCGCAAGGCGCTGGCGCTGACCGCCGGAGAGGTTGGCCGCGCCCTCGGTAAGGCGCGTGTCCAGCCCATCCTGGCCCCGCAGGAAGTCGGCCAGGTTAGCCGTCTTGAGCGCCGTCCAGAGCTCCTCCTCGGAGGCGCCCGGCGCGGCCATGAGGAGGTTGTCGCGCACCGTGCCCGCAAAGAGCCGGGCGCCCAGGCCCACGTAGGTCACGTACCGGGCAAGCGCCGCGGGGTCAAGGTCGCGCACCTGCGCCTCGCCCAGCAGGGCCTCTCCGTCATATCCGGGCAAGCGACCGCACAGGAGCGCGGCAATGGTGGACTTGCCGCTGCCGGACTCGCCCACGATGGCGGTCATGCCGCAGGCCGGCACCTCAAGGCCCACGCCATGCAGGACCTCGCGCTCGGGCACGTAGCCAAACGTCACGTCGCGCAGGCAGAATGCGTCGCCCGCCTTCGGCGCGAGGGTGCGGACCGGCGGCTCCGGCAGCTCAAGCAGGTGGAAGATCTTCTCGCTTGCGGCCATGCCGTTCATGGCCACGTGGAAGTAGGAGCCCAGCTGGCGCATGGGCAGGAAGAAGTCCGCGGAGATGAGGACGACGAAGAGGCACCCAAAGAGGTCGATGGCGCCCGCGGCCGTGGCAAAGAGCGCCACCGCGATGCCCGCCACGGCACCTCCCAAGGCCACGATATCCATCACGATGATGGAGTTGAGCTGCATGGAGAGTACCTTCATGGTGATGGTGCGGAAGCGCTCCGCCTCCTGGTTCATGGCCTCGTGGCGCGCGGCGTCCGCCTGATAGATCTTGAGGGTGGTGAGGCCCTGGAGGTTCTCGAGGAAGCTGTCGCCCAGCTCGGCGTACTGGTCCCAGTACTTGCCCAGGATGCGCTTTGCCACCTTCTGCACCGCCACGATGATCGCGGGGATGAGCGGCACGCAGAGCAGCAGCACGACCGCCGCGGGCAGGCTCACGGGCGCCACCACCGCAAACAGCGTCACCGGCGCCAGCGCGGCGTAGAAGAGCTGCGGGAGGTACTGGCCAAAGTAGGTCTCAAGCTGCTCGCAGCCCTCCACGGAGAGCTGCACCACCTCGGCCGTGGGCACCTGGTCCGTGTAGCCGGGGCCCATGGCCAGGAGCTTCTCGTAGATGCGGCGGCGCAGCACGCGCTTGACGTCCTGGGAGGCGGCAAAGCTCTCGCGGGCGGCAAGACGCGCGGCCACCACGCGCAGGACGACGCCCGCGGCCAGCAGGGGCCACGCCGCCTGCGGCACCGCCACGCCCGTGACCAGCGAGGACGCCACCCGCGCAATGACCCAGACCAGCGCCACGTTGCCCACCAGGCCCGCCCACTGCCAGGCCACCGTGGCCAGCACGTGTCGCAGGGCCTCGGGCACCAGCGCCAGAAGCCGTTTGTCCATCATGTTGGGTATACTCCGATTCTGCATGCGGCGAGAAGCTCTTCTCGCCTAAACGACAACGTAGGTTAACTTGTCCATCTTACCCGATGGACCCAACAGTCTGGAGAGACGCATGAGCAATGAGGGCAAGAAGGTCAAGGTCCACTACGTGGGCACCCTGGACGACGGCACCAAGTTCGACTCCTCCCGCGACCGCAACGAGCCGCTGGAGTTCACCTGCATGGCCGGCCAGATGATCAAGGGCTTTGACGCCGCCGTCAAGGACATGGAGGTCGGCCAGGTCATCGACGTGCACATCCCCGCGGCCGAGGCCTATGGCGAGAGGCGCGAGGACCTCGTCCAGACCCTGCCCATCGCCCAGCTCCCCGGCGCGGAGAACCTGGTCGCGGGCCAGAAGGTCACCCTGGGCAGCCCCGCCGGTTACCCCATCCCCGCGCTCGTGGCCAAGATCGAGGACGGCAACATCACCTTTGACATGAACCACGAGATGGCCGGCAAGGACCTCAACTTCAACATCGAGCTCCTCGAGGTCGCCGAGTAGGGCCATCCGAGCAGGCTCGCGCAACCCCGAACCCAATTCCCAACACGATTTGGGTTCGCCGCCAGGCGCCGCACGCGCCATCCAAGCGCCAACATCAAGAAAGCCGCAGGTCACAGACCCGCGGCTTTCTTATCGGCCCAAATCCTCGAACCCAAATCGTCAGCCCGCCTCAGGCACGCCAGGCGAGAAGCCCGTCTTGCCGGTCAGACCATCTCCTCCGGACAAAACACCTCGTCGAACTTCTCCGCAGAAAGAAGCCCCAGGCCAAGGCAGGCATCACGCAGGCTCGTGCCCTCAGCAAAGGCCTTCTTTGCCACCTTGGCCGCGTTGTCGTAGCCAATGTAGGTGTTGAGGCAGGTCACCAGCATGAGGGAGTGGCGCAGGTTGTGGTCCATGCGCTCGCGGTTGGCCCTGATGCCCGACGCGCATCTCTGGTCAAAGGAGAGAATGGCGTCCGCGAGCAGCCTCACGGACTGCAGGAAGTTGTATGCGATGACGGGCATGAAGACGTTGAGCTCGAAGTTGCCCTGGGACGCGGCAAAGCCGATGGTAGCGTCGTTGCCCATGACCTGGGCGGCCACCATGGTGACGGCCTCGCACTGCGTGGGGTTGACCTTGCCCGGCATGATGGAGCTGCCCGGCTCGTTTGCCGGAATCGCGATCTCTCCCAGGCCCAGGCGGGGGCCGGAGGCAAGCCAGCGCACGTCGTTGGCAATCTTCATCATGTTAGCCGCAAGGCCCTTGACCGCGCCGTGGGCAAAGACGACGGCGTCCTTGCCCGTGAGCGCGCGGAACTTGTTGGGGTCAGTCACAAACGGCATGCCCGTGGCCGCGGCAAGCTCCTCCGCCACGGCGACGTCAAAGCCCTCCGGCGCGTTGAGGCCGGTGCCCACGGCCGTGCCTCCCAGCGCCAGGCGATACAGCCCCGCAAGCGAGGCCTCCAGCTCCTCGGCAGATCCCTCCAGAAGGCCGCGCCAGCCAGAGATCTCCTGAGCAAAGGAGATGGGCACTGCATCCTGCAGGTGGGTGCGACCGCTCTTGACCACGTCGGCGTTCTCCACCTCCAGGCGGCGGAAGGTGGCCTCGAGCTGCGCCACCGCCGGCAGCAGGCGCTCGCGCACCGCCGTCACGGCCGCAATGTGCATGGCCGTGGGGAAGGTGTCGTTTGAGGACTGGCTCATGTTGACGGAGTCGTTGGGATGAAGGCGGCGCTCGCCGGCAATCTGGTTGCCCCGGTTGGCGATGACCTCGTTGACGTTCATGTTGGACTGCGTGCCGGAGCCCGTCTGCCACACCACCAGCGGGAAGTTGTCGTCGAGCTTTCCGGCAAGGATCTCGTCCGCCACGGCGCCAATGAGGTCGGCGTCCGTGCGGCTCATGCGGCCCAGGCGGCAGTTTGCCCGTGCCGCGGCAGCCTTGAGCCGCGCAAACGCACGCACGATCTCATCGGGCATGCGCTCGGTGCCAATGGGGAAGTTCTCGTGGCTGCGCTCGGTCTGGGCGCCCCAGAGGGCTTCTTGCGGCACGAGCATCTCTCCCATGGAGTCGCGCTCCACGCGCCAGCCGGCGGGAGCCTCGGACGTTGTGGTGTTCTGAGCCATGTTCTCTCCTACTCGGACGTGCGGCCACCCTGCTCGAGCCTCTGCAGGCCTGAGAGGATGGCGGAGACCACCTCGGACTGGTCGCGGGCAACAACTCCCAGGTCAGCGCGGACGCCGCGGAAGCGCGGGCTCTTGGAGAGGTCCTTGGCAAGACGCTCGTTCACGAGGGCGTCGGAGAGGGCGCCCAGCTCGGCCTGGATGCTGTCCATGTACTCGCTTGCCTGGGCGCGCTCGTCTCCAAGCACCTCGGCCAGGCGCTCGGAGACAAAGTGGACCTCCTTGGCGTCCCGGCGGGCCCTAAAGACCGCGTCCTGGTCAGAGAGGTCAAGGCCAAAGAGGGCCTCGTCCACCTGCGCGAGCTCCTGGTCAAAGTGGGTTTTGAAGTCGGACGCGGAGAGGCCCGACTCAAGCACGCGGCCCTTCCACGCAAAAGTGGCGAGATCGGCCTCCAGCTCGTCCAGGCGGCGCGCGGCGTGCTCCTTGCGCAGCAGCTCGGCCACGCCCTCGCGGGCAAGGGCCCGCTCCTTGGCGCACGCCATGGGCAGCAGGCTGCCCGCTGCGAGCTCGCCGGACTCCACCAGGCCGTCCACGCACTCGCAGAGGATGTCCAGGCCGCGAAGGGACCCCGTGGCCTCCTGGAGCTCCTTCATGAGTCGCACGGAGCGACGGTTCTGCTTCTTTGCCTGCCAGGGCGCCAAGAACTCCAGCAGGGAGCGCAGGCGGCGCAGCCCCACGCGGAAGGCGCGCAGGGCAACCGGGTCGTCCGGGCGCTCGCGCAGCTGCGCGAAGAGGTCCTTGAGCTCGGCCGTCATCTGGGCCACCTCGCCCTCCGCCACGGCGGGGGCGTCCCACGCAATGGGGTCGGGCCCGGCGACGAACCACTTCACGCGGCCGCGGCCGGAGGGGTCGCAAGGCAGGTCAATGGCCATCGCGGCACCCTTGCCAAACGTCAGGGCGCAGCCCGTGAGCTGGGCTGCTGCCATGTCCATGAAGGGCACGTGCCCCACGGCAACAACAACGGGGGCCTGGGCGTCGGCCAGCTCGGCCAGAAACGACGCCAGGTCCTGACGGTACAGGCTTTGATGCACGGCCACGTCCTGGGCACCCGTGGCGTCGCAGACGGCCTGCGCGGTCTCCAGCGCACGAACCGCCGGGCTGCTCCAGACCTCCAGTTCCGGGTCTTCTCCCAGCAGGGCAAACGTGCGCGGATACGCCGCGGCAAGGGCCCGGACGCCCGCAGGCGTGAGCCTGCGGTCCTCGTCCAGGCCGGATGCGGCCACGTCCTCGGGGCTTCCATGACGAACGAGCACCAGCGTCTTGACCATGCTTCCCCCTGACCATCGGTTGCCGGCGGGCCTCGCCCACGCGGGACCTCTTAGCATAGCAAGGCATTGTTACAAGAACGCGCCCTTCTCGCCAAGCGGTCAAGCGGCAGGCGAGAAGGGCGCGGGGCAACGCGATGTCGGTCGGGCGACTAGGCCATGAGCTTGCAGACGTTCTGGGCAAAGGCCACCGGGTCGGCCACGGGCAGCCCCTCGGTCAGCAGCGCCTGGTCGTAGAGAAGCGAGGTGTAGAGGGCGAGCTTGTCCTTGTCGCCGGCCTGCTGGGCGGCCTGGAGCTTGGCAAAGACCGGGTGGGCGGCGTTGACCTCAAGGACGCGCTGGCTCTTGATGTCCTCGGGCGCGGGGCCGGCGGAGAGGACCTTCTCCATCTCGAGCGAGACGGGGCCCTCGGCAGAGACGCAGGACGGGGCGTCGTCGGCGGCGGTCAGGCGAGCAGAGACGGTGACCTTGGTGACCACGTCCTCGCCCAGGGCCTCCTTCATGGCGCTGAACAGGTCCTCGTTGGCCTTGGCGGCCTCCTCGGCAGACTTCTTCTCCTCCTCGGTGGCAAGGTCAAGGTCGCCGGAGGAGACGTTCTTCAGCTCCAGGGTGCGGTCCTCGGTCTCGGGCTCGGCGCCGTCGGCCTGGGCCTTCTGGGCGGCCTCGCGGGCGGCGTCATCCTCGTAGGTCTTGGGCAGGCCCTTGGCCTCAAAGTCGCGCATGGCCTGGAAGCAGAACTCGTCCACGTCCTCGGTGCAGAGCAGCACGTCATAGCCCTTGGCCAGGACGGCCTTGACCACAGGCATCTTGGCCAGGCGCTCGCGGTCGTCGCCGGCGGCGTAGTAGACGGCCTTCTGGCCCTCGGGCATGGCCTCGGCGTACTCCTGCAGCGTGACGTACTTCTGCTCGCGGGCGCTCCAGAAGAGCAGCAGGCCGCCGAGCTCGTCCTTCTTCATGCCGTAGCTCTGGTAGATGCCGTACTTGAGGCCGCGGCCAAAGTTCTCGAAGAACTTGACGTAGTCATCGCGGTCGTTGTCGCGCATGGACTCCAGCTCGGAGGTGACCTTCTTCTCGATGCGGCGCTCCATGGCCTGCAGCTGGCGGGTCTGCTGGAGGGTCTCGCGGGAGATGTTGAGCGTCACGTCGGCGGAGTCCACGACGCCGCGCACAAAGTTGTAGTAGTCGGGCAGCAGGTCGGCGCACTTCTCCATGATCAGGACGTTGGAGCTGTAGAGCTCGAGGCCCTTCTCGTAGTCGCGGCTGTAGAGGTCAAACGGGGCCTTGCCCGGAATGAACAGCAGCGCGTCGTACTCCAGGGTGCCCTCGGCGTGCAGGCTGAAGGTACGGGCCGGGTCCTCCCAGTCGTGGAAGGTGGACTTGTAGAACTCGTTGTACTCCTCGGGTGTGACGTCGGAGCCGCGCTTCTTCCAGATGGGGGTCATGGAGTTGATGGTCTCAAGCTCCTGGTAGTCCTCCCACTCGGGCTTGTAGTCGTCGCCGGCGTCCTCCGGCTTCTCCTTCTGGCGGCTCTTGGTGACCATCATCTGGACCGGGTAGCGCACGTAGTTGCTGTAGCGGCGGATGAGGTCCTTGAGGGTGTACTCCTCGAGGTACTCGTCGTAGCTGGCCTCGTCAGCGTTGTCCTTGAGCGTGAGGATGACGTCGGAGCCGGCCGTCTGGCGGTAGGCGGGGTCATCGGCAGGCACGGCCTCGATGGTGTAGCCCTCAATGCCGTCGGACGTCCAGCGGTTGCACTCCTCAGAGCCAAAGGCGCGCGTGACCACGCTGACCTCCTTGGCCACCATGAAGGCGGAGTAGAAGCCCACGCCAAAGCGGCCGATGATGTCCACGGCGTCGCCCTGCTTGTCGGCGTTGGCGGCCTTGAACTCCTCGGAGCCGGAGTGGGCGATGGTGCCCAGGTTCTTCTCGAGCTCCTCGGCCGTCATGCCGATGCCGTTGTCGGAGATGGTGAGCGTGCGGGCGTCCTTGTTGGGCGTGACGGTGATGGCAAGGTTTGCCTGGTCAATCTGGGCGGAGGCATCCGTCAGGCTCTTGAGGTAGAGCTTGTCGATGGCATCGGACGCGTTGGAGACCAGCTCGCGCAGGAAGATCTCCCTGTTGGTGTAGATGGAGTTGATCATGAGGTCCAGGAGCTTCTTGCTCTCTGTCTTGAACTTGCGCATGTCACGCATCCCTTCGACGAACGATGTTCAACAGACATGACTGTACCCGACTCATGTGGTCGTTATTCCTGGCACTAAGAAAACCTCAGTTGTCAGCGCTTAGATTTCTTGCCGAGAAGAGTGTGGGGTCGCCATCCCCCTCCTGGGTACACTACGGTCAAAGACCCGCCTCGACCCAAGCGCGAGGAGCCATGAAAAGACGGGATTTCATTTGCGGAGCTGGGTTAGCTGCCTTGAGCCTGTTGGTTGGGTGCTCCGGGGATTCGCAATCCAATCAAGACGCAACATCTAGTCGGTTGCCCGCGCTTGCAGCGATTGAAACGCGCCCCCACGTTGCCCCGAGCCGCATTCACTGGCTAGACAGCGACCTGGAGGCCCTCGGGTCTACCGAAATCAACCATGCAGCCGTTGGAGACTATTCTCGCCCCGCCGTGATGGATGGAAAGCTGCTCCTCACTCCAACGGGTCCAACGGGACGAAACGACGACAAGACCGTCCTTTCGATTGAGCTTGACGATTTCCGCGTAACGGAATATGCGCTTGACACTGTCAACAACTATTGCATCGCCGCAGCGGGTGGCCACGCCTTCGTTGGGGGAAACCTGAATTTCAGCTCCCATATCAGCAAGGTCAATCTTGCCAATGGAGACGTTCAGTCCTTGACCCTCTCCAAGTTGATACTTGATTCAATTATCTCAGATACGTCGAATCTGTACGCTTTCGCATGGGAAGACATCAACGGAGCGGTGCGGTCAGACCTTCACATTTACGACCTTGACCTCAACGCCATCTCGCGCGTTTCTCTTGATGCCTGTGGCTACTCCGCATTTCGGCCGCGGATCTTCGACAATAGAATCTTCATTCCGAGCTGGACGAGCATAACAAACCAAAACAGCAGGTCAAGCACCTTAGGAGTCTACGACATCTCATCAAGAGCACTTGAAACTGTCGAGCTTAAGAAGCCTATTCTCGAAACAATCCCAATTGACAATGGCTTGATTATCATTCACGGCGACATCCACCAGACCTCATCCACCAAAACGGAAGTCGCCCTCCTTGACTATGAGACATGGTCAGTCAAATCGGAGAGCACGCTTCCCTATCACGCAGTGCAGGCCGAGATCCTCAATAACGAACTCTGCGTCCTAGACAGTGGCGACAGACTGCACCTTGTCTCCCTTGATGGGCAATGGAGCGAGCGTCTTTCGCTCGCTTTCACACCCTCCCTCGATGACAGCCACATAAGCTCATTCATTGCAATCTAAGTAGCCTACCGCCAGGCCACCATGAGGTAATTGTCGTCGGCACCCCAGGAGGCGTCCTCGCAGGGGAGAAGTTCGACCCGCCCGAAGACGGCCTCGAAGGCGCAGCAGAGGTCCCTGAGGAACGTGGCGTCGCCCGCGGGGGTCACCACGTTCGCGGCCACGACGCCGCCGGGCGTCAGGGCGCGCCAGCAGGCGCGGGCGCAGCCCTCGTCG
>OKRW01002033.1_pt1 | contig 15636 bp, 11 predicted proteins | sample 1601151 | NCBI WGS metagenome assembly OKRW01 (sample SAMEA3541471, study PRJEB24748) | human gut metagenome | biome: human gut; feature: human-associated habitat; material: faeces | place: China | collected 2012 | reverse complement strand
AGTCATTGACTTGCTGCACGTTGGTGCCCGATTGACTTCCGCTTTCGGAGTGTCCACCGTCTTGGCAAGTGCCGCCTTAAACTGTCCGCTTCTGAAAAACACCACGTCCTCGTGGTGAATGTGCTTCCGCAGCCACTTTTCAAGCATCTCCCGGTCATCGGTATGGATGACATTGGTGCAGCCGTCCTCCAGCATTGCCTTATAGGTGCAGGCACTGTCCCCCGCAAAAAGCACTACCTGGTCCAGATGAAGCTTTGCCAGGTCATGGCCCAGCTTCTCGTGCATCTGCGGAGACTCCTCCCCCAGCTTGTCGATGTGGCCGGTCACGAAAATCTTTCTGCCGCCGTTTTTGACCGCGATCTGCTCCAGAGTCTTCGCCGCGCCCAGGATGGTCAGCGGCTCGGCGTTGAAGGTATCCACAAAGAGATGGTATCCGCCGACCTCCACAAAGTTCTGCCGCATCCCGCTGGGCCGGTAGGTCTCCAAAAATGCGGGGATCTTCTCCATGGGGACGTCCGCCAGACGTCCCACAGCGAGGGCAAAAAGCGCATTATAAACATTATGCTCGCCGTAGAGATTCAGATGGATCTCCAGTGTCCCCTCCTTGCTCACTGCAGTAAAGTGGGTGCCGTCCAGCTCCGTGCGAATGTTTTGGGCATAGTAATCCGCCCGGGGGTCACTCTTAGAGCAGGTGACCACCCGATGCGTGTAGGCCGCCTTGCGCAACATATCGTCATCGTAATTGATAACCACCACACCGTCCGGCTGGGCATACCGCTCCAGGCTGGATTTATCATAGAAGATATTTTCCTTGGTGTGATACAGATTCAGATGAGACTCGCCGATATTGGTCAGCACCACGATGTCCGGAGCGAGGAACTTCGCCGAGCTCTCCACATAACCCGGCTGCACGCCGCCCACCTCCTGTACCCAGTATTCATAGGACGGATCCACCTGCTGGACATTGCGCAGAATAGCGCCATGGCTGTTGGCCATGGTGTGATGCGTGAAGGTGCGGTAAGAATTTGTCATTATGGCATTAATTAGGCTTGTGGTCGTCGTTTTTCCGACGCTGCCGGTGATGGCAATGCGCTTGGCGTGACAGGGCTCCGCCCGCCACCGCTCAAAGCGGGTCACGCAGGCCATAGGATCCTCCACCGGGATCACATTGTCCTGAGGATAATCTTTCTTTGTCTCCGGGTCGCAGAATACCGCTATTACATTCCTCTTCAGCGCCTCAGGAATGATTTCGGAGTGCGGATACCATCCCGCGCTGATAACCACATCATCGTCCGTGGCATACACAGATTGGGTCAGCACGCGCCGGCAGCTCCGGTTAGGGTCCATCCCCTCGGGCAGCACAGCCCCGATGACCTCCGCAATGGTCCCCAGCGTCAGATTTATCCGTTTTTCGCCGCTTTCCCAAACGCTCTTGTCTGTTGTCTTCATCTTTCAGATCATCTCCACTCATTTGTTAAATTGTAGTCGTATTATTTGGAAAATGCTATATCTGTATTCCTGTCCATCCGCGTGAAAACGCACATCCGCAGCCGTCCGGCGTATCACTGCCGCAAGCGACTTTAAAAAGGGCCGGAATCCGTCAGCAGTTCGTCGCATGTAACACCCAAAACCTTAGCGATCACCTTCAGCTCTATATCCGTCACAAACCGCTGTCTGCACTCTATACGCTGGATTGCGTTTTTGTCCACATCCAGGCCCGCACGCTGCAGCATATCCGCAAACGCCCGTTGGGAGGGGTGTCCCTCCATCTTTTTCCGTAATTTCCTTATCCTTGCCCCGCAAATGTTATTCAATCCGTCAGCGGCTTTGTTTTTATACACTTTGCAACGCTCCCGATATTATTTAACATTTTTATTATACGGTAAAGCCATTATACAAATGACATTTACAGAATGTCAGACAAGGCCGCGCAATAAAAAATTTGATCTTTTCGCACATCGCAGGCTCCAATTAAAAAGCCAGTATGGGCGGTGCCCTATATAGCATGTGCATAATTAAGCAAAAACTACATAAAGGGGCACTTTTTTCCAGCAGAAAAAACGCATAATCAGTACTTATTCGCCCAAACTATGCTTGCGATACCCAAACAGGCGAAAGCCGAGTACCCAAAGAAAGGAGATCGTGACTATGTCCAGTAAGAATACCAACAAGCTGAACGTGCCCCAGGCTCGTGCCGCTATGGATAAGTTCAAGATGGAAGCTGCCAACGAGGAGGATGTGTATCCACCTTAAAGAATTTTTGCAAACCCCGATTTTTGGCTTAAACACTGGAAAAATGACTTTTCGCAAAATGTCATTTTTGAGGTAAAAACGCCAAACCTGTAAAGGCTTTTTTCTTCAAAGTAAATATTTTTTACATCCCCGCAGCATAGGCGGCTTCTTCACGATCTCTATTTGCCTGCATTTCACGCAGGTTGTCCCCCGAAACTTCCCCGATAAAGCGGTAGAAAATCCGGATGCTTTGCCGGTATGGCGTGCGCGGCCCGGCGACCTTCCTGCCCTCCGGCAGGATTTTTTCCCCGATCTCAATGCGCTCGATAAAGGCGTGCAGCATGTCCCGGTCCAGCTTTTCTACACAGGTGTACTTTTTGGCCAGGTCGAAGAACAGCCCATAGGCGCTGCGTATCTCCTTGGCCGTGGTCTCGCCCTCCACCAGCTTCTTGCGCCGGGCGGCCAGCTCCTCGATCTCCACGCCGAACTTCTTCACCATCTCCCCGTGGATGTCGTCACTGAGCATCCCGGCGATGTTGTCCCGGTAGGAGCGCTCGATCATCTTCTTCAGGCGCAGGGTCTGCTTGTCGATGTTCTCAATCTGCGTTGCCGGGTCGGCTCCGCCCAGGGAGGCGTTGGCCTGCTCAATGGCGCTCTCCGTGATGGCTCGAATCCCGTCATCGTCAAAAGACAGTAGTTTGTTGAGGTCACGGCGAACCACTTCCATCAGATCATCGTAGCGAATACGCGCCCCATGCGCGCACCGGTGCTGCGCCCGGGAGGTAAGATTGTTGCACACCAGATACCAGTATTTTTCCCGCTCCCCGTTGTAGACGGACCCGCCGGAGCACATGGCCGCGCCGCAGCAGGCGCAGTAGGCAATGCCGCCGAAGATGCTGTGGCGGAAGGCCGGGTTTGCGCCGTTGGCCTTGGTGTTCTCCCCCATGAAATGGGCCGCCAGATCAAACTGCTCCTGGGACACCAGCGCCTGATGGGTGTCCTTGGTGAACACCCATTCGTCCTCCGGCACAAGGATTTTCTTCTTGGACTTCACGCTGACCTTGCGGCTTTTGCCCAGCAGAGTGTGGCCCAGGTAGACCCGGTTGCGTAAAATGCGCTTGACCGTGGTGTAGTTCCACTCGTCGGAGGCCCGACGGGCACCCCGCTCGGTGAAGTTATCCCGACACTCCACCCGGTACTTCAGCGGCGGCATAACGCACGATTCGTTGAGCCGGATGGCAATGCTGCGGCAGGACTGGCCCGAGGCCGCCAGGTCGAAGATCATTTTCACCACTGGGGCGGTGTTCTCGTCCGGCACAAGCTGGTCCGTGGTGCGCTCCGCCTTGCGGTAGCCGTAGGGCGGACAGGCCACATATTTGCCGTTATTGCGCTTGGTGTTCAGCGTCTGCTTGACCTTGCGGGAGGTGTCCCGCAGGTAGACATCGTTCATGGCAAACTGAAACGGCGCCATGAGGTTGTCTTCCTCGGAGTCAAAGTTGCTGCCCGGTGCCAAATAGCGGATGCCGTGCTCGGGGAAATAGCGCTCCGCATAATGGCTGGATTCCGTCATGTCACGGCCCAGGCGGGACAGGTCCTTGGTGATGACCATGTTGGCCTTGCCGGTTTTGAGGTGCTCCAGCATGGTCTGGAAGCCGGGCCGCTCAAAGTTGCCGCCGGAAAATCCGTCGTCTACGAACTCCTCCACCAGGATGATGCCATGCTTTTCGCAGTACTCCCGGACGATGGTACGCTGGTTGGTAATACTGGCCGACTCGCCGTACTTCCGCTCTTCGTCGGAAAGGCGATAGTAGGCGTCTGCTAATTGAATGTGGTTCCTCATGTTTCCTCCTTCCCGGAACCACTCATTTACGGCTCCATTATACCATATCCGGGGCCTGTCCGTCAAAATTTGCGGCCTGCTTCCCGGTGAAAATGATTTCCTCCGTTACCACTTCCTGGATGGTTTTTGTGCCCGTGAATACCCGCTCCACCACATAGGTAGCCGCGCCGATCTGTTGCTCATTTTTGTTATCCAAGTTCTTCCACCTCCGCTATCATTATGAACGCTTCTTTTCCGCTTTAACCAAAAAGCCGCCGAGCATACAGGCAAAACATTTTGTCCGCAAGCTCCACGGCTCTGCATTTTGACTTGTTTTATCACGAGCAGAACAGGCGGCTGGTGGCTGCCAGCCTCACGGGAATCTCACCCCGGCCCATGCTGATGGGTGCGCCGCACGATGCTTTGAGGGCGTCCAATGCGGGAGTATCTTTAAGGGCGCCGGTGGTCGTGGCCCACAGAGTACCGCTCTGTTTTTGAAAAACGCCTGTGTCGCTCCCTCCTGCCCGGAGATCATGGCGGGTGTCCTTCCTCGGCTCGCACCGGCACGAATGTACCTGTCTGCTCTATGCAGCGCCGCCGCAGCAGCGCCCTTTTCAAGGTGCAGTCTCGGCTCTTTATCAGCCTGCACCGGCCACCAACCCCTTGATGGCCGATGCACGCGCATAAAGAAACCCTTGGCCGTTCGCCGTAAATTTGGCCCGTCTTTCTGTAATAATTTTACACGATTTTTGCCCATTTGTGCCCCCCGTTCGTTCTACAATGGCCGACGCAAACAGGGCAGGTGTTGTATAGTCTCGTCGATTTTTTAGGCCATACCCGCTTTTCAAACACGCCCTTATGGCAGTAAACGCCCCCTCGCCCTGCACTGATCAGAACGAGGGGAGCTTTTGTACTTTATAATCCGTCTCAAATTGAGGCAAAATTTTAGTCGGCATAGAAACGCACTGCTTCCTCTTATTTCAAAGCCATAGACTGTTCCTCGCAAGGACAAACTGTTGCAGATAACTGTTGTCTGTGCTATAATATAACTACTTTTAAGTTGAGGTGTTTTTATGAGTGAGATGGAATACTCTGCTTTACAGGACGCATTAGCCTCGGCAAGCATGGAAGGCTACCCGGTCACAAAACAAACGGAGCTGGACTGCGTCCGGCTGCTAAACGGCAGCACCAGTGTGTCTGCACTTGTTCAAGAAATTATAGCACGGGGGTAAATACGATGGCATACAGTATAGACCCGATAGAAAACAACTGCTACCCCGGCACTTCCGTGTTAGTGAACAAATTTGATATTCACGATGAAGCGAAATTGAACGAGGTAGAAACCGTACTGGTCTCTGCTCGCAGTGCAGAATGGACAGCCGAACCGATGGTGAAATCTTTTGACTTTGCCCACTATAAGGCTGTCCATCGTTTTTTGTTCGCTGATTTATACGATTGGGCTGGGCAGGTACGCACCGTCAATATCAGCAAGAAGGGAACAAATTTTTGTCCAGCAAAAGATGTTGAAAAACAAGCCGATTTGATTTTCAAACGGCTGCAAGATCGGAAGTATCTCAGAGGGTTATCCCATGATACATTTGTAGAAGAGATCACTGATTTTTACTGCTCCACTAATTATCTGCATCCTTTTCGTGAAGGAAATGGCCGCACACAGCGAACATTTCTAACGCAACTCATACGCAACGCTGGTTACGAACTTAATTGGTCGGAGGTAGATGGCGATTTACTGATGATTGCCACCATACAATCTGCACAAGGTGTAATGGATCTGCTACAGCAACTGCTTAACGAGGCAATAACCGAGCGTCGTCTTTCATCCCATAGCTCACCCCAAAATTGATCGCACAAAAAGCTCCCCTCGTCCTGCACAGGACGAGGGGAGCTTTTGCACATTGTAATCCGTCTCAAATTGAGACACATTACAGAATGGCGCTGTCACGCGCATAAAAACTGCGGCGGCGATGCGGAAAGGAAAAAAGTACATCACCGCCGCCGAAACAGGGGAAGCGTTTTAGGCACTGCTGCGGAGGTAGGCTGCCAGCATATCAATGAACTGCGTATTTGTCGGCGGCTGTGACAGCGGATGCCCCGCAATGCGTTCCAGCAAGCCGTGGTCCGGCTGCCGCCAACAAGCCTGCACCAGGGTGCGCAGGTTTCGCTCCACGCAGCCGCTTGAGGTGTGGAAGTGCTGCGCTGTCTGCCGGTACAGCCGCTTTGTGATCAGCAAAATACACTCCGGCTTTTCCCGAACCTGCTCCAGCATGTATACTGTATAGTAAAACCCCGACAGTTTCCCGGATAAACCCAAAAGACGCAGCAATCGTTCAGCGTCCAAAGTTCCATTCTTTTCGAGGTCCGAAACATAATAAACTAACGGCACTGATACTCCTCCTGTCCTTGTGTATTTTGGCATCCAGAGAACTGTCCGCCACGGCGGCCCCCTTGCAGTCCGGCGCAGAGTTGCTTGGTCTTTCTGTAATGATTTTACACGATTTTTGGCCATTTGTGTCCTATGTTCGTTCTACAATGGCCGACGCAAATATGACGGGATTCGTATGAAATTGTCGATTTTCAGTTTAAGCAATATCGTCTACTTTGCAAATGCGTCTTTATGCGGTCAAAAAAACTCCGGCCCTTGGTTCCCCAAAGGGTCGGAGTTTCTTTTATTGTTTTTCAGTAGGCGTTTCCAGTCTCTTTATGCAGAGAGCTTACGCCTCCCGCTCCTTACGCTTCAGCACGAAGGCTGCGGCGAGAAGCGCCACGGGCAGGGCGATGACCCACACCAGCACGCCGGTGTCGCCGGTGGCGGGGGTGTCAGTGCCGGGATTCGTGGGATCGGTCTTACCGGGATCGCTGGGATCCGTCTTGCCGGGATCCACAGGAGTAATGACCGCCTGGCAGACATCGCACTTGCCGTCATGGTCGGCATCCACATGGCCGGTGGCCGGGATGGCCCGGGTCTCCGTCTCACCGCAGGCGCAGGAACGGGTCTCCACGCCGTCCGTGGTGCAGGTGGCGGGAGTGGTCACGGTCCAGGCACCGAAGGCATGGCCGGTGGCCGGGATGATCCGGGTCTCCGTTTCACCACAGGCGCAGGAACGGGTCTCCACGCCGTCCTTGGTGCAGGTGGCCGGAGTGGTCACGGTCCAGGCGCCGAAGGCATGGGTGTGGCTGTCGATCTGGATGGTCACATCGCTCATGTCATAGAGCCGGGTCTGGGCATTTGCGAAGCGGAAGTACGCCGCCAGGGCGTAGTAGCCCTGCTCGGTGGCCATACCGTTCCGCTCGCCGTCAGCAGTGTGCTTAAATCCGCCGCCGTCCACATAGAATCCGGCCAAGGCGCCCAAAACAGTGGAGCCGTTCTTCACAAAGCGGCTATCTGTGGCGGGGTCGATGCCCAAGGCCGTCAGGGCCACAATGACCTGGGCGCAGGATTCGCTATTCACGGTACCCCAGCTGCCAAAGCCGCCGTCATTGCGCTGCAGGGCGGAAAGGGCCTCCAGGGCCTTATCCACAGCGGCCTTCACGGTCTCGTTGGTCTTGTAGTAAGGTGCCAGGGCCTGGATGGCCATAGCGGTCATGTCGGGGTCAGCGTTCTCGCCGCTGAGGTTCCAGCCGCCGTCGGAAAGCTGGGCATCCAGGATCACCTGAATCAGCTTCTCCCGGGTCACATCACCCATAGTGGGATAGTTGTGGCTGTCCAGGGCGATGAGCGTCCAAATGGGCCCGTTGATGCCCTGGGTCTGCACGAATTCCATGCTGTCCATGCCCTTGAGCAGGTTGTGCCCGCCCACATCGGTCACATCCTTGCCGATGGCCGTCAGCGCCAGGATCACCCGGGCGTTGTCCGTGACTTTTGCCCGGTGCAGGCGCTCATTGGCGTCAGCCTTTTCCTTTACATACTTGACCACATTGTCATAGTACCCAGCGGGCACAGTCCGCCCCGAACGGGCCAGGCCGATGGTCATCCACTCGCCGCCCACGGAGCCGAAACCGGGGGTGCCGAGCTTGCTCATATAGTCGCCGGTGGTCTTGTAGATTTCCTCCAGCTTCTTGCCCATCTCGGCCACCAGCTTAGCGTAGGCGGCCTCGGCGGCGGTGAGCTTGTCGTAGTTGGTGACCTGCTTCTTCTCCGCGTCGGTGAGCGCGTCGTAAGCGGTGCGGGCCTCGGAAATGGCGGTGCCCTTGCTCAGGCTCACGGCTCCGATGGCGTCAATCATCGCCACCACCTCAGCGGGGCTCTTGCGCCCGCCGTCCATGCCGCTCTCCCGGGTGTAGTCGTCGGTGTAGTGGAACACGATCACATCGCCGCCGTTCAGATACTGCTGCGCCACGCCCAGGTTGGGGTGTACGCCGTTGAGGGTATACATCCAGCCGGAGAGATTGCCGTTGGTAAACTCGCCCAGCTCCTTGCCGTCCTTGGGGGTGATGGACTGGATATAGTTCCCGCTCTCGTTCAAGATGGTGTACTTATCGCCCAAAGCGGCCTTCACAACATCCAGCACGGTGGCGTTGTTGCTGACGGTCACGCTCACGCTGTCGATCCACTTCTCCAGGTTGTCGTCCGCCAGGGTGTGGGGTCCGCTCTTGTCGTCATGCACGCTGTCGCCCAGCAGGGAGAAGGTCACGGTGATGTCCGCGCCCACGGGCAGCAGCACGGTGACGGTGATGGTGGTCTTGGCCGCGCCGTAGGTCAGCGTCAGCGTCTGCTGGCCCCGGGTGTTGGTGTCGAAGCCCGTAATAGTAATGTCCTTGACATCTACAATGGTATCTGCCTTGCCCATCGTCCAGTGTGCGATGATAACTGCGCCGCTAAGGTCAAGACTTTCGCCCACCGTGTAAGCGGTCTTGTAGTCGCCGGAGATGTCCAGCTTGTAGCACACAGGCGTAGAAGCATCCTTTACCGCCTTGGTCAGCTTGTCAGCATCCGCGCCCAGAGGATCATCGGTGCGGTTGTGGTTGGTTTTAGTCACACCATAAACATCGGGCAGGCTCTTAGAAGTGTCAAAATAAACCGTACCGCTTTTCGTTTCGTGGCTCTCACAACTGGTGTCCACATATTCCACAGCGCCGATGCCCTGCTTGGCACCGCAATCGGTCTGGTAGAAGTTTCCGGCGATATTATCGCACATATTCAGGCTTCGATAGTAACCGATAATGCCGCCCACATTCTTTGTGCCGCTGACTTTTCCTGTAAAGGTGTTACCTACGAGGGAGTAGTTGTTCCACGCCTGGTTCACCTTCATGTCGCCGCCGGTGATGCCGCCCACATTTTCATTGCCCTTGACAGTGCCGGACGCTGCACAGGCTTCAATGGTCGTTTTGATGCCGTTGGGTGCCGCCGCGCCGGTATACATCGTGCCTGCAATACCGCCAGCAAATTTGCCGGTGGCGATTACTGTGCCATCAAAGCTGCACTTGCTGACCGTGCATTGGCCCATAGCGTTGTCCCGGGAGCCAATGATACCGCCAACATAATCCACACCCTTGACGGTGGCGTGGCTGACGCAGTTTTCAATGATACCCTGGAATCGTCCGGCAAATGCGCCGATCTCGCTCTGAGTGCCGTCATAACCAATAACAACATTCTTTTCAATGGTGCAGTTGCGAATGGTCGTGATAAAGGCGGCGCTGGCTCCGGCAAAGCCGTTTACATCCATATCCACCTCTGCCCCGATCAAGCCGGATTTGAGGGTTTTGGTGCCGGATTTCAGTGCCACATTTTCAATGATGATAGCGAAAGTGTCCTCACTTGTAAAGCCAACGCCGTGGAGCCCATCCACCAGGCCGTAGCCGTTGATCTCCTCGCCGTAGATGTTCAGGTCTTTGACCGTGGCGTTCTTAACATAGGCCAACAGCGGCTTTCCACCCTTGGGAATGGTCAGCAGCTTGTTGTTGCCCAGGATGGTGCCGGAAAAAGCACGGAGGTTATCTTTTTCATTGGGATTCCGGGGGTCAAATTTATTGGTCCCATCCACCGTACAGCCGATAGGCGTCCAACCGTTCGGCAAGGTGATGTCGGAAACAAACTTGAAAAATACTCCCTCAAAAGAAAGGCCGGAATTTACAGAATCCCGCAGGTGCTCAAGATCTGCAACGGTAGCAATCTCGTAGGGGTTTGCAGCGGTTCCATCACCTTTCATGTCGGTTTTCCAAGGATTCGTAGTGACCTGCACACACTCTGTTGCTGTGGTCGGGCTTGTCTTGCCATCAAAAGCCTTGTAAACGACGCAATAATACCACATGGTGCCGACTGCATTTGTAGGCACTACAAAGCTATTCTTCGTCTCACCCTCAAGCAGTTTGCCGTTACTATTGTCGTTGACTGTATTGCTATACCACTGGTAATGGAACTTCACGCCTAATGCAGCATCTTTCAGTTCCACTTTCACAGGGCTTGCCTCTTTGCCGAAATCGCAGGTGATAGTCTGTGGCGTTATGCTAACCTTAGGCGCACTCAAAGTCTCTGCACTTATTTTGATATTGTATCTGTAAGATACCGAGTAGGAAAGGCCGTCTACAATATTGGTGACCTTGCAAGTATACAGAACCGCCCCGGCCACATTGTCGGTATTGACCGGGCAGGTCGCTTTCGTGCTTACTACGGCTTTTGTAGTTAGGAGAGTCCATTCATATTCCGTGTTCTCATTGATGCTCTCCGCATCAATGTATTCGCTTGAATCCAAATAAAAGTCTTTTGCACCCTGTGCCACCGTAAGTTTGATACCGGCAGCCGAAGGCTTTGTGCCGCCTATAAAGGTCGGGAAATGGTCTTTTTCTATGCACTTCACATTGAGAGTGTACTCCCTCGCTTCCACTCCCTCGGCCTTGCTGCTCACCTTGATACTAACGGATTTATCTCCGCTAAATGTTTTGGTAGCAGATGCACCTGCCCCATCTATTGCAGTTGTATCTACATTTTTGATTCCGCCGCCCGCCGTGATTTTCACGGAACTATTTGCCACAACAGTCGTAGTGTATGTTCCGTCCTCCAACAGTTGCATAGGACGGGTATTTTTCGCGCCAGTCGTTTCCACAACGGTCAGCGTTGTTAAATCGCAAAACGGAACTACATCATACTCGACCGCCTCTCCATCGCAGGATAGCGTAATGGTTTTTGTCCATTTGAATTTATCTGCCGAAATATATCTAAAAAAGCTGTATTGCTCCGCATAGCTTCCTTTAATCGCCACGCTTCCATTTTCAGCTTCTTTGGATGTACGGTTTTCTTTTTCTTTTGCGTCTATGTCAAACTCACTGTACTCCGCTGAAAACTGCTTGCCATCATTTGACTTAATAATAAAATCAAGAACCGCAGTTTTGTTCATCAGAGATACTGGTATATAAACTGTGTTTTTACTGCCTACCTTTTTTGTTGTTAGGCTCACAGTTTGCTTTCCGCTCACAATGGAGAACGAAAACCCCGTAGGCGCATCGTCCTTCCCCCCGCTTCCCGCAGGGTCCGCCGCCAGCACGCTCATGGGCAGCAGCGAAACCGCCATGATAAGCGCCAGCAGCAATGAAATGATCTTTCTTTTCATTGTGTTTTCCTTTCTTTCTTTTTATTTATGTAAACGCCATAGCGATCACACACCATTCAAAGCCTCCCCTGCGCAAGGGGAGGTGGCGCGAAGCGCCGGAAGGGTCGCCCACCGCACTTCTTGCAACCTGTCATTGCGAGCCAGTGACCGATGTCACTGGTGTGGCAATCCGTTCTCCCCCCGTAGGGGCAACCCTCGCGGTCGCCCGCCCCACGCGACCCTATCTTTCCTCTTTCCACTTTCAACTTTCCTCTCTATGGTTTCCCTCCCCCGGGCCGTGTCCTTCACAGCACGGCCCAGGGCCCGGGAACAAGAAAGGATCGAAAAAGAGCAAAAATAATCCTGGAAAGCAGGGCGGGAAAGGTCTGCTGTCCTCCCCCGCCCCGTCGGCTTGAAAGTTTATCATGCTTTCCATGGAAAGCATGAGGCAGTACTGCCTCGGCAAAAAATCACCCGGCCGCCATAGGCAGCCGGGTGAAGCGTTCGCATAACAGCTTTGGCCCCGGTACTGGCAGCGACCCGGGAGCAGCGTATTGCGTTCCTGACTTAGCCGAATAAACCGGCATCACAGTGACCGTCTCGCGGGGCCTCTCACCCCATTCCGCCGCCGGGATAAACCCGGCTCACGCTGTCCCGTTATTTGGTTTTCTTTATTATACTACGCAATGCACAATATTTCAACAGGAAAAAACATCATTCCTCCCCATACCACCCCGGCCTGGCCGCCTGCGTGAAACCGTTGCTGCAAGAGAGCGTCACCCAGCCCACACCGGCGGCGCAATGCACCACCAGCAGCCGCCCCTGCCCGTCACGCCCTGCGGCAATGCCCACATGGTCATCCTCCGGGTAAAACACCAGGTCCCCCGGCTGCACTTCCTCCCACGGGATGTCCGCGCACTGGCCGTGCTGTGCCGCCGCACCGCCGCCCTGGCCGGGGATATAGCTGCCCCCGCTGGCATTGTAAAACGCCCAGTCCACGAAACCGGAGCAGTCCAGCCCGTAAGGCCGCTCCGTGCCGGTGGTGTCGTCGCCCTCCGCCGTGACCTCCATCATCTCGCCCCAGCGGTCGTCCCAGCCCAGCACCAGCGACTTGCCGCCCCAAAAGTAGTCCACCTTGTCCACCAGCGCCAGCGCGTATGTCACCACCATGCGCCGCTCCACGGAAAGGTCCTCGGGCAGCCGCTCCCACGCCTCCAAAGCCGCCCCGGTAGGCTCCACCGTGCGCCCGTCCGCCACGATCCCCGCCGGGGACAGGCTCACCACCGCAGCCAACAGTGGCAAAGTCAGCAGCAAAACCAGCACCACGCCGCCCCCCGCGGCGGCTATCGCCTTGATACCGGCGCGGACGGTCTTACCCACTGCCTGCGCCATCTGCTCCAGCTGCTGTCCTGCCTTGCGGGCAGCGGCTTTTGCCTGCTGGAGCATCTGCCGCTGGGCGGCGCGTTGGGTATGTTGCTTTGCCCTCTGTTGGGCGGCGGTCATGGTTGGTGCAGGCGGTTTTTGTGCCGGTTGGCGCGGCACTGTGGCAGTGTGCTGCGCTGCGGCGGTCTGCTCCGTTGACTGCCACATATCCCGCTGTCGCACCTGCACCGCCGTTGTCTCCTGCCGCTGCCGCACCTTTTGGGTACGGTATTTGTGCAGGGCGTATTTCCGCTGGAGCTGCTGCATGGTGCGGAAAGTCAGACGGGCGGTATCCGCCGCCCCCTGCTGCACCTGCTCTGTGGCGTACTCCTCCGGCTTCCGTTCCCGCTTCTCTTGGGCATAACGCCGCTGCAATATCCGCACCGCCGTGCGGGGCATGGCGCTTTTCTCCCGCATTTTTGGCTGCTCCACGGCGGCACGGGTCTTGACCTCACGCATTTTGCTCCCCCGGCTTGGTGGTCATCAGGCGGTACAGCTCCGTGTCGCGGGGCAGCTCATTGATGAAAGGCACCAGGCAGGAGCCCACCTTAATAAGCCCGTGTCCGGCTGGGGCGTCGCTGACATAGTCCATCTGCGCGTCACTGGCCCCCAGCAGCTTGGCCAACTCCGCCCGGTCCGTGGGCGCCTGGTTCAGCAGCACCAAAAACTCGCTGTTGGCGAACATCAGCCGCGCCGTGTCGGACAGCAGGCACTCCTCCACATTCTGCGTAATACCGGTGAGGGTGGCGTAATACTTGCGGAACCGCTTCCAGCACTTATACAAAAACTCACTGGAATAGTTGTTGATGCCGCTCCTGTTCGTGCCGGGGCTGGCAAAGAACAGGTAAATTTCGTCGATGTAAACATGGGTGTACCGTCCCCGCTGCCGGTTGCGGATGACGCGATTCAAGATACTGTCCAGCATCACCAGCAGGCCAATGGGCTTCAGATTCTCGCCCAGGTCCTGGATGTCGTAGCAGGTAATGCGGCTGTCGGTGTCGATATTGGTCTGGTGGGCGAATATGTTGAGACTCCCGGTGGTGAACAGCTCCAGCGCCAGGGCGATCTCATGGGCGACAGGCTCCTTCTGCCGCATGAGGTCGTCGTAGAGGTCTTTCAGCGTGGGCGGGTCTCCCTCGTATTTGTGGATGTACTTGCGGTAGATGTTGGCAGTGCAGCGATCGATGATGGACTTCTCCTTTGCGCCCACCTCCTCCGCACCCATGAGCTGCTGACACAGGCTCATAATGAACTCGCTTTTCAGCACCAGCGGGTCCCGCCCGTCGCCGTACTCTGCGGAGATGTCCAGGGCATTGACATAGCTGCCATTGGAGGCAGAGATAGTGATGATCTCACCGCCCAGGGCTCGGATCAGCGGGCCATACTCCCGCTCAGGGTCTACCACAATAATATCGTGGTCGGTGTTCAGTGCCACAAAGCCGATCTCCTGCTTGGCCATCATGGACTTGCCGCTGCCGGACACGCCTAAATACAGACCGTGACCGTTCAGCAGGGCGTCCCGGTTACAGATAATAAGGTTCCGGGACACGGCGTTGACGCCGTAGTACAGGCCGCCGGTGTCCATGATCTCCTGGGTCTTAAAGGGCAGCAGCACAGCGGTGCTCTCGGTGGTCAGCGTCCGCATAGCGTCGATACGCCGCAGGCCGTAGGGCAGCACCGTGTTCAGCGCGTCCTCCTGCTGGTGCTTCATAGTGGCAAACTGGCAGCCGTGGGAACGCCCGATGGCGGACAGCGCCTCCGTGTCCTGCTCCAACTGCTCCTCGCTGTCGGCAAGGTGAGTCAGCGTCACCAGCGCGTACATCATCCGTTGGTCGCGGGCGGTGAGGTCGTCTAAGAACTCCCGCGTCTCCTTCCGCATTTGCTCCAGATCATAGGGGATATTGGCGGAGAAATTGTTGTGGTGGTTCTGCCGCTGCTGCCAGCGGGTGATGTCGCTCTCCACCGCCATGATGCGCCGGTGCATCTCCGATACAGCCTCATCGGTGGCCACCGGCACAATGTCGATGGACAGCATCATGTTCCGGGGGTAGTCCATCAGCTCGGTAATCATGGTGTCCTTGATGAAGCTGGCATACTCCCGCAGGAACAGGGTGCGGCCCACACGCTCGTCCACGGCGTAGTGGTCATGGAAGAATTGCAGCGTCTCCGGTGCGATGGCGTCGCGGAAATCGTGGCCGCGCCGCTGGGCGGTTTGCAGGTCGAAGGCAAAAGCCGATTCCTGCCCTACGCGGAAGAAATCGTGTAACAGCCGCAGACGCTCGTTGAGGGTGATTTCCCGTATGCCGGAATCCATACGACCGAGGCCAGCAGAATGCCGTTGTACTCGCGGCGCATATAGTCGCGGCCATCCTGCCGGTAGGCCATGAGCAGGTTCCGGCTGAACTCCTGCCGGTTCAGCTGGCGGTTTACCAGCGTCAGCTTGATACCTGCGTCGATGGGCAGGCTGTTGAGAACGCCGCAGTAGCCCAGAAACAGCTCCAGCTGCTTTTCCCTGTTGTAGGGCTTCCAGTAGTAGTCCAGCCCTATCTCCCCCAGCGCAACGCACTTGGGATGCTTCAGGTATTCGCCCAATGCGGCCATATCGCCCTCCGTATATGTCTC
>OKRW01002031.1_pt1 | contig 15644 bp, 16 predicted proteins | sample 1601151 | NCBI WGS metagenome assembly OKRW01 (sample SAMEA3541471, study PRJEB24748) | human gut metagenome | biome: human gut; feature: human-associated habitat; material: faeces | place: China | collected 2012 | reverse complement strand
CATATAGAATCATATGGTAATGTGGCCTTGCCGTTTGTTCTCCGTATTCTCCTGCCACGAAATAGCGTAATTTGCCTCTATAAGCCTTTCTGAAGCGTTTTAAGAACTTTTGAATGTCAGTATATAGCAAAGTTTGGACGCTTTCAGGGCGCTTCTCTCCCGGTTTCCAGACATATTGTACTTTTCGCATGATTTCGCCTGTGTTTACAATCATTCCTGGTACGTGTTCATCGTCATAGGTTAATGTTATAAACCAAACTTCTTCTTTTGGATAATCTCGCGCTTCTAATTCTATACGTGTTGTCCAGTCCTCTCTCTGTCTTATTCTACATCCGATGCATTGCCCGCACGGTATTAACATGACATCTTTTCTATACATTAAATCTTCATATTTGAGCTGTTTTCCCGATATTTGAGAAAAGCGGGCAAGTGAATATACCCGCCCGCTTATGTCTTTGTTTTCCGGGTTGTACAGCCTTATTAATGGCTTGTAACAACTCACTTTTTAATATCACCGCCTTTTCCGCCGTGCGTTGCTCCGGCTTTACTTTTGTGTGTTTCGCTTCCCTTTGGTACGTTTTTTTCAATTGCTTTGCTTGTGTCGTCCGGGAGTTCTGATGTTCGGTTATGTGCGGCCGTCGGACGGCCACCTGACGGCGGAGGACAAGCAGCGGTTCCAGGCGGCCTACTGCGGCCTGTGCCGCAGTCTGGGCCGCCGGTACGGCCTGGCGGCCCGGATGATCCTGAACTATGACCTGGCCTTTCTGGCCATGCTGCTGTCCCGGGAGCCGGAGTGTCCCACGGCGCACTGCCGGTGCCCGGCCCACCCCATCCGGGGCTGCGACGCCCTGGAGCGGCAGGACGCCTTCGACACCGCGGCGGACCTGAGCGTGATCCTCACCTGGTGGCAGCTGACCGACGGCGTGGCGGACCACGGCTTTTTCCGGGGGCTGCCGTACCGCGCGGCGCTGCTGGCCCTGGGCCGGGCGTATCGGAAGGCCCGGGCCAGGCGGCCCGGCTTCGATGAGCGGACCCGGGCCCACCTGGAGGAGCTGGCCCGGCTGGAAGGGGAGAGGTGCCCCTCCATGGACCGGGCGGCGGACGCCTTTGCGGCGCTGCTGGCCGGTGCGGCGGAGGAGGAGCCGGACCCGGTGCGCCGCCGGGTGCTGGAGCAGCTGCTGTACCACCTGGGCCGCTGGATCTATCTGGTGGACGCGGCGGACGATCTGAAAAAAGACGTGAAGTCCGGTAGCTATAACCCGCTGGTCTACCGATTTCACGCCGAAGGCGGCACGCTGACGGCGGAGGACCGGGCGGCCCTGGCCGCCACCCTGGACAGCTCCGTCCGGGCCATGGCCGCCGCCTTTGAGCTGGCGGATTTCGGCCCCTGGCGGGCCATTATCGAGAGTGTTGTATACGAGGGCCTGTACGCGGTGGGCGCGGCGGTGCTGAACGGCACTTTCCGCAAAGGACGCAGAAGAAAACAACGAAAGGCAGGCGCCTGATATGCGCGATCCCTATCAGGTGCTGGGCATCCCCAGCACCGCCACAGACGAAGAAGTGAAGAAAGCCTACCGGAACCTGGCCCGGAAATACCACCCCGACAACTACCACGACAATCCCTTAGAGGACCTGGCCCAGGAGCGGATGAAGGAGATCAACGAGGCCTATGAGACCATCCGCAATCAGCGCAAGGCCGCCCAGTCCGGCGGCCAGAGCGGCTGCGGCTCCGGCTATAATCCCGGCTACGGCGCGGGGTACAATACCGGCTACAACACCGGCTACAGCGGCGCCTACGGCGCTGCGTGGCAGCGGATCCGGCTGGCTATCTCCCAAGGGAACCTGAACCTGGCGGAGGAGCTGCTCAACGCCCAGACGGATCACAACGGGGAGTGGAACTTCCTGAAGGGGGCCGTGTGCTATAAGCGGGGCTGGATGGACGAGGCCCGGCGCTATTACGAGACGGCGGTGCAGATGGACCCGGGCAATGCGGAATATCAGCGGGCCCTGGATATGATAAACGGAAACGGCGCGGCGTACCGCCCCAACGGGTACGGGCATGTGTCCACCGGCAGCTGCGCCGGGGACAACTGCACCAGCCTCTGCGCCGCCTGCGCCTGCATGAACTGCCTGTTTGGCGGCGGCGGATACTATTTCTGCTGCTGAGGGACGATAGATAGGAGGAGTTTACATTGGTCAAAAGCATGACCGGCTACGGCCGGGCCAGAGAGACCCTGCACCAGCGGGACATCACCGTGGAGGTGCGCTCTGTCAACAACCGCTTTCTGGACTGCACGGTGAAAATGCCCCGTGCTTACGTATTTGCCGAGGACGCCGTGAAGGCCCGTGTCCGGGCTGCCGTGTCCCGGGGCAAGGTGGACGTGTTCGTCACCATCGACGCCAGCGCCGCGGACGTGTCCGTGGTGACGGTGAACCAGCCCCTGGCCCGGGGCTATTACCAGGCCCTGACCCAGCTGCGGGATATGTTCTCCCTGGAGGGGGAGATCACGCCCATGGCCCTGGCCAAGCTGCCGGATGTGCTGACGGTGTCCAAGGCCGAGGAGGACCTGGAAACCGTGGCCGCCGATATCTGCCGGGTGCTGGACCAGGCCCTGGCCGCCTATAACGATATGCGGGCCGTGGAGGGCCGCCGCCTGGCGGAGGACATCGCGGGCCACCTGGTGACCATCGAGACCGCCGTGGGGCGGGTGGAGCGGCAGTCGCCCCAGACCGTGTCCGCCTATCGGGAGCGGCTGGAGAAGAAAATGCGGGAGGTGCTGGCCTCCACCACCATCGACGAGGGGCGCATCCTCACCGAGGCCGCCATCTTCGCCGACAAGGTGGCCGTGGACGAGGAGACCGTCCGCCTGCGCAGCCATGTGGCCCAGCTGCGGACCATGCTGCAGGCCCAGCGGCCCACCGGCAAGGACATGGACTTCCTGATGCAGGAGTTCAACCGCGAGTGCAACACCATCGGCTCCAAGTGCAACGACCTGGCCGTGACCCAGGACGTGGTGGCCATGAAGGCCGAGGTGGAGAAGATCCGCGAGCAGGTGCAGAACATCGAGTAAGGGAGGGACCGCTGTGCAGCTGGTGAATATCGGCTTCGGCAATCTGGTGTCTGTGGGACGCCTGATCGCCGTGGTGAGCCCGGATTCCGCGCCTATCAAGCGGCTGATCCAGGAGTCCCGGGACCGGGGTATGCTCATTGACGCCACCTACGGGCGTAAGACGGCGGCGGTGCTGGTGATGGACAGCGACCACGTGGTACTTTCCGCCCTGCCGGCGGAGAAGCTGGGCCCCCGTCTGGGGCTGTCGGCGGAGGATTTCATGCAGGAGGAGATCTGATTTTGGAAAAGCAAGGCAAAATTTTTATTCTTTCCGGCCCGTCCGGGTCCGGAAAGGGCACGGTGCTCAAAAGCGCCATGAGGGAGCATCCGGACATGTTTCTGTCCGTGTCCGCCACCACCCGCGGACCCCGCCAGGGTGAGATTGACGGCGTACACTATCACTTCATCGACGACGACGCGTTCCTGAAGATGATCGACCGGGATCAGCTGCTGGAGCACGCGGGCTATGCCGGGAATTTTTACGGCACCCCCCGCATCCCCGTGGACGAGGCCCTGGATCAGGGCCGGGACGTGATGCTGGAGATCGACGTGCAGGGGGCCCAGCAGATTTATGCCAAGCGGCCCGACGCCGTGCGCATCTTCCTGGCTCCGCCCTCCTGGTCGGAGCTGGAGCGCCGGCTGGTGAACCGGGGCACCGACTCCGCCGACAAGATTCGCCAGCGGCTGACCCGGGCCCGGGACGAGATGGCCCTGGCCGTGGATTACGACTATTTCATCATCAACGACGACGTGGAGCGCGCCGCCGCTGAGCTCAATGATATCTTCCGCGTGGAGCACTTCAAGCCCGCCGAGCGGATGCATTTGGTAAAGGACTAAAAATTTTTTCTGATAAAGGACGGTAATGCTATTATGATGCTCTATCCTGCTATGAACAAGCTGACCCAGTACATTCCCAACCGCTATATGATGGTGAACGTGGTGGCCCGCCGGGCCCGCCAGATCGCTATCGAGGCCCAGCGCCACGACGAGCCCCTGGACGAGAAGCCCGTGACCCTGGCCATCAACGAGGTGGCCGAGGGCCGCTTCGATGCCAAGTCCATCGACACCGCCATTTCCGACGAGGCGTGACGGGACAGAAGGGGGAATCGCCATGCCGCAGATCGCCAAGGTGGCTGTGGCGGCGGCAACCTATGCCATTGACAAGCCTTACGACTATCTGATCCCCCAGGGGACGGACATCGCCGTGGGCATGCGGGTGCTGGCGCCCTTCGGGCGGGGCAACCGCGTCAGCGAGGGGGTCGTGCTGGCCCTGGGGCAGGGGGTGCCGGACAAACCCATCAAGCCCATCCGGTCCGTGGTGGACCGGGAGCCCGTCATCACGGACCGGGAGATCCGCCTGGCCCTGTGGATGCGGGAGCGGTATTTCTGCACGTTTTACGACGCCATCCGCACCATCCTGCCCGCCGCTGTGTGGTACAGCTATCGGGAGATGTGGTCCCTGACCGGGGAGCCCCTGCCGGGGGACCTGTCGGAGCGGGAGACGGCGGCCTGCCGCCTGCTGCAGGACGGCCCCATGGAGCGGGACGACCTGTGCGCCGCCCTGGGGGAAAACGTAGGGCGGGTGCTGTCGGCCCTGAAAAAGCGGGGACTGCTGCAAATGGAGCCCCAGGGCTCCCGGAAGGTCCAGGACCGGGTGGTGCAGATCGCCTGCCTGGCTCTGGAGCCGGAGGAGGCCCTGAAGCGGATGGAGCGGAAGAAAAAAACCGCCGCCCGGCAGTATGACGCCGTGGCCTTCCTGGCCAAATACGGCGACGCCGTGGTGCAGGAGCTGTGCTACTACACCGGCGTGTCCCGGCAGGGCATCAGGAGCCTGGAGCGGGCGGGGCTGGTGTCCCTGCGCAGCCAGGAGGAGTACCGCATCTCCCGCCGGGACTATGACGCGGCGGCGGAGGAGATCACCCTCAACGATGAGCAGCAGCGGGCCTATGACGAGATCCTGGCCCAGTGCCGCGATGGCCGCCCCGGCGTCACCCTTTTGCAGGGGGTCACCGGCAGCGGCAAGACCCTGGTATATATCCGGCTGGCCCAGACCCTGCTGGCCCAGGGCCGGTCCGTGATGATCCTGGTGCCGGAAATCGCCCTGACGCCCCAGATGATGGCGCGGTTTTCCGCCTACTTCGGGGACCAGGTGGCCCTGCTGCACAGCGGCCTGCGGCTGACGGAGCGGTACGACCAGTGGAAGCGCATCCGCCGGGGAGAGGCACACATCGTGCTGGGTACCCGGTCGGCGGTGTTCGCCCCGCTGGAAAATCTGGGGCTGATCATCCTGGACGAGGAGCAGGAGAGCTCCTACGAATCCGAAAATCCCCCCTGCTATCACGCAAGGGATATCGCCAAATACCGCTGTTTCCGGGAAAATGCCCGGCTCTTGCTGGGTTCGGCCACCCCCACGGTGGAAACGGCGTATTACGCCCGCCGGGGGGACTATCAGCTGGCGCTGCTGCGGCGGCGCTACAACGCCCACCGGATGCCCCGGGTGATCCTGGCGGATATGCGCCGGGAGCTGCGGGACGGCAACGCCGGCTGCATCAGCCGGGAGCTGGCCCGGGAGCTGGAGAAGAATCTGGAGGCCGGGGAGCAGAGCATCCTGTTTCTCAACCGCCGGGGCAGCAGCCGGGAGCTGCTGTGCCCCCAGTGCGGCTATGTGCCCCAGTGCCCCCGGTGCAGCGTGTATCTGACCTATCACTCCGCCAACGGGCGGATGATGTGCCACTACTGCGGCTATTCCGAAAAAAGCAGTGAAGCCTGCCCGGAGTGCGGCGGCGCCATGAAGCACATCGGCGTGGGTACCCAGCGGGCGGAGGAGGAGCTGCACGCCCTGTTCCCGGAGGCAGAAATCCTCCGCATGGACGCCGACACCGTCAGCCAGGGACATGAGAAGATCCTCCGGGATTTCCAGGTGCGGCGGGTGCCCATTCTGCTGGGGACCCAGATGGTGGCCAAGGGGCTGGACTTTGCCAATGTGACGCTGGTAGGCGTCCTGGCGGCGGATATGTCCCTGTATGTGGACCACTACCGGGCCTCGGAGCGGACCTTCAGCCTGCTGACCCAGGTGGTGGGCCGGGCCGGACGGGGGGACAAGCCCGGCCGGGCGGTGATCCAGACCTACACCCCCCAGAACGACGTGATCCTGGCCGCGGCGGACCAGGACTATGACCGGTTTTACGACGGCGAGATCCGCCTGCGGCAGCTGCGGCGGGACCCACCCTTTGCCGACCAGTTTTTCATCACCGTCACCGGCCCCCAGGAGGGCCCGGTGCGCCGGGCCGCCGCCGGTCTGCGGGACGGACTGCGTTCCGCCGCCGGGCAGGAGCCCTATCGCGGCATGGCCCTGGATATCCTGGGCCCGGCCCCGGCTCCCGTGGTGAAGGTCAACAACCGCTACCGCTACCGGGTAACGGTGATCGGCCGCAACGACAAGACCCTGCGGGGCCTGCTGTCGGCGTTTATGAAGGAGTTTTCCCGGCGGCCGGAGCACAAAGCGCTGCATATTTACACCGATTGTAATCTGATGGACTGATAAAAAGAGGTATACGACCATGGCTTTGAGAAAAATCGTATTGCAGGGGGAGCCCTGCCTGACCAAGGTGTGCCGCCCGGTGACGGAGTTCAACGGCAGGCTTCACACCCTGCTGGACGACCTGAAGGACACGCTGCTGGACTCCGGCGGTGTGGGCCTGGCCGCGCCCCAGGTGGGCATTCTGCGCCGGGTGTGCGTGGTGATGAACGAGGATGACGAGATCATCGAGCTGGTGAACCCCGAGATCATCGCCACCGACGGCGAACAGACCGGGCTGGAGGGCTGCCTCAGCGTGCCCGGAAAGTTCGGCATTGTGACCCGTCCTTACACGGTGCGGGTCCGGGCCCAGGACCGGGACGGCGCATTTTTCGAGGTGGAGGACGAGGCCCTGACGGCCCGGTGCTTCTGCCACGAGATCGAGCATCTGGACGGTCATCTGTTCGTGGAGCGCACGGACCATCTGCTGACCGAGGAGGAGCTGGAGGAGTATATCCAGCAGGAAGAGGGAGACGACGAGGAGTGAGGATCCTGTTTATGGGCACGCCGGATTTCGCGGTGGCGTCCCTGAAGCGGCTGGTGGAGGACGGGCACGAGATCTGCGGCGTGTTCACCCAGCCGGACCGCCCCAAAAACCGGGGGCATAAGCTGGCCTTTTCACCGGTGAAGGAATACGCCCTGGCCCAGGGGCTGTCCGTGTATCAGCCCACGAAAATGCGGGACGGCACGGCCCTGGCCCTGGTGCGGGAGCTGCATCCGGAGCTGATCGTGGTGGCGGCCTATGGCCGCATCCTGCCGGAGGACATTCTGAACACCCCACCTTACGGCTCCATCAACGTTCATTCGTCCCTGCTGCCCAAATACCGGGGGGCGGCTCCCATCAACTGGGCCATCCTCAACGGGGAGCGGGAGACCGGCGTCACCATCATGTACATGGCCAGGGAACTGGACGCCGGGGACATTCTGCATGTGCTGAAAACCGATATCGCCCCCCAGGAGGACGCCCAGACGCTGACGGCGCGGCTGGCGGAGCTGGGGGCCCGGGCGCTGTCCGAAACTGTGGAACAGCTTCGTGCCGGAACCGCTCACCGCACGGTTCAGGACCACAGCGCCTATACCTACGCCCCCATGCTCACCAAGGACATGGGCATCATCGACTGGACAAAGCCCGCCGGGCATATCCATAACCAGGTCCGGGGCCTGATTCCCTGGCCCTGCGCCTCCACGGAGCTGGGCGGGGCTACGGTGAAGATATTCCGCACGGAGGTAGGCAGCGAGACTGCTAAGGCTCCCGGCACCGTGGCGGCCGCCGGAAAGGCGGGCATCGACGTGGCCTGCGGCGACGGGCGGCTGCTGCGTATTCTGGAGCTGCAGCCCCAGGGGGGCCGCCGGATGGCGGCGGCGGACTATCTGCGGGGCCATCCCCTGCAGGTGGAGGCATGAGCCCCCGGGAGAAGCGCAGCGCCCGGGATGTGGCCCTGGATGCGCTGATGCAGGTGGACAAGGCCAACGCCTGGTCCGATGAGGCCCTGCGCCGCCTGATCGCCCAGAACGGGCTGGACAGCCGGGACGCGGCCTTTGCCACCCGCCTGTGCTATGGGGTGATGCAGAACCGGATGCTGCTGGACTACTACATCGGCTGCTGGTGCGCCCAGAAGCCGGAGCGGCTGGAGCCGGTGATCCGCAGCATCCTGCGCATCGGCGGCTATCAGATATTGTTTATGGACCGGGTGCCCCACCGGGCCGCCGTCAACGAGGCGGTGGAGATGACCCGCCGCCACGGGCGGCCCAAGGCCGCCGGTATGGTCAACGCCGTGCTGCGGCGGTTTGTGGAGCACTGGATGGATATGCCGGACCTGCCCAAGGGGTCCACGGCGGACTATCTCTCCCTGCAGTACAGCCATCCCAAGTGGCTGGTGCTGCGGCTGCTGGACCTGATCGGCCCCGACGAGACCCAGGAGTTCCTGCGGCTGGACAACGACGCCGTTCCCACCTGCATCCAGGTGAACCCCCTGAAAACCACGGCGGAGGACCTGGAGCGGGAGCTGCGGGGCGACGGCGTCACCGTGGAGCCCCACCCCTGGCTGGAGGGCTGCCTGGAGATCACCGGCACCGGGGATCTGCGCAGCCTGCCCGCCTTCCGGGAGGGACGGTTCCTGGTCCAGGACGCGGCGGCCCGTCTGGCCGCTATGGCGGCCTCCGCCGCTCCGGGGGACCGGGTGCTGGACGTGTGCGCCGCACCGGGGGGAAAATCCTTCTCCATGGCCATGGACATGGGCGACCGGGGGCAGATCCTGTCCTGCGACGTTCATCCCTACAAGGTGAAGCTCATCGAAAGCGGCGCACAGCGCCTGGGACTGACCTGCATCCGCGCGGCCACTGCCGACGCCCGGGAGAAGCACGCTGCCTGGGAGGGGCAGGCCGATGTGGTCATGGCTGACGTGCCCTGCTCGGGGCTGGGGATCATCCGGAAAAAGCCGGATATCCGCTATAAGAACCCCAAGGAGCTGGCCCAGCTGCCGCTGGTGCAGCGGGCCATCCTGGAAAATGCCTCCGGCTATGTGCGCCCCGGCGGCACGCTGGTGTATTCCACCTGCACGGTGCTGCCGGAGGAGAACGAGGACGTCACCGGGGATTTCCTGGACAAGCACCCGGAGTTTGAGCCGGTGCGGACGGCGTTTCCCCTGCCGGTGGGGCCCTGCCCGGGGCAGGTGACCCTGTGGCCCCAGCGCCACGGCACCGACGGGTTTTATATCTGCCGGATGCGCAGAAAGGACTGAGCAAATTGACGGACATGCGATGCATGACGGAGAAGGAGATCACCCGAGTGCTGGCGGACATGGGCCAGCCCGCCTTCCGGGGCAAGCAGGTGTTCACCTGGCTGCACCGGGGGGTGCGCTCCTTCGACGAAATGAGCAATCTATCCAAACCCCTGCGCCAGCAGCTGGCCCAGGCGTACACCATCTCCGTGCCCACCGTGGCCCGGAAGCAGGAATCCCGGCTGGACGGCACCATAAAATACCTGTGGGAGCTGCCGGACGGCAACTGCATCGAAACGGTGCTGATGCAGTATCACCACGGCAATACCGTGTGCATCTCCTCCCAGGTGGGCTGCCGCATGGGCTGCGCCTTCTGCGCCAGCACCGTGGCCGGAAAGGTCCGGGACCTGACCGCCGGGGAGATGCTGGACCAGGTGCTGTTTACCCAGCTGGATTCCGGCCGGGAGATCTCCAATATCGTGCTGATGGGTATTGGAGAGCCCCTGGACAACCGGGACAACGTGCTGCGCTTTCTGCGGCTGGTGAACCATCCCAACGGGCTGAACATCGGCATGCGCCATATCAGCCTGTCCACCTGCGGCGTGGTGCCGGGCATCGACGCCCTGGCGGAGGAGGATCTGCAGCTGACGCTGTCGGTGTCCCTCCATGCACCGGACAGCGAAACACGCTCCCGGATCATGCCGGTGAACCGGGCCTGGGATGTGGAGGAGCTGTTTGCCGCCTGTCACCGGTATTTTCGCCGGACAGGACGGCGCATATCCTTTGAATATGCCATGATCGACGGGGTCAACGACCACGACTGGCAGGCAGACCTGATTGCCAAGCGCATCGCCGGCATGCCGGGTCATGTGAATCTGATCCCGCTTAACGACGTGGTGGAAAGTCCCTTCAAGCCCAGCCGCCGTGTGGCCGCGTTTCAGAAGCGGTTGGAGTCACATGGCATCACCGCCACGGTGCGGCGGAGTCTGGGCGGGGATATCGACGCCTCCTGCGGCCAGCTGCGCCGCCGCGCCATGGAGGAGAGAAAGGGGGAGGACCCTGAATGAAGCATTGGGAGATCACCGACACCGGCCTGATACGCCATGAAAATCAGGACGCCTTCGGCTTTGCCCAGCTGCCCGGCGGCTACGCGGTGGCCGTGGTGTGCGACGGCATGGGCGGCGTGGCCGGGGGCAGCATCGCCAGCACCGTGGCGGTGGAGACCTTTATCCGCACCCTGACGGAGACGGGGCACTCCGGCCACATGGACCAGGCGGTGCAGGAGGCCGTCACGGCGGCCAACGCTGCCATACGCCAGCGGGCCGCCGGTCATCCGGAGCTGAAAAGCATGGGCACCACCCTGGTGTCCGCCCTGGTGAAGGGAGATAAGGTCCTCATCAGCAACGTAGGCGACAGCCGGGCCTATCTGGCCGGAGCCGATGGCCTGCGCCAGATCAGCCGGGACCACTCCCTGGTGGAGGACATGGTGGAAAAGGGGGACCTGACCCCGGGCCAGGCCCGCAGCCATCCCCGCCGCAACCTGATCACCCGGGCCCTGGGACCGGACCCCGCCGTGGAGGCAGACGGATTCCCCCTGCAATGGAAGCCCGGGGATTTCCTGCTGCTGTGCTCCGACGGCCTGGTGAACACCGTCACGGACCAGGAAATTATGTTTGAAATTCTGCATAACGGACAGCCGGAGGACTGCTTGCAGCGGCTGATGGCCATTTCCAAGCAGCGGGGCGCGCCGGATAACGTGACGGCCATCCTGCTGATGAACGACTGAAGGAGGAATTGACGATATGGATCCTTACATTGGTAAAATGCTGGATAATCGCTACGAAATACTGGAGCTGATCGGCAGGGGAGGCATGGCCAACGTCTACAAGGCCAAGTGTCACCGGCTGGACCGGCTGGTAGCGGTGAAAATCCTGCACAGCGACCTGGCCCAGAACGCCGACTTCCGCCGCCGGTTCATGGATGAGTCCCGGGCCGTGGCCCAGCTGTCCCACCCCAACATCGTGTCGGTATACGACGTGTCGTGCAGCGATGACGTGGACTACATCGTCATGGAGCTGATCGACGGCGTGACCCTGAAGCAGTATATGGAGCGCCGGGGCCAGATGGACTGGCGGGAGGCGCTGCACTTCATCACCCAGATCATGTGGGGCCTGAGCCATGCCCACAGCCGGGGCGTGATCCATCGGGACATCAAGCCCCAGAACATCATGGTCCTGCGGGACGGCAGCGTCCGGGTGGCCGACTTCGGCATCGCCTGCCTGGCGGACCAGGGGCAGACCCTGACCCAGGAGACCCTGGGCTCCGTGCACTATATCTCGCCGGAGCAGGCCCGGGGCGACCGGGTGGACGCCCGGTCCGACATCTATTCCGCCGGCGTGGTGCTGTATGAGATGCTCACCGGCAAGCTGCCCTTCCAGGGGGACTCCGCCGTGTCCGTGGCCATCCAGCACCTGAGCGCCGTGCCCAAGGCCCCCCGGGAGCTGAATCCTGATATCCCCGAGGCCCTGGAGCTGATCTGCATGAAGGCCATGTGCCCGGACATCTCCAAGCGTTACCAGACCGCCGACGCCATGCTGGACGATCTGGAGAAATTCCGCAAGGACCCCGCCGTGGACATGGACTATATCCGGGAGGACCTGAAGGCCGCCGTGGTGTGCCAGGAGCCCACCCAGCCTCTGCCTACCAACCAGGTGGCGGCGGTGAGCCGGGCCAACAGCGCCGTGGCCCAGGAAGAGGAGGACAAGAAGCACAGCCGCAAGGTGGTGGGCCTGGTCATCGGCGGGTTCGCCCTGGCCCTGGTGCTGATTTTCGTGGTGTTCAAGCTGGTGGCCGGAGGCTTTGACGCCGGTAATGGCACGGCGTCCCACCAGGTGCCGGGCCTTCTGGGCAAGACCCTGGAGGAGGCTGAGGCCCTGCCCGAGGTGAAGGACATCTTCCGCATCGAGGTGGTAGGCACCAAGCCCAGCGACAAGTATGAGCCCGGCCAGATCGTGGAGCAGGACCCCGCCAGCGGCCGCAGCCGCAAGAACAACCTGGTCATCAAGGTCTATCTCTGCGCCCAGGAGGACGACACGCTGATGCCCACCGTGGTGGGCATGGAGTTCCTGATGGCCAAGACGGAGCTGGGCAACCTGCATCTGGACCTGGATGTCCAGCGGGCGGAGGCCTATTCCCCCGACGTGCCGGAGGGCCAGGTGATGCAGAGCTCTCCCGCCGCCGGTGAGCCTCTGAATAAGGGCGACACCGTGGTACTGACCGTCAGCAAGGGGCCGGAGACCAAGCCTCTCACCGTGCCCAATTTCGTGACCATGCACATTGACTACGCCGCCCAGCAGGCGGAGGCCCTGGGCCTGACCGTGGGCGAGCATCAGTATGAGTTCAGCGATAAGCCCGAGGGCACCGTCATCGGCCAGAGCATCCAGCAGGGCACCGAGGTGCAGTCCGGCACGCAGATCGTGTTCACCGTCAGCAAGGGCGCCAGCTCCGCTGAGCGGGTGGTGGTGTTCGACATCCCCGAGCAGTACCACAGCGACAGCAATATGAAGATCGAGGTCATGCAGGACGGCAGCATCATCCACTCCACCTATGTGGACGGCGGCACCGCCTCCTTTACCTACACCTTCCACGGCAGCGCCGGTTCCACCTCCACCATCAAGCTGTATATCAACGGAACCGAGGCCGTGGCCCAGGAGATCACGTTTTGATCCGGGGACGCATTGAAAAGGCCCTCAGCGGGTTTTACTATGTGAACACCGGGGCGGAGACCCTGCAATGCCGGGCCCGGGGCAAGTTCCGCCGGGAGGGGCTGTCCCCCCTGGTGGGGGACTGGGTCCAGGTCCGGGAGCTGGGCGGCGGCGAGGGTTTTGTGGAGGCGGTGGAGCCCCGCCGCAACGCCTTCGACCGCCCGGCGGCGGCCAACATCGACCAGCTGGTGATCATCGCCTCCGCCGCCCTGCCGGTGACGGACCCGTATCTCATCGACCGCATCAGCGCCATTGCCGCCCTGAAGGACTGCCGGGTGCTGCTATGCCTGAACAAGTGCGACCTGGACCCGGCGGAGGAGCTGTACGGGATATACAGCGGCTCCGCCATCCGGGTGCTGCGGGTCAGCGCCGTCACCGGCCAGGGGATCGACGAGCTGCGCCGGGAGCTGGCGGGGAAGCTCAGCGCCTTCACCGGCAACTCCGGCGTGGGAAAGTCCAGCATTCTCAACGCCCTGGACCCCCGTTTTTCCCTGGCGGTGGGGGAGGTCAGCAAGGCCCTGGGCCGGGGGCGGCACACCACCCGCCATGTGGAGCTGTTCTCCCTGGGACAGGACACCTATGTCATCGACACCCCGGGCTTTGCGTCCTTTGATACCCAGGAGCTGGACCTGGAGCTGAAGGAGCACCTGCCGGAGACCTTCCCGGAGTTTGGCCCCTATGTAGGCGGCTGCCGCTTTGTGGGGTGCAGCCACACCAAGGAAAAGGGCTGCGCCGTGCTGGAGGCCGTCCATCAAGGGAAGATCCCTCGCAGCCGCCACGCCAGCTATCTGCGGCTGTATAACGAGCTGAAGGACCTGAAGGCCTGGGATAAGAAATAAAAAAATTCCTCTGCATGCTTGCAGAGGAATTTTTTTTGTCTTACAGGCTGCCCTCCCGGGTATAGTGGTCATACCGCTCCTGCAGCCAAGCCTTCAGCTGCTCCACGCCCTGGTCGTCCCAGGGGAAGTCCTGCTGCTGCACGTCCTTGGCCACCTCGAAGCAGTACACGGTGTAGACCGCCGTATGCAGAAGGCCGTTGTCCTTGTCCATTTCAAAGCGATAGCGGAAGTCGCCGATGTTCCCGGTATACACGAAGGCCCGCTTGAACCACCGGGGCGTCAGCTGGGAAAAGTTCGGATGCATCTGAATCACTCCTTATAAAGTCTTTCACACCAGGTCGTATAGCTGCCGCAGATCCCGAATCTCATAGTCGATCCGCAGGTCCTCCGGCCGGGCGGCTTCCTTGGGGTTGTACCAGCAGCAGGGGAGGCCGTAGTTGTTGGCTCCCCGGATGTCGCTGGACAGGGAGTCCCCCACCAGCAGGCAGTTCTCCCGGGTGATGCCATCAATGCGGGAGAAAACGTAGTCGAAGTATGCGGCACTGGGCTTGCTGGCCCCGGCTTCCTCCGAAATAAAGGCCCCGGTGATATAGGGCGCAATGGCGCTGCCCGCCAGCCGGGACCGCTGCACCGCCGCCACGGCGTTGGTGACGATGTACAGCCGGTGCTCCCGGGACAGGCCCCGGCAGACCTCCAAGGCGTGGGGCAGCAGCAGGGTGTTCTGTCCCAGCACCTGCAGGTGCAGTTCGTTGCACCGGGCCGCATCCCGATCCAGGCCCATTTCCTTCAGAAAACGCCGGAACCGCTCCACCACCAGAAAGTCCTTGGTGCACTCGCCCCGGTCAAAGGCCGCCCACATGGCGTTGTTGCACCGCTTATAGCACTGAAAGCTCTCCTCCGTGTCCGGGATGTCATATCGGGCGCACACCTCATGAAAAGCGTGCCGGTTTCCCGCGTCAAAATCAAACAATGTGTTGTCTGCGTCCAGCAGCAGATAGGGGTATTTCATGTCGTTGCTCCTGTTATTATATGGTAATAGGGAGTATATCATAACTGCGGCAAGGATGCAATAGCGGATTCATAACCCCACCTTCTGGCAGGGATAAAAAAGTTGAAAAACGAAGGAAAAAGGTGTTGACAAATGGGGAATGGGGTGGTATTCTAACAAAGCTGTCGGCGAGAGCCGCGGCGGGGACACAGAGAGCTGAAAAAAATCAAGACTTCCCGAAAAAAGTTCTTGACAAAGCGAGCTCGATGTGGTATCCTAAATAAGTCGTCTGCAAAGACGGTGAACGACAAACGGTTTCGAAAAATGTGAAGAATGTCGAAAAAAGTTCTTGACAAACGAAGCTGCTTGTGGTAAAATACCAACTGTTCCGCGGGTGCGGAGCGTGTATCTTGTAAATTAAACAATGAACGAACAAAGCACCAGACGGGAGCGCATCGGAAGATGCGCGACTGAAAAGCTTGAGCTTTGGGGTTTAGTCAATTACCCAGAGCTTGAGCAGAGTTTATGAAGCTATGGAAAATAGCTCTGTAAAATGATTAGCTCAGCGGAGACGCTGTGTTGATACGATTTATAGAGAGTTTGATCCTGGCTCAGGACGAACGCTGGCGGCGTGCTTAACACATGC
>OKRW01002030.1_pt1 | contig 15646 bp, 16 predicted proteins | sample 1601151 | NCBI WGS metagenome assembly OKRW01 (sample SAMEA3541471, study PRJEB24748) | human gut metagenome | biome: human gut; feature: human-associated habitat; material: faeces | place: China | collected 2012 | reverse complement strand
GACTCGTCAGAGTCTCCGCCTGGTGTCTTTTGGCTCCAAAAGACCTTGCTTGCCAAAGCCTCGCAAGCTACAATGCACACGGGGTCAGGCTGCCGTCGGCCAGAAGAAACGTCCTGTCGCACTGCCGTGCAACATCCGGATCATGTGTCACGATCACCACGGCTCTTTGCAGATCGTGAGCCAGCTCACGCAGGCAATGGATCACGATGGCGGAATTGTCCTTGTCCAGCGATCCGGTCGGCTCGTCCGCCAGTATGATTTTCTGGTCATTGACCATGCTGCGAATGATGGCAACCCGCTGCCGTTCGCCGCCCGACAGATGCTTTACGGTGCTTTTCAGCTTATCCGCAATCTGCAATTTCTCCGCCATGCCGTTGATAATCTCCCGATACTCCTTTGAACTCTTTTTATGCTTGCTGTAAAGCGTTGGAACAAGAATATTCTGCATGGAGGTATCCTCCTCAATCAGGGCGAAGTCCTGCACGATGTATCCGAAGTATTGGTTGCGTATCCTGCATCGCACGGCGTCACTCATATCGCTTGCCTTTTGCCCGTCCACATATACCTCGCCGGAATCGGGCGCAACAACTATGCCCATTAGGTTCAGAAGCGTGGTTTTTCCACTTCCCGAGGGACCGATGATGGCGATCATCTCGCCCCGATGAACCTCCAGCGAAGCATTTCTGACGGCGTGAACCCGGTAGTCGTGGTCCTTGAATGTTTTGCTGACGTTTTGAACAGATAATAAAGCCATCAGTAGTCCCTCCTTAGATTCTGCAAGCTATTCATTGTCCCGATTCGTTTTCCGGCGTACACGGCCGCAAACCGGCACAAGCCGGTAACAAATGCCATGCACAGCGGCAAAACATACCACAGCGCCATTTCGTTTCGTAACATGACAAATACGATCCCGATGATTGGAAGGATATGCAGCAGCAGCACGAAGCCGCCCACCCGCCTCCGAATGGTACGGATCGGAGCACCGTAAAGGTGGTGCACCGTGTACTCTGCCACATGGGTTTCAATGATGCGAATGATATTGCAGATCAGAAGAATGACCAGCAGAGCGCCAGACAAAAGATAAAACAGAATATACAGTCTGTGGGCGCGGATCGAAGCAGAGGTGGTTGTCTGCGTAAAATCCTCTGTGGAGATTCCCGTATACAGTATTCCTGTCTGCTCGTAGAACAATTTTTGGAGCTGTTCAATTTCTGCATCGGACGGATCTACGAGAACCATCCGTCCAAAGACCTCGCCGCTCACCCCCCACCATGGAAACATCTTATTGACCGTTTGAAAGTCCCTGGTGCAAAGGATCAGGGTGTCGGACAGCAGGGGATCGCCCGACTCCATATAATGCAGCGGATGGAACAGATCAAAGTGCACTCCTGCATTGGCAACAGCCTCTATTTCCCTGCCCGATATCGTAACGCTGCCGCCTGCATCTTCACGGTGAGCTTCGGGAACAAAGAGCGCCATATCCCCGTCATAGTGCAGCCCTGCCAGAGTGCTGTACTGCCCGAAAAGGATCAGTATCTGTGTATATTTTTTGTCCACATAGCCGTCGTTGCCAACAAAGACAAAGCTGCCGGCCTTCCCATCTGCGGACAGGCTATGCTGCAAATAATCCAAAACAGCGTCGGGCTTTTGCTGCTGCTTGTTTGCGGATGCAGCGCCCTCCGGGTTTGGCTCCATCTGTACGGTTTTCATCTGAAACATGACCACGTTCTGACGGATAAAGGAGCGAATGGCCGCTGACTGCCTCTGCACCGAGGAAAAGCTCACCGAAAGATACAGAATCGCCATGGCGATCATCGTCGCCACAACGGTGTAAAAGAAGACCCATGCCCATTCCTTTCGGAGGTCTTTGAGTATCTGCTTCCATACCATATCAGTAACGCCCCTCCATTCCGCGATGCTTTCGCTGCCAACTTAGGAAACATATCGTCTGAACCGCACATATAAACAAGATGTTGCATACGCCGCTTAATACGGCAACATTCAGATACGCCGCTCTATGTATTAAGTAAAGCTGCGTTCTCCCGAGTATATATCCAAGGCCCGTTCCCAATACCGCGATGCACATCAGACGAAGCAGAAGCCTTACAAATAGGTATGCATAGGCCGCGCCATACAGGTGGTGTATGACCATGAAGCGGTTGCTTTCCCGATACATCATGGACATTGCGAATACGGCGCAGAACACCAGCCCGAGGAAGGCAAACAGCAAAGACCGGGACACGAAATCATCCATGAACATCTTTTTCAGGACTTCAAGGATATTCAAATTGCTGTCGGTGTAGGTCTGATATTCGATACTCCTGCCGGTTTTCTCGACTATGCTTGTTAATTCGGAAAGGCTCTCGCCGCTGTCCACGTTTGTGAACAGCAGCCCTTGTAAATCGGTAATATCCATCAGCGGATAATAAAAGAATGCGTCACCTTGGAAGGTGGGGGAGCGATTTCCATCAAACTCCCCGAGAATGTGATAGTTATACGTTCCGGGAAACAGCGTATCACCCTCCGTATAGGTGTACAGGTTTCCGTTTTCTTTTTGGATGAGGGCGGTCTTGGCTTCCCAGCCATCAAAGGGCGTATGCCAGGTTCTTTGGAACCATCCCGCATAGTCCAAGGCGGCAATTCCGGCAGACGAAAAGCCCTTGTAAAAAACCACAGCTTGATTTCGTCTCGCCCAGTCGTCCAAATCCTCCCGCAGCGTTCCAAGCTCTGCACTTGCCTGTGCGCCCGGTTCACTTTGATAGTCGAACACGGTAAACCCGGTAAAATCATCGGATGCGGAATCGTAGTGCATAGTATAAACCATATAAAAGAACAAGGTCGTTAGCATGAACACCAGAAGCAGCGCCATAAACGACAGCCACTCTCCCTTTCTTTTTCCCATAATAATCCTCCGTTTTCGATTCGTATGTATCCCTCAGTGCTTACATCAAGTGTATAGTTCTAAAGTGCTATTCGACAACTGGTGGAGCATTCACAGGCCAGATGCCGGACCCATGAGGAACCCAATCAAATCCGTATCTGAACTGTGTCTTATGGGGGTTGGGAATAATGGAGTCCGTATAGGTATGGCTTCGGCTCAAGATACGTCCGTCATTGGGACCGTTCCCATAAGCGGTATAAAGCCTCCCTGTATCGTTCACAATATTTCCCTGTAAATCATAACGCCAATAACGGATGTAACCGCGCGCAGCGTGGTTTCCATTTTCGACATATGATGGTTGACACTGAACATATCCATAGTAGTAAATGGACATGTCTTCGTGGGAGTTTGTCGCATAGTTCGGCGACATGGCGGCAAAAACTGTTGTTGCTCCTAACAGCAACAGCGCAGCCACCAACCCGGTCATGGCTACAACATATTTGTTTTTCACGCAAAACTCCTTTCTACGATGATGTAAGCACTGAGGGATAGATAGGAATTTGGTATTCTACTGATACTAATACGTTTTCGTTGTTGTTCGAGTAATAGTGTCCGGATCTCCGCCTGTACCAGAAATTACATAGATGACTGTAATTCGGTAGGTGCCGTGAGAAGCCAATTGGAACGTATGATCACCGATATACATGTAGTTGTATATAACATCATGCCATTGGTTGTCAGGTTGTCCAATATCAACTCGCGTCCAGAAGAATCCCATCGTTTTCTTCTCAATATATGTTGTAATTTCACCTTTGGTTGTTGTCCCCTTAATACCTTGATATTTGTTGGTTATGGTCAACAATCCGCCATCCGAAATAGATGCAACGCTGTTCGCTGTTATAGTATTATTGAATTTCGGTTCATATGAGAAAACGGCAAACGCACTTGTTGATGAACTAAGTATCAGGATAATGGCGATTATAAGGCTGGGTAGAATTCTTTTCTTTTTGAGCATATACACTTCCTCCTCCATGTATTGTCTTGGTACACCTTTGCAAAACAGCAACCATGCTACGTTGCCCATCTATATATACAACGCATCAGCTGCGGAAACAGGTTACAGCCTTTTGTAAAAAAAATGACGGGGCCGCTGCAAACAAATCAGCAGCGGCCCCGCATGGCCTGCGAGGTTATAGATGTCGAACGGAGTTCACCAGGCGGAGCACTCGCTCCCGATCCAAGCCTCCGTATACGGTGAGATCGAATGCGTACCCATCCTGCTGCCACAGGGCAACTATGCAGCCATCGGCTTCATAGAGAGTCACAGTGACGCCGGACAGATCGATTTCGGTAAGCGTTCCGTGCTGGGTATCTATGTCAATCCAATAATCCGCGCCTACGCTCTGTGACAGTATAATCTCCTCTCCATCCTCATTTCGGTACACCACAGTGAAGCTCGCGTCATTATCCACGGTATAGACCGCCTCAAATCCATCGGGCAATTCCGTCAAGGTATAACGCTCCGCGATTCGGTCAGCTCCGGCGTTTCCGGTAAAAAAGCGAACGCAGTTCTCATAGGTCTCCTTGAAGAAGGTCGCCACAGGCTCCCGAATGGCCGGAATGCTGCAAGCAGTCAGGGCTATTAGCATCATGGCAATACCCGCTGCCGCAGTCCGCTTGGAGGCCGTGCTTGTCATACGCCAGAGCCAACTTTTCTCAGCCTTGGTAAGCCGATTCATCCTGCGGATAAAGCGAGACGAGAACGTGTAGGTGATATCGCCATCGCTTTGCGGTATACCTGCAAATTCTCGGGAGGCAGCCTCCCGAAGGGCTGTTTTTAGCAAGTTATCGGTCATATCTATTCCTCCTCCAATAGCTGCTTTTGCAAAAGCTTTTTTCCGCGAACCAGCCGCTGCTTTGCTGTTGCTGTCTTACAGTTTAGCAGGCTTGCCGTCTCCGGTATGGACAGCTCCAGCACGAAATGGGCATACAGGGCGTCCCTGTAGATGTCATCCAGTGACGCAATGACCTGAAGGATGCGGTCATATGCCATGCCGTTGCTGATCATGTCCACAAGCTGGTCATCTGACAGCTCCACTATGCTTTTCAGTGCATCCTCCCGTTCCGCATTCACGACAGTCCGCTGACGCTGCTGCTTGCGTAAATGGTCGATAGCCTGATGCTTAGTTGCCTTCAACAGATAGTTTCTTACATCCGCCGCATCCTGGATGCTTCCAATTTTCTGCATTTGACTTTTTGCAATCTTCAGAAAAACATCGTGGACGGCGTCCTCGGCATCGAAATCGTTGCTCAACACGGCGCGGGCAACAAGGAACATCTGCTTCCTGTAGGTGATGTATATTTCCTCAAATAGACGGCGGTGTATTTCGTCATCTATAAAGCTTATGTAAAGTGCGAGCATAGGCGCTCCTTTCTACCCTTTATGAGCTTCCAATTAAACAACGATTGAAAACTCAAAACAGGTTACATCAAAGTTCAAGTATTTTGTTGGCAATGGTCCTGTATTTGACCCACCGCTCCTTTTGCTCGGAAAGAAAGATCCGTCCATTTTCGGTTATATGATAGACTTTTCGATCCCTTCCATTGATGGGAACAAGGTTTGCGGCAATATAACCGTTATTTTCCAGCGATTGCAGCAACGGATACAATGTTCCGGTTTTCATCTCTATTTCACCGTCGGTAGCGTCAAAAAGCTTTTTAATGATTTGAAACCCGTACATGTTTTCCTTGCACAAAAGATGAAGAACAAGGAAGTCAAAGCGTCCGTTCATAGCAGCTCCTTTTCTGTGTAGAGTAGATTACCTACCGTAGAAATTATAGCATAGAACCATGCGATTTTCAATCGTTTCAAATCTTTTTTGAAAAAGCTGTAACCTGTTTGAGCTTGACAGACGTTATATTTGTGTAAGGAGTAATTGAGCTCTTTTTGCCCCGAATAACGTAGATTTTTTTAGAAGGTTGTAACCTGTTTATGGTTTCAAATCGTTGTATAAATGTTGAGAGATGGAAACAGTTATTTGCGAAAGCAACAATGAAGCTACTCTCAACGGAAAAACAGCTATGGAGGGACAAATCATGAAACATATAATAGTATCCATTGTCTGTCTATTATCTTGTGTCTGACTGCTGACTTCCTGCGTGAATTCAAAGTATTCTCGCGTTGTCGGCGACTAAGATATATCCAAGCTGAAAGGGAGCGTTATCAGCTCCGAAAAAGAGGCATATCAAATTGGGAAAAACAGTCAAGTTAGTTAGAGGTTTATTGTTCTCCTTGATGAAAAAGGTTTTGAGTAACCCACCACATAGTTTCTTCTAGGAAGCAAATATGACCAAATTATAAAAGAAAGGAGGGAGAATTCATGAAGATCCGGAACATTATTGTTGCGGTGTTGTGTATTGCTGTCTTAGCTAGCTGCTTCGTTTTTGCTCTTGCTGCGTCCGGTAGCGAGCAAGTTGGCGGCGGCCAGTGGTCTTGGGAGACAATCCCCGGCTTTAAGGCTAAGTCTGCATACATGCATCCAGAATTGTTCCATGGGGCATCTGCTCAGGTTGGTGCTGGCGAAATCGTCCGCAAAACTGCAACTGCTGGCAACACTGCTGTTGCGACTGCATGGGGAGTCCTGGGAACTTGCCGCGTTTGGTGGAGCTTGCCAACACAGTAAGACGTTGCAATGAAGAAAAATGACCGATAGTTGTTTAAGCCTGTTGCAATATAATTACTGTATCATAGCGCAACGGGCTTAAATACAAGGAAAAATAGTGAGCAGGAGGTGTATCACTTTGAAACGACTTATGTTCTTCTGTTTTTGTCTGCTTTTTATTGTCCTTTCAGCACTGTCTTTCTTGAATTTCGACTCCATAGCGATTCATACAATGGAGAGCGATATGGCGGTCATGACAATAACAAAGCCACAAGGCATGGACAATGCATACTTCCTGACTTCCCTTGATAAAGCTTTAGAAGAACAGAGCGCTGATATTATGATGCGTATTGTCTCTATTAAAGATGGCAAACCCATCTACAATTACTATAAAACGAATCATGCGCCTGACTTTTTGAATATAAAGAGCAGTTCAGGTAACATTTTTGTCGCTGATGGTGAAAGCATATCGACAAGCAAGCAAGAAGGACATGTAACTTATAATCTTACCTTGCCTTCCTTATCGCAAGACATTGCCATTTTTAATTGGTATAACCTTGAGCCGGAAGATCTATCAAGAGGCGTTTACTATACAAGAAAGTCAACAAAAGACGCTGTGGTGGCTTCCATTGCTTCGCTTGGCTTGGACATCGCTTTAGACAACAGTTCATATGTTACCGCAGAATATTCTTTCTGGTTGTTTGGTTTTATCCCTGCGTTCTTGTTCATGGCAAGCGTAGCATTCTATATGCTTTCAAACGCGAAGAAAGCGGTATTAAAGAGGATGGATGGATATTCAGGGGCGAACATACTCTTGGATGAATTAACAGAAGGAGCTAAGCCGCTTCTGGTCTCGTTGCTTGCAATTATTCTAACTACAACAGTGATTTCAGTAGTTATATTCAAGCATGTGGCAAGTATGTTCTTAGTCTTCTCACTTAAATACTTTGCTATAGGCATCTTTGTTGTAGCACTGAGCATAACTGCATCATTTTTGGTCATATCATCTCAAAGACAAGCAGGGCACATCAAGGGAAAAATCCCCAAGAACGGTATGTACAACATTGCTATGCTCTCAAAATGCGTGATTTTGATTTTCGTGGCGATTTTTACATCCATCGCGATTAGGAATGCAATTATAGCCTTGCATGCGTACAAATCAACAAAAATAATCTCCGACAAAGTAGAAGGATACGTTACGGTTCCAATATATGTAAATAACGCTGCTCTTGATAAAGAAGCCGAAGATGGATACTTGAAATTTTATTTGATGACCGTCAATAGCTATAATGGTATTTTGATTGATTCGAGCAACTACCATTACGACGTGCTTAGCGGGCAGACCGCCCACGATGAGTTTCAGAATGAAGTAAGAGATTATGTCGTGGTGAACAGGAACTACCTGGCTTTTAACCCTGTAATTGACATCAATGGGTCGGTTATAAATAACTCGATGCTTTCCGATGATAAGAGTAGAATTAACATTTTAGTTCCAAAGGAACGAATTGAAAGGAAAGATGTTTATATAAGGCTAATGCCCCTGTGGTACAATTCAGAAGCCAATGTTTTGCTTTACGACGGTGCTTCTTCTAATATCTTCTCATACAGCGCGGAAGCGAGCGCGAACAACGGTTTGATTGATATGCCAATCATCATAGTTGCCGATGAGCAGCATTTGAACGGCTATAGTGTATCTGCTTATATTTCACAGGGCGCATACTTTATAAAACCTAAAACGGCTTCCCCATATACAGAACTCTATCCACTTCTCAAAGAAACCGGAATTTCTGCCAACACGCAGGAAGTGCGTAATGTCGCAGATAATTTCACCCGTGCTATAGAACATAATTTGAGTATGCTTCGCATATACGGCACGCAGACTGCTTTTTTAGCTATCAGCCTTTTTGCAATGGTATTGTTTACTGCCAAACTCTATTGTGAAAATTATAGGATTAAGATAGCTTCCCGTATGATTGAAGGTTATTCTCTGCAAAGTTGTATCACAGGACATATAGTGCTGACCTTGTTTGTTTATGGAATCAGCATGTTGGTGCTTTTGATCCTTACAAGAGTTGCAGATTTTGGGATTAAGAGCGAGCCTATGATACTTCCTTGCACTCTTTTACTTGATTTATTTGTGACATATATATTATGCCGTCGCTATTCAACTTCAAATCTGTATAGCATTATGAAAGGAGCTGATGATTAAATGACGTTAATAAAAGTCGATGGTTTATGTAAGAGCTTTGGGGAAAAGACACTGTTTCAAGACTTCTCTCTGGAGGTCGTTTCCGGTGAGTTTGTCTCTATAATGGGTGAGTCTGGCGCTGGAAAAACAACGCTCTTGAATATTATTGGGATGCTGGAATCACCCGATAAAGGATCGGTTTCTGTCTGCGGGCAAAAAGCATCAAGCTTCTCGGGGCGATCAGCAACACTACTGCGTAGGACAAAAATCTCTTACCTTATGCAAAACTACGGCTTGGTTGATACCGAAACAGTTGAGTATAACCTTTCTCTTTCTGCGCACTTTAGGAAAATGACAAAGAGGGAAAAGAAAGAGGCGTATTCTTCTGCGCTCTCCAAGGTTGGGTTGCCTGGATATGAAAAAAGGAAAATCTATACTTTAAGCGGTGGGGAGCAACAGCGCGTTGCATTGGCAAAAATAATTATCAAGTCTCCGCAACTTATTTTGGCAGACGAGCCGACGGGAAGTCTCGACGCGCGGAATAGAGATGCGGTTCTTAACATGCTTAAGGAGTTTAACAGCAAGGGCAAGACAATCCTTGTCGTTACCCATGATCCAATAGTAAGTTCATGTGCAGGAAGAAATATACAGCTTTCATAGCCCTATTTGGCATTCTGATTTGCTGCATTATATTTGCAGTCAACTATAAAATTGTCATTATTAACGGGCAGTCAATGGAGCCGACATTAAGGTCTCGGCAATTTGTCTTGGCAAAACGGACAGAAGTGGATATCAAAAACGGAGATATTATTGTTTTTTCCGTATCAGAAAAAACTTATATAAAGCGAGTCTTTGCTTCGAGCGGCGATACGGTCGAGCTCAAAGATGGATTAATTTATATAAACGGAGCATCTGTTCATCCATACAAATATGATTCCGCAGCTGAAATTGTCTATGCTCTTGGCGATGGTGAGTTCTTTGTCATGGGAGATAATGCAGATTCGAGTATGGACAGCAGAGTATTCGGGTTAATACTATCCGAGCAGATAATTGGAAAAGTAATTCTCCATTAGAATAAAAAACACGACAGGTGCTGCATTTCATCTTTCAAACCGTTATACAGTTAACGGTAGGCTTAAGAAGCATTTCCCTCACTTCTTAAGTTAGGCTTGGAGGACAATATGGCTCTCACAAACCGAACACTCATCATATTCAAATATCTCTGGGAGACCACGGACGAATCCCATCCGGTTTCCCTTGCGGACATTTCTGCGTTCTTGAAGCAGCGTGAGATTACCGCCGACCCAAGAACGTCCTTTTCTATTTGTGGGAGAATAAGAGGGCAAAACAGACAACGGTCCATATAAACCGATAAAGGTTTTTCCACTGTTGCTTTATCTTTATTACAAGGCAAATTGAGTCCGTATTCCAGAAGGTACGCTTCATTCATGTTAAGAGCAACGTATGAAACGTACCTTCTTAAAAAGCTCGACTGTTTTTTCTGATGGGCTGATTTAAGTTCAGTTCTGATGAACTCAGCCCTTCATGTTAGATGCGGTGTTGACTGTAACCGCTATTGCCACCAACACATTCATCGCGCAGTAGAAAGTGATGTGGTGTCAGTAACAGCAAAAGCTTCCCGCAGTAATCTATCCTTGATAGCCAACATCGTTAAGCCAGAATCCGCCAGTCATCGTGTACTTGATCCCTTTGATCTCGCTTCTCCAACAACGATATCCAAGAGGTTGATATAGTGGCATTATGGTGCAATAGTCGAAAAGCTTCTTCTGAATTTCGGTTATGACCTTCGTTCGCTCATTATAATCAACGGTGGTACGCGCCCTATTGACAAGTGCCAAGTAGCCTTCGCGATCAAGGTTTGTACATTCGGCGGCGACCTCGCTGCGGTTACAGAAATTGTCAATGAGCAGCATCGGTTCAGACCAACCAAGGCTAAGGAACGCTATGTCGAAATTGCCATCGCGGACATCCTGATTGACATAAGACCAATTCTGCGTTGTTATATTCAACTCAACACCTATGGCCTTTAGATCATCACGGAATGACTCAGCAGCGATTATCGGAGTGGCGGTATCACGGCTGGAAAACGTTATAGAAAACTTCTTACCGTCCTTGTCGACATAACCGTCTCCATCAGTATCCGTCCAACCGGCTTCCGCAAGCAGAGTTTTGGCCGCCTCTACATCGTAGTCGTAGTTGGCCTTGTAATACTTCACTGCCTCCTCATCGTAATTCAAGCAGTTATTCTGTATAAGGCAGTATGTGGAATAGTAATCATCGCTGGTATATGCATCGATATTGTTACGGTTGAACGCCTTTATCAGCGCCTTGCGAACATTTATGTCTGAAAGGAATTCATTTTTGGTGTTAAACTCTGCATAGGCTACAGTCGCGCCGGCAGCAACCACGGTTGTTATATCCGGATTGGCTTTGAGATCTTCAAGATAATCCGCATATGCGTCAGTGAGCACATCATATTCACCGCTGCAAACGCCGGTATAATAAGTAAAGTTCTCACCGCCCATGACAACACGAACGGTCTGCACAAGACACGCCCCTTTGTTTTCAACGAGAGGGTTATGAGTGGAATAGCCAGGATTGGCCTTGAGAATAGCATAAGCTCCTGGGGAGTATTCCTCAACATAGTATGGGCCATAGGGATGGCATCCCCACAGAAGTTCTTCGTTAGTCATACTGTCCAGTTCGTCTTTATCGATAACACCGACGAAGCACTGCATAAAGTTGAACTCCATATCAGCCTGAAATTGGGAAAGATGGAATATAACATCGCGCCCTGAAATTTCCATGGACTCTATGTACTGATATCCATCCGCATAGGAGCTGCACTCAAGTCCATGCTCTATGGAGGCTACAACATCCTCTGGCTCAAGCTGTTCACCGGTAGAGTAATACATACCTTCGGGGAATGTAAGCGTCCATGTGAGTCCATCATCGCTCCATACGGAATTGGATGCAATGCCCGGCAAGGCTGTGCCATCATCAGCCTTGTTTAGTATGCTGTCAGCATAAAGGCACTGCATATCGTTCCACGAGTCGCACTGATACATATCCACGCCATCCCACTCGCTGTCAACGATAACCAATTGCTCGGGGACTTCTATCGGGTCTGCTGGATTTACTGGGGCATCAGTCGCCATGTTGGCGTTGTTGGCGGAAGGGTCATTTGTTGCATTGGAGCCAACAGCAGATTCTCCGCACGCTGTGGCAATACTCATCAATAATGCAAGAACGATGAGCATAGCTAACATTTTGAGCTTCATTTTGTTTCCTCCTGTAAAATATTATTTTATCTTTATCGCCTTATTTGGCGTTAAGATCGTATGCCTCTGCAACATTGTCCGCAAGGTGGCAGCACACCCTGTGAGCCGATGCCACATAGCGCATATCGGGTTCGCTGTTTTCACAGCGCGTTGTAGCAAATGGACAGCGCGGATGAAAATTGCAGCCCTTTGGCAGGTCTATGAGACTGCCTGGCTCCCCTTTCATTATACGTTTTTCCCTGCTGCGCAGATGAGGATCCAGTATGGGCGATGCAGCCATAAGCGCCTGTGTATATGGGTGCATAGGATCGGAGCATATAACATCTGTAGGTCCGCACTCAACAATCTTCCCTAGATACATTATAGTGATCCTGTCACTAATATAACGCAGCACATTCAGGTCATGAGTTATTACAAGGTACGTTAGCCGATGCCGCTCCTGAAGATCTAGCAGCAGATTCAAGATCTGCGCCTGAACGGAAATATCAAGAGCCGATGTGGGCTCATCGAGTATCATTATCTGAGGGTTGACCGCCAATGCTCGCGCTATAGCTATCCTTTGGAGTTGACCTCCCGAAAGCTGATGAGGATAACTGTAAAGATATCTCTTGTCCATCTTAACAGCATATAGCGCTTCTACAGCTTTTGTCTTTGCCTCGGTCCTAGACATGCCATGTATTATAAGAGGACGTATGATAGACCCCTCAACAGTGTCCCTAGGGTTAAGATTCGAAGCGGGATCCTGGAAAACAACAGCTACTTCCTTGCGTATGCGCTTCTTTTCAGCATTGGAGGCCTTGGAAAGATCTCTATCGTTAATTAGTACCGTTCCACCAGTAGGCTTGGTAAGATTGAGGATAACACGGGCAAGTGTGGTTTTTCCGCTGCCCGACTCGCCGGCAAGGCCCATTATCTCTCCCTTATTTATTGTTAATGTGACATCGTTGACAGCCTTTACTGTGCGTTTCCCTTTTGCGAAGAAGTTATTGTCCACGGAAAAGAATTTATTCAGATGGTCTATCTGTATTACAGGTGTTGCTTTTTCCATCTATTTCCCCTCCTCCACGAAGTGGCAACTATAGCTATGCGTTGGACTGATAAAAGTGGTTGGTGCTTTAGTATTTTCACATATCTCCTTTGCGCACGGACATCGATTATAAAAGCGACAACCCTGCTTTTTCTCAGTTATTCTTGGTACAGTGCCATCTATCGTTTGCAATCGTGCCTGATGTTTCGTTACGCGTGGAAGAGCTTTCATGAGAAGCCTGGTATACGGATGCAATGGGTTGTCGAATATCTCGAACACGTTACCCTGTTCAACTATTTCACCCGCATACATTATAGCTACCTTGTCTGCCACTTCGGCAACAAGACCAAAGTTATGGGTAATGAGCATTATTGCAGTATTGAATTCTTTTTTTAGCTCACATATGATATCGAGTATTTGCGCTTCTATCGTCACGTCCAGTGCCGTAGTCGGTTCATCAGCTATTAAAAGCTGTGGCTTACGCGAGATCATCATTGCTATCATGACACGTTGTCTCATACCGCCGCTCATCTCATGTGGGAATGCCTCGGCACGCTTTTCAGCGTCCGGCATTTTCACATCACGATAAAGCTCCAGCACTCTTTGCCATCCTGTAAGTCTGTCTATCCCATCCTGCATTATAGCTTCGTTGACTTGTCTGCCCGTGGTGTATACTGGGTTAAGCGAGTCCAACGGATTCTGAAATATCATGCCTATTTCGCGTCCGCGCACCTTGGTTATTTCATTGTCCGAAAGCTCGATAAGATCAACTCCGTTAAATAATATATTGCCCGTCACCTTGGCATTGCTGCCCAACAATCGCATTATAGAATGAGCAATTGTTGATTTCCCGCAGCCAGATTCGCCAACGATAGCAAATATTTCGCTCTTGTTCATAGTGAGCGATACATTGTTCACGGCGCTTAAATATCCATCTCGTACTTTATAGTCAATTGAAACAGAGTTAATCCTCAATAGTTCTTCGTTCATTATTTCCTCCTAACCCTGAGACTTGGTTCGTGGATCAAGTAAGTCTCGAAGTCCCTCGCCTAATACAGAGAAACTCAAAACGGTATACACCAACGCAAGTCCAGGATAAATTGCTAACCACGGCGCGCGGGTTATATAAGTTATACCTTCCGAAACCATTAGTCCCCAATCCGGTGATGGGGGCTGAGATCCTACGCCAAGGAAAGATAGTGTTGTCGTGGACATTATTGTTCCCGGAAGTGACATTGAAAACATGACTATTAGCGCAGGAATAATGTTTGGTAAAATATAGCGAAACATCAATGCGAGATTGTTTTCTCCAAACGCAATGCCTGTTTCTATGAATGCCATGTTCTTTAGGCTCATAGTCTTAGCGCGAACAGTCCTCGCCATCGATGCCCAGTTAACAAGAGCAATAGCGATTATAGCATTTGTTAGATTCGAACCAAGAATGGTAACAACTGCCAGTGCCATGACCATCCCCGGAACACACCATGTCAAATCTGCAAAAAAGAGCATTGACCTGTCCACTATACCTCCATAGTATCCGCAGAAAAGTCCGACAACGACTCCCAGGAAAAGCTGGATCGCTCCGCCTATTGCAGCTACTTTGAAGGCTATACGCGTCCCGTATACTATACGGCTCCAAAGATCGCGACCCAACTTATCGGTGCCAAGTATATGTGTAGCACTTGGTGGCTGCAAAACAGCGGAAACATCGTTTTCGTCGTATTCAAACGGGGCAATATAGTCAGCAAAAACAGCTATGATGATTATGCTTAGCAGCATGATTGCGCCAACCATGAAATTTAGATTTTTATAACAGCTCCTAAAGAATTCCTTCCATGGACTTGCGGCCATTATTTGTCACCTCCACCCGTTGATATTCTGATCCGCGGATCAAGCAGGCCCAGCACGATATCAGCTATTATGTTGCAAATAACCGTCAGAACAGAAATTATAAGTATTATACACTGTACGACATTGAAGTCCTGATAGACTATGGAGCTTATCATAAGTCCTCCCATGCCGGGTATAACGAATATCTTTTCGAGTATTATGAATCCCGAAAGCAACCACGGCAACGACTGAGATACCTGTACACATATAATTATCATGGAATTTCGCAAAACGTGTTTTATAAGAACATCATGTTTTGATAGACCTTTTGCATATGCTGTTGATACATATTTCTCATTAAGCGCATCTATAGCTTCTGATTTCGTTAAACGCAACGTACTTGCAATCCCGCCAAGAACACCTGCCGTGATCGGGAGTACATAATGCTCCCATGATTCAAAACCGCCAAGCGGAAGCCATTTAAGTTTAACCGCAAACAAGAGCATAAGCAACACTGCTATCCAAAACGAAGGTACAGCCGTCATAATAAGTGTCAAATTAACCGTTATCTTATCAAAAATCGAATCTTTTTTGTAGGCGCATAGCAATCCCAACGGCACAGCTATGAGATATTGTACAACCATGGTTATGGCTGTGAGTTTTAAGCTTACCGGTATCCGCACCTTAACAAGATCCCAAACCGGCAGCTTGTATTTGAACGATATGCCAAAATCCTGTTTGGTAACAATTTTCTTC
>OKRW01002012.1_pt1 | contig 15728 bp, 16 predicted proteins | sample 1601151 | NCBI WGS metagenome assembly OKRW01 (sample SAMEA3541471, study PRJEB24748) | human gut metagenome | biome: human gut; feature: human-associated habitat; material: faeces | place: China | collected 2012 | reverse complement strand
CTATTTTGAAATCGAGACAAAACCAGACCATCTGTCGCAGGTGACAGATATATTATATAAAAATGATACGGTCACACAGATTTACCGGGTCACAGGAAGGGACAAACTGCATGTACATGCCGTTGCTTCATCAAGTGATGAAATGGAGCACTTCCTGCATAATGTCATTGATGCACTTCCCGGCATGATCAGCTGCAGCTGCAATACAATCTTATCACGCATTAAAGATATTAAAGGATTACGGCTGTAGAAGGCAGTTACTATTTTCAATTTCTTGTTCACTAATACCCTTTTTGGCTCCCGAAGAGACAAATGAGCGTAGGTATCATTGAACCATTGATATAAATCACCTAACTGATTCCATTTAAACTCATTTGAAGGTGTTTTTGCTTGAAGTCCCTTTCTTTCATCTTCTTCCCACTTAAGAACTAAAGTCGTCCATCCTACCTGGTAAGCGAGATTTTCTGCAGGAGTCCTATCGACTTCCTCAACACTCGTATCTTTTAAGGATTCTGGGATATCATCAAATTCAGAAATATACTTTTCAAAACTTTTATGAATCTCACTTTTTAATTCATCTTTATTCTTGTATGTTCTCAATATACTTTCTCCTTAATTACAGAGGCGCCTATTGCTTTATGTTGCTTATCTACCACTGTTGCAACTATCAATTGTGTCCAAGTACTTTTCTTTCTCTTCTCTCTTGAAATCAAGCCGATACTAATGCAAGGAAAAATCACACCAATCGGAATTGGACATTATTTATTCTTGTAATAACCACTTTCAAAAACTGAAAAAAACTAAATTTTCGAAAGCAAAATGTCGTTTAAAAACAAAAATCCAATTTCTGTAATTACAACTAGACTTGGACTTAGGTCATAATTCTGAAATCAGTATAAGATCCACTTCACGTTCTTATCTACATTATGAATTCCCAGATTGAAAATTATCTAATCTAATTGGGAATCAATCTCTCGATTCAGATGTTTGTTCACATCATGAATTCCCAGATTTGTTTGTTTCAAAGCCATATGGGAAGTTCGATACTGTAAATGTTTCAAGATCCAGGTGGCACACTCATTATGATTCCTCAAAAGATATAAAAACTGCTTTTCTGGGAACTGTTTTTCTCGACATTGTAAATATCTTGTAAAGCAGTTCCCGGCTTGCTGCTTCGTTTTGAAAAATGGGAATTCATGAATGAAAGTAAAGCTCACAAGCAGTAAAAAATCCAAATCAAGTCCGCTTTTTATGTGATCTGGGAATTCATGATTTCCCGGACACCTCACCATTAAGCACAACCACTGGCCTTTAACCAGGTTAATAACTATTGGACTTATATCGGATCAATTAACAAAATAGAGTTGATGGAAACTCCTGCTGCCGACGTGGGTCCAGAACCCACCGCAACAGGAGAAATGACAACTCTATTTTTTAAAAGTATATCCTGTTCTGCAGCAAAAATCAAAGAAAAATTGTATTAGGGTGGCTGCCGAAATGCAACTGCCTTTTTATGTAAAAAAGAGAAGGCTTACACTAGTCGTTGATGCTAAAACTCCAGACTATCTGCATTGAGCAGAAAGTATTTCATGCCCATGATTATAAAGCCTTCCTCATTTTCAATTGTACCAGTCAAGAAAAGTAGACACAAAAAATGTTTCTTCTTGTTTTGTTTTTTCAAACGTAGACATGTCATACATTTTTTGCTATGTTTCTTTTTTTAAAGTGGACACGCCTTCTGCATGCACTATATCGACCACCTCAAACTTGTTTAATACATAATCGCTGCCGGGGCTGCATCTGCATCTACGGCAGGCGGTGATGCAGCAAATACCGAAAAGATGATACATGCCAGCAGTATGATCGCTCCTTCAAGGCACACTGCAGCATAAGACTTTATGAAGCTCTTTCCGATCTGCTCTGTGGGCTGTCCTGCAAAGGCCGCAAGTGGCACCGGTGCTATGGCAGTATACATATATATCTTGAAAAGCCTCGCATACACGCTCATGATTATGATAAACGACAGCACTGTTATGAAAAGGCTACCGATCAGCGTCACCGCCCACAGCGGGATACTTTCGAAAAAGCCGCAGTCTTCTATCGCTGACACCATCTCTTTGGGCAGTGTGATCTTGTCAAAGCTTCCGATCCCTGATGCTTTCATGATGGTGCTTGCCATCCCCTGCACGATCTCAAAGAGTGCCATCATCAGCTCGAGTCCATATGTCACCACACCTTTTGCTATTGCAAATCTTATGAAAAGTTTCAGAGCATGCTCCGGCTTTTTCACTTCCTCGAAACTTCCGCAGGTCTTCACGACCCAGTTGTCCGACACGTCACACACCTCCTCTCATGCATCTGGTTTTCCATTTTTCATCACCTCCTCTGGTCTGCTTTATCGTGTTTTACCGTAAAAAAATAGACCAGTCATCAAACCGGTCTATGTATTTCTTCAAATATTAAATTGCCTACAAATCACGTCTGTGATACTGAACTGTAACAACTGTAACTGTTTTGGTATCCTCATCAATACGAAAAACAGCAATATAATTATCTATAATAAGCTGCCGATATCCTTTTTCAGCATAACGTCCCTCCAAACGCCTCTGATGAGACTGCGGGAATGTATCCAGCTTCAAGATCGCTGATTTTAACCGTTCAGCCTGTCTTTTCGCAGATTCTGGGGCAAGTCTGTCTTCTGCAAGATGCTCATAAATATGATCTATATCACCTGCAGCTTTAGGATTTATCTTTACTTCATACTTATCCAAAATGCTTTTTCTCCAATTCTGCAAATACTGCTTCTGCATCTAACGCTTCTGCCCCATTTGCGATCTCTTGTTCGGATTCAAATATAGCCTGATCAATCCTGTTTATCCTTGCAAATCTATCATATAATTCACTGCTCATCACTACCAGATCACTGTATCCATTTTTCGTGATGAAAATAGGTTCCTGTTCTTTATGAGCAAGATTAGATATCTCATTGGTATTACGCAGTTCCTTGATTGGCATTATAAGTGGCATATGCTACACCTCCTTTTCATGACATAATTATAGCATAATCATGTATCGCAATCAATTATCTTTCCCTGCAGCTCTACAATATTTCTCATTCCAAAAAAAATTTATGTACCCGGCAGCATTACTGCTGCCTGTTTTTTATCCTGTGATCAGGTTCAGTATTTCCTTTGCGAATGTTATGATCACGCCTCCTGCCAGGGTCAGAAAACCATTGGCGCGCTGCGATGGATCATGGGATTTCAGCGAAAGGCCTATCTGCACTATGCCGAATCCCAGAAGTATCAGTCCGATGACGCGTATCAATGCGAATATGAATGTCGAAAGATTGTTGATCACAGCAAGCGGATCACTTGCAGCGTATGCCAGATCTGCTCCCACTGTGAAGATCATCACCAGCAGTATATACACTCCCAAGCATCGAGAATAATCGGGAAATATCGGGAAGACTTAGGAAAGATGAACAGCAATAAAAACCCTCTGATACGTTGAAATTTCAAAGGGTTTTCGTTATCCTTAGTTGTGGGGATCATGCTAATCAAAAGGCTCTATCCATTGAAATAAACGCATTCTCAGCTTTCATTCAGCACCCCATATCCAGCACATGTCCTTCAAATTTTTCCATTGCACTGTTATGCATACTGTCGAATACATCGGCATAGATATCCAGTGTCATATGTATGTCTTTATGTCCCAGCCACTTTTTTAATACCACCGGCGGAACATCCGCCTCTATGAACCTTGTTGCGAACGTATGTCTCAGAGCATGCCGTCCTCTGACACTGATCCCTGCTTTTTTACAGATACGGTGAAAGAAACAGTTCACCTGACTCGTTGTGATCAGATCATTCTTCAGATGATCGTAGAATACCAGTCCGAGCGGATTTCTCCGCTTTCTCTCCATAGCCTCCTGCAGAACAAGTTCCAGGGCTTTATTGATCGGAATATCTCTTACCCCTGCATCCGTTTTGGCACCTTCCTTGATGAACACCCTGTACTCCAGTCCCCTTGATACCGTGGATCGTACATGTATCAGTCCATTTTCAAAATCTATATTTTCCGGTTTCAATGCATTGATTTCTCCCATTCTCATCCCGCTGTACAACTCGATCAGAAGCTGCAGCTTGTACTCGTTGCGGTTTCGCGGGACCTTGAAATCTCTCAGAGCTTCCAGAAAGCGTGCCTGTTCCTCCTGTGTAAGACCTCTTACATCCTTAGGCTTTTTGGATGACTTCGGCCTTCGTATATCACTTGCATCCATCGGATTTCTCTCAACGACACCCTTTTCCACAGCCACTTTGAATGCTGCCGTGAGCTGCTGATATGTTTTCTTTATCACACTGTCCGAATACTTCGTCATGCTGCGAAGGAATGCTTTGATCTGCATTTCCGTGATGTCCACAATCGGCATTTTTCCGAACCCGGACCGCTCAAGCAATGCGACCCCTCCGAGATTTCTCGCATAACCCTGCTCGCCCACAAAATTCATCGCATAATCTTCTTCATATTTCCTTCTCAGAAGTTCCGGTATCGTTATGTCCGGATCAACGGCAGCGGCTCTTTTCTCCTGTTTTTCCAGAAATTCTTCTGCCCGCTGCAGACATTCATCCTTCGTCACACCTGAAAACGATTTTCTCTTTTTCTCACCGAATTCATCGATATAGAAAAAGCGGTAGTTATATTTCCCATTCACGATCCGGAATGTACCCGATCCATTTTCTTTCTTCTGTTTTTTCATCTGCTGTCGTCTCCTGTATCTTCTCTTCATATTTATCTGTAACGTCTGCAGCTGCTGTTAAAATAATACGGCACAGGGAGAATATCATCCACTGTGCCATTTTCCGATTCGCAGACTTGACTATGCTATGCCTCCATGCGCCAGTAACGTTCCTCTTTTTTCGTTCTCCTTCTGGAAAAATATTCGATCAGTGCGTGAGATTCCACGACTTTTCTTTTTCCGAAGTCCACTGCAGGGAATTCCGGATCTCCAAACAGCTTCAGGACCGTATGTCTGCTCCATCCCAGCATCTCCACCAGCTCCGCGATACCATAGAATCTCACCTCACTGGAAAGGCAGGAAGGTTTCTCTATCTTTGAAGTGTCTATCTTTTCATTTTTATCATCCACTTTCTTTCTTTCAGGCTGCAGTGCCTGTCGCTGTTTTCTTATCATCTCAAGGTTTGATGCCATATCTGTTCCTCCTTCCATCCTGCATGGATCCGTTTTATTTTGATACAGATTTCCTTCTGTGTCTGTATCGGATATCAGACCTCTCCGCCGAATCACATGCGTGCTTCACTTTTTTCATCAGATTTTCATTCAGCGTGCATCTGTATTCGATCAGTTCACTTCTGTCAAATGTCCATCTCTGCTCCGCCAGCACCATACTCTTTTTCGGAAGTCCCTTTATCATCGGCAGCACCACATGATAGGATGCATCCTGCTTTTTCAGTATGCTCGTTATCGCTGCTCCGATATATGTAGTGGATGATCTGTTCGGGTGGTCGGACTGAGTGATCACCACCGGTCTTATCCCTTTCTGCAGGCTTCCTTTGCGATCTGAAAGATCCGCATAATATACATCTCCCCGTTTTACTGTTCTGTCTTTATCGATCATTCCATGCCTCCTCTATATGTATCTGATAAGTGTCCTTCTCATTTCCTGAAGTTCGCTTCTGAAATCCGACATCATCAGATCCATGCTCCTGCACACGTCCTCGACACATCTGTTTTCAAACAGGATCATCTCAATGATCCTGAGCTGTCTGTCCGTCAGATGTGACAATCCTTCTCGAAGGAACTCATCGCTCACCTTTCCGGTCCATCTCCGGCTTCCCTTTGTAAGAAAAGCCTTTTTCACATCAGACGCAGCTAAAAGGTTATCGATCATCCTTCCATAATCTTCATAAGCCTGATCGTACTCATTGTTCATCATTCTCCTCACTTTCCGTGAACACACAGATTTTCCCTGATATCCCGTGCAGAACTCCATGTAGAACGATGCACCGGCAGAGACCCTGACAGCAGCACCGTTTACTATCATTTCTGGATCCTGCATTTGTCCACGACACCCCGGGATCATCGGGAAACATTCAGGCGACGATCAGCGAACATCGTCTCACGGGGATCTGCCCCCTCTGTGGTTTTCACTGAGCCGCCCTCATTGCCTGCGGCGGCCGTGGCCGCTCGGACTGTGACTGGACGGGAGTATCATTATCCCTGCCGGAGGTCATTGCATCTGCAGGTTGCTGTCCTGCATTTCAGACGAAGATATTTCCGCTCGCCCCTGCGGGGGTCCTGGCGCATCGTATCCATGCTCGCACCGGTCAGTAAGGTACCCGAATGAATGTGTATCCACTTTTCATACTCAAGAGGGAATTTCTCCTCTCATATAAGGTCCACGAAAAGTCCGAAAACTGAACATTCTCTACAAATTATTTTTTAAATTTTTCAAAGTCCTTTTTTTCAGGCTCCAGACGGCACGCTCTGTGAGGCCTCGTTTTTTCGCATACTCTTCCACAGAAACGCCTCCGATGATATGCTCCGTGAGAAGTTCTTTCTGCCTGTTTGTCAGTTTCGATGCGGCATCCTTCAGCCTTCTGTCTCCGTGGCAAAATGTCCTGCCGCCACATCTGATGAGGCACTCTGCGCCTTCCTCCAGTGCCCGCTCATCGATCTGCCAGCTGCTCTTGTCATCATTACAGTCCAGCCTGCTGTGTCTCCTTGTTTCCGTATGATCATTGCATCTTTCCTGCCGTTCGAGTTCCAGGATCACTTCTCCAATCTCCTGATCCGCTTCGATCTCCACGACATCTCCATTGATGAATCTATATGTGATTTTCATTCTGTAACCTCCGAATTCTGAATGTAGTGATATGACTTCTTCAAAATCCGCTGGTCACGGTCCTCTGATCCTCTTCATGAAAAAGCTCCTTACCGGTGCTGGCTCACATCAGTGATCCGGTAAAGAGCTGAAAAAGAGTACAAAAAAAGCCCGGCAAAACATCATCCTGTTAAAGGATCACTAATGTTCTGCCAGGCTCCTGATGACGATTCTCAAATCCAGTCTCTGCAAACTCCCGGATACCATCCGGTGTCTCTGACGGCGACTCCCGAATATGACACTCCCGTGGTATCCTCATCTTATTCGATTTTCATTCTGATACATGCTCATCTGTTTCCACAGCTGCATCAGCCTTACGTTCATGCGCTGTACGTTGCAGTGATCTCCCTAAGCTGAAGGGATCCTGTCTGCAGCTTCACTTCGTATTTTCTCTTGCATTTCCTACAGCATACTTCTGCACCGTCTGCTGTCCTTGCCTTGAAAAGCTCTGTGCCGCATTTCGGACACATCGCATAGGATTTTTCATCTTTTCTATCCAATTTCTTCCCTCCTCTGAACGGAATATCTCTGTACTGTCCGTATCACATCGGGTCATGTATGACCTTGACCGCCACGCCCTGTATCCGGCAGTCCGTCACGAAGATATCCTTCATCCGCGGGTTCTCCGGGTGGAGTCTTATCCTGTCACCTTCATGGAAAAAACGTTTCAATGTGGCTTCATCATCCACCAGTGCCACGACGATCTGCCCGTCCTCTGCAGTATTCTGTTCCCGGATCACCACCAGGTCCCCATCATCGATCCCGGCTTCTGTCATGGAACATCCGCTCGCTCGCAGGATGTAGAAGTTCCCCTGTCCGAACAGTGACTCCGGCAGGTTCACATATCCCTCGACATGCTGTTCCGCCAGATTCGGAATCCCGCATGCGATCCGCCCTATGACCGCTGCCCGTATCGTCCCGCGTTGTGATTTATTGATCTTCTCATTTCGGATCGTCTTTCCGTCGTAGCATATCATCCCGCGTTCATTCATCTCCATCAGATACCGGTAGACCGTCGTACTGCCGATCCCCACGCCATCCGCTATCACCCGGAGCGACGGCGATGAATTGTAATCAAGATGATACGCCTCCACAAAGTCCACGATCCTCTTCATTATCTCCGGATCCTTTGACCTCATGCTGCCTCCTTTCTATCCGGAACATTTTGTTCCTGTATTTGTATTGTAAACATATGTTCTTTTTTATGCAACAGGAAAATGGCTATAAAATAAAAAGAGGCGTTTTTTTGCCTCTTTTATGACGATCAAGTTTTCAGATCAAAATTTCCTTACCAACCTGGAATGACTCTCTTTTCCAAATAATCACAGTTCTCATCATTTTTTCTCCACCAAGTGTGATAAGATTTAATCTGTTCTTATTTTCATAAAATTCTCCACATAAAAATTATGATTTTCATCTGTGAGATACGAATTAATTTTACTTTGTTTCTGATAGATTTTCAATCTTGTTTCACTAACTTGACAGTGTCATGATATACAAAACAAATTGCACTTACAGGGTGAGTGTGTTAAAATTGATTCAGAAAATTCGACACGATTTTATGTCGGAAGAGAGGAAGGAGTTAAGATGAAAAAGAGAGTAGTATATATGCTGTTATGCTTCATGCTGTGCATGGCGTCAATACCGGCTGCGGCATTTGCAGACAGTAAGACACCGGCAGTGCCGGCTACGGAATGGAGCGGCTATGCTGCGACAGCATTTGCGGGCGGCAGCGGAACGGAGGCTGATCCATATCAGATCGAGACACCAGAACAGCTGGCAAAACTGGCAGCAGATATCAATACAGGAATTCCAGAACGGGATCACAGCAAAGAATATTTCAAGCTGACAAAAGATATCGACCTGTCAGCACACAGGTGGATACCGATCGGATCGGGATCGGCAAATGAATCTTTTCATGCATTTTCCGGATATTTTGACGGAAATGACAAAACGATTACAGGACTTCGCGTAGACGAAAGCGACGATCATTTCAGCGCAGGTCTGTTCGGGAATGTTACCGGATACGAAATCAAAAATCTGAAGATCAAAGATGCATATGTCAAAACAGAATCAGTAGGAAATAAGGTTGAAAATGCAGGCATACTTATCGGATCAGCAACTCAAGGATATGGCATGACGACCAGTGTAAAAGACTGTTCCGTGAGCGGTATCGTGAAAAGCGACAGTGCGCGTACCGGCGGCCTTGCTGGATATAACAGCTACGGTACTTATGAAAACTGCACAGCTGACGTAAAAGTAAAAGGTGCAGGTATAGCGGGAGGCTTTGTCGGTGAAGATTTTAAGGGAACATATAAAAACTGTACAGCTGAAGGCAATGTCAGCGGATCCTGGTCAGTTGGCGGCTTTGCAGGAGTTCTGTTCTTTGAGAGCAAAGCAGACCACTGTGCTGCCCAAGGAAAAGTCACTGCAAGCAACTGGAATGCTGGCGGTTTTGCAGGATATGTCGAAGAGGGTGTAACGATCAGCAACTGCGTTGCGGCCGGAGACGTTGAAAGCACAGTCGACGGATGGGAACCAAAAGTCGGCGGATTTGCAGGAACGGTCGATGGGCATAGTAAAGCAAATACTGTTTCAAACAGCCATGCAGCAGGAAAAGTGACGAGTGCAAGTAAAGATATCAAAGCAGGCGGCTTTGCAGGCGCTCTGGTAGAGACTAATAACTTTGCTTCATGCTCTTTCGATGTGGAAAAGAATGCAGCTCTCAAGGCAAAAGGTGGCACTGAAGCGGCAGAGATCGAAGGTGTTGAAGCGGCTTCAACTCAGAAAGTTAAAGCAAACGTCTGCAGAGACTACTACGGAAAACATGAGCTGAAGGAAGTCCCGGGAAAAGCTGCAAACTGTCTTGAAGACGGTGTTGAAACATACTGGATGTGCGACAACTGCAGAAGCATGTACTCGGATAAGGAACAGATGACGATGATCACGGAACCGGTGGTTATCAAGGCGACCGGCCATAAGTTCGGCGAGTGGAAAGTGATTAAGGAAGCGACTGCCTCAGAGAAAGGCGAAAAGCAGCGCACTTGCCAGGTATGCCAGTTCGTAGAAAAAGCTGAGATACCGGCAACAGGCGCACCTGTCAATGACAAGTCAGCTGCAACAGGCGACAGCAGCATGCCGATCCTTTACGGGATCCTGGCATTAGCAGCTCTCGCAGGAGCATGCGCAGTCATTGTGACTAGAAAGAAAAGGATGAACTAGATCGTAGAGCATGCATGGACGCCGGATCTGTGATCCTTTGGAACCATAGATCCAGAGCTGTGATAGGCGAAGAGGTTCTGTCAGTCCGGTGTCGACTGATGTGCAGGTGCATATGAATGAGAGGAAGATTTTATGAAGAAACGATTTACATTTATGAAGAAACGATTTACAGCAGTAGTGATGGGTCTGTTGCTTCTCATACTGCTGATACCTTCGACAGCATTTGCAGACAGCATACCTGCGATAGTGGGGGATCTCGATCTTACGTCAGGAAATCATGCGGACAAGACGCTGGCAAAAGACGGTTATGAATGGGATTCAGCCACGAACACTCTTACGATACAGGATCTGGCAGTTACAGGAAATATAATTCTTCCTAAGCAGGACTGTACGATCAATGTAAAGGGAGAATGCAGTGCGCAGAATGTAACAAGGAATGACAGCGGAGCAAACCAGGCAACTTTGGCGAAAGGTGTACAGGGCGCTTCTTTTAAAGGGCATTTTGATGTTGCCGGCAATCTGACATTTACAGATCTTACAGTGATTGAGTCTGCGATCTCCAACGGCAATGTTGGAGCTGAAAATGCAGTGTTGAAGCTTGAAAACAGTAATGTCACACTGACGCATTTATCGTGGATGACAAATGGCGGTATCGATCTTGTTAACAGCAGTCTGACGGTTGTAGACAACGGTACATTGGGCCAGTTCTGGACAGAAAAGATAACGATGGATGATGATTCTGTCATTGAGTCTTTCCACGCATTATCGAATTACGGCAATGTGGGAATGGAAGGATTTCGCTCCGTTCAGGATTATATTGCAATGCCTAAGGGCGGAAGTTTTGTAAACATAGGTGACAGACCTGTAACAATTGCCGATAAAAGTGGAATGGCAGTGAGCCACTTCATCCTCAAAGCGCCAGGTCAGTCCGCAGAAAAGTGTCAGATCGACCTCAAGGCTTCGCCGGCTGAAGGCGGAACGGTGAGCGGTGCAGGCGAATATGACTGCGACACTCGCGCTGCCGTGAAAGCTGAAGCGAACAAGGGCTATCATTTCGTACGCTGGGAAGACTGGCAGGGAAATATCGTAAGCAAGGACGCAGCATACAGCTTCACTGTGAAAGAAACAACGACACTGACTGCAGTCTTTGCAAAGGACGGCGTGACACCTGCGCAACCTGGCGGAACGGATCAGAACACAGACAAAGGTACAGCTCCTAAAACGGGAGACAACGCTCATCCGGTGATCTGGATCGCACTGCTTGCAGTGAGTGTACTGGGTATCGCAGCTGTAGCGGTATTTGGCAGAAAACACGCCTCACAGAAAAAGTAAACGCAGGATATGAACAGGAGCGGATCGTGATCGCCGGGAAGAATGTTCCGGCAGTGACACGATCGGATACAGCTTTGTAAAAGAGCCGGCGGCGCCGCGCGGATCGTAATGATCGAGCAGGAGCCGCCGCTTTTTATATAATGAAACTTTGTTTGATCGGGGGATTATTTTGAATACCAAGATAGTGTAAAATAATTGAGGAGTTTCAAAAAAATAAAACAGAGATCGATTCCTTAATGGTAAAATAGATTTTCCAAAAGCATACACGAAAGGAATGATCTCTATGAAACATATTATACAGCAAATCGTGCAAGAACTGGTAGAAAAAATCATCAAAAAAGCATATTCCGGAAAAATTTCTGATATCGATGCCCTGACAGAGGACATCCTGGCTGACTGCAAAACTTCTGCGGCAAGGGTCGTGGAAGCGATCCTCGCAGAGATGAATCGCCAGATCAGAGAGGATAAACAGGCTCGCAAAGAGCAGGGTCTTGTGATGAAGCAAAAGGATCGCCCGCGCAGTCTTCTTACGAAGCTGGGCATGCTGCATATCGCCAGAGATTACTACTATGACAAGGTGAATGAGAGTCATGTATGCATCCTGGACAAGGTGGCCGGCATACCGGCATATGAGAGGATCACGGGAGGCATGAGTGCCCAGCTGGTGAGTTTGGCTACAGAGGTTTCCTATGCCAAAAGTGCGCAGTTCGGCGCCGCTGGTGCGATCAGCAGGCAAAGCGTGCGGAACAAGATCTTAAAACTAGGAGCATTGGAAAAAAGACCGGAACCGAAAGAAGAAAAACGCGCTGTAAAGGAACTGCATGTTTTCGCAGATGAAGATCACGTCCACCTTCAAAAGCCGAATAAAAGAAACGGAAAAAAGAGCCGCAGTGTCCCGCTGGTCACCGTAACGGAAGGAGTAACAAGCAGGTGTGGACGCAGAGAAACGATACGGCCGATGCATTTTGAGGATGAAGACTTTGATACGAAAAGGCTCTGGAAAAGTGTAGAAGGATACATAGGAGCCGCATATGATCTGGAAGCACTCGAAGCAGTATATCTTCATGCAGACGGCGGACAGTGGATCAAAGGCGGACTGGAGAACTTTGCACAAAGAAAAATGGTGATGGACGGATACCATTTCGAGAAGGAACTGAAGGATCTGGGCAGACAGTTTCCGAGGGAAAATGTACAGCAAAGGCTCAGAAAAGCACTGAAGGATGATGACCGAAAAAAAGCAGATGAGATACTGCAAAGCCTTTGCATAATGTCAGATAAGGAAGTAGAAATGAAAAGGTTATCGAGGTTTGGAGTATATCTGATGGGACACTGGGATGCTATCAGACGGCGTGTCAGCGAAGGACTTCCGGGCAGCTGCACGGAGGGACAGGTGAGTCATATACTGTTGTAAATTCCGGACGGTGAAACCCATTTTCACGGGAAAATAGATCCACCGTCACGGAGGTTTTGAGCCACTGTCACGGAGAGAGCCACTCTCCATGACAATGACTAGCAATATCAAATATAAGCTATTGAGATACCATGAGAAGCGAGGGATTCCTCGATTTAGTCCAAGTGATTCCACAGATACTGGTTTTTGTTCAGAAGTTGCTGTGAGGGCTCCTCCAACTCCCTTAGTGTCTCCTTCAAGATCATGTAATCAACTTCGAGCCTGCATCTTCGATTCTCAAGTTTGTACGGACAGTTATTCATGATCGCCAGCTCCTTTCCTCGAGGCATTGAGCCCATGACGTTCTCTCATGGAGATGCGTCCAGAGATCATGACCTCGTAGGAATTATGCACGATCCTGTCCATGATTGCATCCGAAATTGGACTGTCATTGTCCGGGTCCGGATTGATGCGCTCTCACAGCGGGATTCAATGATCTCAAGAAGGTCATATGCTTCCTGTGGGGCAAGTGTCCGGATCAGCCACTCATCAAGTATCAGCAGATCCGTCTTCTTGAAAGTCCTGATGGCTTTCTTGAAAGTTCCCAGACTTCTGGCAACACTTAACTCATCAAGAAGCTCCGGCATACGTATGTAACGCACTGACCTGAATTTCCTGCATGCGGCATTGCCTAAAGCACATGCGATGTAGGTTTTGCCATTGCCTGCCGCGCCTTCCAGTATGATGTGATGGTGATCATCGATAAACTGGCAGGTGGCGAAACGAGTGATCTCAGACTTGTTGAGTTTCCTGTCCGCATGGTACTCGATTTCTTCGATCGAAGCACTGGGTGCAGAAAAGCCGGCAGATTTGATCAGCCGTTTCAGTTTATTGTTGTGCCGTCGGTTCCATTCGGCATCGACTAGAAGAGAAAATCTCTCTTCAAAATCGAGATTTTTGTAGGAAGATGGATCTTCAAGCTGTGTAATGAACTCGGAAGCCATTGCGGAAAATTTCATCTCTCTAAGGAGTTCAATGGTCGACTGACTACTCATCGTCATCATCCTCCTTCCTTGAGAAGTATGCTGCGCCACGCATGATGCCGTGATGACCATCACCGTTGCCGGATCTATATGTAGCGGATTCCTTTAGGCTGTGATTGCCCTTCAGGACTGCCGTGAGGATCCTGATGCTAGGCTCCTTTGCATACTTCAGAATCTGCTCACAGGCCTTTTCCAATTTTGAAGACCCATACTTCTCACCGAGTTTCATTAGGCTGGCGCAAAATTTGAAACCCTGTTCAGGCTCCTTGCCTGATTCTAGAAACATTCGCACTACTTCGGATGTATTCTGCCCGATGGACTGGGCCCATAGGGTAAAATCATCCGCATTGTATGAGAGATATTTCCGGTGTGCTTGCAGCATATGTTCCGGGATCACGACCGGATCACGAAGCTGTGACTGCTGACGCTGGTGCAGAGCCACACGGCTGCCGCTAAAGAAAACTTCAACAATGTGCTTTGTCAGCCGGATATCTACGGTTTTGCCGATTAGATCATACGGGACAGAATACTTGTTTTTTCCGTCAGAAATGAGATAATCAAGGGGAACCTTAGCAGTGAACCAGACTGCCGGTTCATATGGTGTCAAAGGAAGCTGCTTCATGAAATCGCGTTCTTCTTCGATGTATGCGCTATGGCGGTTTCCTTTCCGTTTTTTGAACGGAATGTGATTGAGCTCTTCGAGCTTTTCACTGACCGCCTGCTGCACTTCACTGATCGTGAAGAACTTTTGATTTCGAAGCGCTGCGATGATCCACGTAGAAACGAACTTTACAGTTCCCTCTGCTAGGCTCTTGTCTTTCGGGTGTTCTACCCGAGCAGGGACGATCGCCGTGTCGTAGTATTCAGCGACTTCGTAATAGCTTTTGTTGATGATCGTTTCGTATCTGGTGTTGCTGGTCACTCCGGTCCGAAGGTTGTCCGGAATAAGCAGCCGGGTGACTTCACCAAAATATGAATACGCATGTACATGACATAACAGCCATGATTCGGACTTCATGTCCGGGCATGCTTCAACATATGCATAACAGCTGCAAGGTAGTACTGCTACAAATATGTATGCGGACGATTCGCCATCCGCCTGATCATGGATCGGGATGGTCGCACCAGCCCAGTCCACCTGCATCACGTCACCGGGCTTATGCTTGATCCGCATGGTTGCTTTATTCAGCTTTGACCACTGACGATATTTTTCACAGAACTGTGTATACATGTACGGATTATCACCGTTTGCGTAGCATTCTGCGCAGTACTCACTCCAAAGAAGAGTGAGATTCACACCTTTCCTCGCAAGTTCTGCATGCATGTAAGCATAGTCAGGTTCCTTGTGAGGTATGGCAACACCATACAGATCCGGATGGAACAGTTTGGCGATATCCTTATTCGTCACATTGTCATCGAGCGGCCATCTGATGCCAAGTTCTTTGGACAGATATTGGACGTCGCGAACAGTATTGCGCGAACAATGGATGCTGCGGGCGATATCCCGCTGTGTGTACCCAAGGTCTAATAACCTTAGGATTTCTCGATAATATCTTTCTGGGAACCGGATGAGATCCAGAGGATCCTGACAAACTCAGGCAATACTACAAGGGCGAAATCTGTCCTCCTAAGTTCAACTCATACCGCAGGCTCTACACACATCCGGAAATAGAAAAAGCGCTTGAAATCCATCGAAGTTACAGCTAAGCACTACGCTCTGGTAAAACAGGATGTACAAATCGACGCCATCAATCGGTTGCCTAGGATCAGCGATCAAAAAATGGTTCTAAAAAATATGTTGGGGTGGCTCGCAGATAGCGAGTCATCTTTTTTAATG
>OKRW01002001.1_pt1 | contig 15794 bp, 16 predicted proteins | sample 1601151 | NCBI WGS metagenome assembly OKRW01 (sample SAMEA3541471, study PRJEB24748) | human gut metagenome | biome: human gut; feature: human-associated habitat; material: faeces | place: China | collected 2012 | reverse complement strand
GACAATAGAAATACCCCCAATAATTCGGGTGTCCAAATTATTGGGGGCACGTCACAATAACGTCAGGGGTTTTTAAAACCTTGCCCACAGCAGCCACTTTATCGTTGACAACAAGGGCTGGCATACTCATAACCCCGTAAGTCATTATTTTCTGCATGTCGGTCACGTATTCGACCTCTATGGAAAGTCCCATATCCTTTGCAGCCTGTTTGGCGTATTCGTATTGTTCATGACAGGATTTACAGCCAGTGCCCAACACCTTGATACAGTTTATTTCACTATCTTTTAAATCGTGGCACCGACTGTCGACCATACTTTCTGCTTTGCTGGTAGAATAGTCGTAGTTACAAGCGCATACAGGTGCATTTTTTTCTTCTTCCTTTTTCTTTCCAAAGTTAAACAATACCATAAACAATAACCTCCTGAAATCAAACAATGAAATATTGTATAGCGTTGAATAGATAGCCGACAATAATAATACCAGAAGCGCATATTCCAATGAAAATACCAAGAAGCTTTGGTTTGACCGCTTTGCGAAGCATGATCATTGAAGGTAGCGAGAGCGTTGTAACGCCCATCATAAAAGAAAGAACTACGCCAAGCAAAGCTCCCTTTGACAACAGAGCCTCCGCGATTGGAATTGTACCAAAAATATCCGCGTACATTGGGATGCCGACTATTGTAGCAAGAATGACACCGAACGGATTATTGTCGCCAAGGGCTTTGACAATAAATTCAGTAGGAATCCAGTTATGAATGAAGGCGCCAATACCTACGCCAATCAGGATATATGGAGTCACTTTTTTGACAGTTTCTATGACACGTTCTCCTGCAAACCTCATACGGTCGCTGAAATGCAGTTCTTCCAGTGGAATATCAATAGCGGGACTTTTTCGGATGTATTCTTCCACTTGATGATCGAGATGTAATTTTTCAATGAACGATCCACCTACTACAGCAATTATTAGCCCAAAAATTACATATAAAACGGCAACCTTCCAACCAAAGATACTCATCAGCAAAACAAGACTACCGAGATCAACCATAGGCGAAGAAATCAAAAAGGAAAATGTCACCCCGAGCGGTAAGCCTGCACCTGTAAATCCAATAAACAGAGGAATGGAAGAACACGAGCAAAACGGTGTTACCGTACCGAGCAACGCTGCGATGATATTTGCTTGTATCCCGTGAAATTTGCCGAGTATCTTTTTTGTCCTTTCGGGTGGGAAGTAACTTTGAATATACGAGATGATTAAAATCAAAACACCGAGTAGTACCATGATTTTTATGGTATCGTAAATAAAAAATTGAACACTGGCACCGATTTTAGTTGTGGTATCTAAGCCGCAAGCATTCAAAATTGTTTCAATGAGACGATTCAGCCAACTCATGCCCAAGATTTCATTTTGAAAAAAGTTCCACGCTGTCTTTAGCGTTGCCATAAAAGACCTCTCTTTCCATATTGTCATATTTAAATGTGTCTATCTGTTGTTCTGAATATAAGCCGGTTGGAAAAGTGGGGTCAAAGTTTCCTCACTTTTCACAACACGACTTTTTTTCACATCCAACATCGGGTGTTGTCAACTGTTGCAAACATTTTTTTGCTAGGTCTACACCTTCTTCAGAAATGGAATAGTGTATCCATTTTCCTTCTTTGCGCCCGATAACGATCCCAGAGTCGCACAGTATTTTCATATGATGAGAAAGGGTTGGTTGTGTGACATTGATTTCATCAAGCAGCTTACAAGCACATTTTTCGCCTGAGCGAAGCTGTTTTATAATTCGGATGCGGTTTTCGTCGCAAAACGCTTTGAAAATAGCAGATATTCGTTTTTCATCCATTGTTCATCATCTCTCATAGATAATTATCTATGTGTTATTGTAGATGATATATAGAAAAATGTCAATGTGTTTTTTTGCTCAAGCGAAATTGCGGCAGTAGGTTGCGATTGCCTGGCTTGCATAGCTGGCGGTGCCGGGGGCGTGACGGTCAATGCCGGCGCGAAAGCGCGCGTCGGCGGAGTACATCTCGCCGAGACTGGCGAGGATGGCATTGGTGCAGGTGTAGTAGTTGGCGCTGATGTGGTCTTGTAAGCGTTTTACAAGTGTCTGCGCTGCTTCACTTTCGGGCGCATGCCCTTGCGTCATGGCGGCGGCGAAGGCTGCGAAAATCTCATCCATTGCGCTGCCAAGCGCCTGCCATGTTTCTTTGCCGTAGTTATCCGTTTTCATTTCATATTCCCTCCAGGCGTCGCTCTGTACCCAGCGCTCTTTGGCTTCGGCGGCATAGGCGGCGCGTTTGTTTTCAAACGCGCTGTTGTCAAAAGCAGTCATGTCGGTCACTCCTTCTTGCGCACAGTCTATAGCGGCGATGAGTCGATTGAGACGATCCCGTTTCAGGATCGGAAGCTCTTTTTGTGCCGCCAGCGCCTGTGTTTTGTCGTAATTCGGAGAAGCGAGAAGCGCAGCGATCTCTTTCAGCGGAAAATCCAGCTCGCGGTAGAAAAGAATCTCCTGCATCCGCGCCAGCGACGCGTCGTCGTAATACCGGTAGCCGCTCTGTGCGTCCACAGAGGCCGGCGCGAGCAGACCGATCTCATCATAATAATGCAGCGTGCGCACGCTCACACCGACGAGCGCGGCAAATTCTTTGATCTGTAGCTTCATCTCATCATCTCCTTGCGACTAGCATATACCATGACGCTGCGTGAGGGTCAAGGGATTTTCGCGAAAATGTGTGGCGAAAAATCTGAGCAACTAAAACGAACAAAATGCGTTGGCGCTGGTTGGTTGGAAGTGCGCGCACGCTTGTGTAGAATAGATGCAGGAGGTGTGAAAAAGATGAATGATACGAACGAACAGAAAAATCATCTTGCGTACAATCTTGCAACGCTGCGCAAGCAGCAGCGGCTGACACTGGAGCAGGTTGCTGAGCGTATCGGCGTGACGCGGCAGGCGGTCGCGAAGTGGGAAACGGGCGAGAGCATGCCGGATTTGATCAATTGTGACGCACTGGCGACGCTCTATAATGTGTCACTGGACGATCTGGTGCATTTTGATCAGGAAGCGACAGGAATCGGCGTGCCGCCAAAGGACAAACACCTTTTCGGCACGGTGCAGATCGGTGAGCGCGGACAGATCGTCATTCCGAAAAAAGCGCGGGAGCTGCTGGGCTACGAACCTGGCGATATGCTCGTTGTTCTCGGCGATACAACGCCAGGCGCAAGCGGACTGGCGCTGATGGCCAGCGACGTTTTTCTGAGCGCTGCGCAGTGGGCCATTGATACGCTGGGCGGAAAGGGGGAAAGATCATGAGTATGTTGCGCGTGAAAAATTTATACAAAACCTATCCGTCGTTTGCGCTGAAAGATGTGAGCTTTTCGCTGGAACCTGGGCGCATCATGGGGCTCATCGGCAAAAATGGCGCGGGCAAGAGCACGACGCTGAAAGCGATGCTGGGCATGGTCTGCCCAGACAGCGGCAAGGTGGAAATGATGGGGCGAGATTTTTACGTCGACGAAGCGCAGTGCAAACAGGAGCTCGGCGTCGTTCTCGGCGGCATCGATTTTTACAAGGAAAAGCGGCTGGCGCAGATCACGCACGTCACAAAACGATTTTACGCGCATTGGGACGAGGATGCGTACGCGCGCTACATGCAGATGTTCGCGCTCGACGAGGGAAAGCGCGTGAAGGAGCTTTCCGAGGGGATGAAGGTGAAATACCTGATCGCGCTGGCGTTGTCTCACCACGCGCAGCTGTTTATTTTCGACGAGCCGACGAGCGGGCTCGATCCGGTGGCGCGCGAGGATCTGCTTGCGCTGTTTCGCCAGCTCGTGCAGGATGGGCGGCGCAGCATTTTGTTTTCGACGCACATCACGTCTGATCTTGAGAAATGCGCCGACGACATTACCTACATTAAAAATGGCCGGCTCATTGCCAGCGAGAGTAAAGAACATTTTATCGGCAGCTTTCAGCATTTGCGACGCCCAAACGAAGACGTACTGACGCTCGAGGAGATCATGGTGCGAAACGAGGGGAGGATGTACGATGTCGGAGCTTTTTGTTAAAGAATGGCGACTTGCAGCGCCGGCAGTGGATGTGATGTTTGTGTTCCTTGGCGCGTTGGTGCTCGTGCCGGCGTATCCGTATGGCATGGTGTTTTTCTTCGGGATGCTGGCGGCATTTTTCTCCTGTCAGTTCGCGCGGGAAAATGCGGATATTTTCTATACCATGCTGTTGCCTGTCTGCAAGCGCGATGTGGTGAAAGGGAAGATGATGCTCATCGTGAGCATCGAGCTGGCGCAGCTTGCGCTCACCATTCCTTTCGCGATCATGCGCACCGAGCTGCTGCCGAATGGCAATCCTGTCGGCATCGAGGCGAACGTCGCGTATTTTGGCTGCGGCCTCGTGATCTACGCCGTGTTTAATCTCATTTTTCTCAGCGTGTTTTTCCGCGACGCCGTAAGCGTCGGCAAGGCGTTCATTTTTGCCGTCGTTCCGGCGATGCTGCTCATTCTGTGTATGGAGGCTGCTGTGCATCTACCCGCGCTCGCCTGGCTGGATGGCTTGTCGCTGAGCGATCAGCTTCGCCAGCTGCCGATTCTGGTGATCGGCATGGTGTTCTACGTTGCCAGCACAGCGCTGACTTATCGCATCGCGGCGCGGAATTTCTCGCGCGTCGATCTGTGAGTAAGTAAAAAACGTATCGTTTCACGATTTCGTGGTGCGATACGTTTTCTTTCCTTATAGATCTGTGAGCAACGCCACGACATCCTCGATGCGCTGGATGCGGTAATCGCAGTCGATATTTGCGGTGGTTGCGCGGTCGAGGTAGATGGCGGTGAGGCCGGCGTTTCGTGCAAAGCGCATGTCGTTTGCGCTGTCGCCGACCATGGCGACTTCCTCTGGCGTGAGGCTGCAGCGGGCGCAGAAGACCATGGCCATATCTGGTGCTGGTTTTGGGCGGGCGACGCGGTCGGCGGTGAGGATGCAGTCAAATTTTTCGGCGACGCCCATTTTTTCCAGCGCGTGCATGGTGGAAGCGAAGCTGTCGGAGGTGGCGACGCCGGTGCGGATGTTTTGCGCGTGCAGGGCATCGAGCACATACGCGAGATCGCCGGTTGGCTGGCAGACGCCGTCGCGCAGGCAGGCGATCTCGAGATAGGTTTCGGCGAGCCGGGCGAAAAGCGACTGGTCTATGACGTCGATGTTCTGCGCAGCGAGCACGTCCATGCAGGCGCGCACGACGTCGGCGTTGGTGCCGGCGACGACAGGAGATTCTGCGATGAGCGCGTCGCCGTCGAATCCAGCGGCACATTCGAGTGCGTGGCGCAGCGCCTGGTCGTTTTCGCGCCTGAGTTCGCGCAGCATGAAATCTACTGTGCGCTGCACAGGTGCGCGCCAGAAGGTGGCGAGATCGAGCAGGGTGTCGTCCTTGTCAAAAAGCACGCCGCGGATCATTTTTGCTCATCCTCGAGAAAATGCGCGTTGGTCCAGGCGATCTTGCCAGCGTGGTCGACGCATTCGATGCGCACATAGGTTTCTGTGCCGCGCAGAGAAAATTCCACATGGCGCAGGCCGTCGCGCGTCGGCGCGATGACGGTGCCGCCAGCGTTGATATAGCCGCCGCAGATGAAATTGACGCGCTCGCAGGCGCTGCAGTCGACCCAGACGGTATTATTTTCTTTGACGCCCCAGTTGTAGATGGCCGGGCCGCTGGAGGAATAATACTCGCCGCGGAGCATGGCTTCCACGATCGCATCGTGGTCGAGACGCTCAGCCTTGACAGAGATCCAGCCGCCGCAGGCGTCGTCGAAGAGGCCTTCGTTGTGGTTGTCGTCGCTGGCGAAGGCGAAAAGTTGACGGCCGCTGCGCAGGATCTTATCCCAGTAGGTGGTGTCGTAGCCGGTGGCGGACTCGTTCACGGTGTTGTAATTGTAGATCTCGAGCGCCCAGATGCCGTCGAGGTCGCAGAAATCGTCGGCGTCGACGCGGCTCCAGATGGGATGGTTGTAAGTGACGAAGCAGCCGTGGGATTTGAGCGTGTCGCGCACATTTTCGGCGACGGCGAGCCCGTCCCACTGGCCTTCGCTGACAGGCACCGGAAGATATTCTTTGTGGCTGAAATGTTCGCTCGCTTTTTCCTGCATGGCTGTTGTGCCAAGAATGCCGTGCATGTGATGGGTTTTCAGCCGCTGTCCGCTTGTGGGATCGACGAGATTTGCCGAGGCTTCGAGCCCGGGCAGGATGATAAACGCATCGCTGTCAAATTCTGCGCGGTAATCGGTGTAGCGGTCGTGCTCGCTCAGGCAGAGAAAGCTGTAGCCCTGACTTTTGAAAAGGGCGACGGCTTCTGCTGGCGAAAGATGGCCGTCGGAATTGGTGGTGTGGCTGTGGAGATTTCCTTTGTAGAAGCGGCCGCTTTCGGGAAAGATCGTTGTTGGCTTAAACATGGGCAGGCTCCTTTTCGACGCCGCGGATGGAGAGACAGTCATGCTCCGGAATGGAGAGCCAGACCTGGCTGCCGATGTCGTAGATGTTGAAGCTGCGGAAGAGGGTGTCGACGTAGAGCTTCATCGTGTCACACTGCACGGTGTAGCGCAGCACGTTGCCGCGGGGCACGCTCGCTGTGATGGTGCCGCGGAGGATGATGCTGCCGGTTTTGTCCGCTGGCTCCTCGGTGGAGATGGAGATCGTCTCCGGACGGATGGCGACGGTGTTTCCTGCTTCGATCGGCAGGCGCGTCGCCTGGTAGAAGGTGGTGCCGTCGATCTGGTTGTAGCTGCCGATAAAGCTGGCGGCGAAGGTGGAGACTGGTTTTGTGTAGACGCTCACAGGACTTCCCGCCTGCTCGATGCGGCCGGCGTGGAAAAGCTCGATGACGTCGCTCATGACCATGGCTTCGTCCTGGTCGTGGGTGACGAAAACGGTGGTCAGCCCCAGCTCGAGATGGATCTCGCGGATGCGCGTCTGCAGCTCCTTGCGCAGCTTGGCGTCGATGGCTGAGAGCGGTTCGTCGAGGAGCAACACCTTTGGTTCGGTTACGATGGAGCGCGCCAGCGCCACGCGCTGCTGCTGACCGCCGGAAAGATTGGCCGGATAGGATTTTTCCTTGCCCTTGAGATCAACGAGGGCGATGGCGTCGCGCACTTTTTTCTCGATCTCATCGGCGGAGCGTTTCTGCATTTTCAACCCGAAGGCGATGTTCTGTTCCACGTTCATATTTGGAAAGAGGGAATATTGCTGGAAAACCATGCCGATATTGCGCTGGCTGGCAGGCATGTTTGTGATATCCTGCCCGTCGAGGATGATCTGGCCGCTGGTGACGCTCTCCAGTCCGGAGAGGCAGCGCAGGAACGTGGATTTTCCGCAGCCGGAAGGCCCCAGCAGCGTGACGAGTTCGCCTTTGTTGATGTCGAGGTTGATCTCGTTCAAGACGGTGTTTTTGCCAAATTGTTTGACGACGTTTTTAAATTCGATGTAAGCCATTACTTCTGGCCCTCCCTGGAATCTTTTTTCTGAAGCTTGAGCATGAGCCCGGTGACGAGGAAAACGACAGCGAAAATGACGACGACGATGGCGCTCGCCAGCCCGCTGGAGGTGTACATGTTTTCGTTGAGATAGACGGAGACGTTTTCGTAGTTGTTGCCGGCGATGTTGTTTGCGAGTACGAAATCGCCGAAGACGATGCTTTCAGCGAGCAGTGAAGAAACGAGGATGCCGCTGAAAATATTTGGCAGGATGACCTGCACATAAGCGCGGAAGCGGCTGCAGCCCAGCACCTCTGCGGCTTGGATGAGGGTTTTGGCGTCGATGGCGTTGAGGCTGTTGCGAATGCCCTGGTAGATGTACGGAAGCACCAGGATCGAGTAGGCGCCGAAGAGCATGAACATGCGGTTCGAGAGGACGCCGTCCATGCCAGCGTAGATCGAGATGATGGAGATCGAGAGAATGACGCCCTGCAGCGCGTACGGGATCATGCAGATGAACTGCATGTATTTGCCGAGCCTGCGGTTCATGACGGTGATCGGATACATCGCCAGAAGCAGCAGCACGATCGTGATCAACACGCTGACGGCGCAGAGGATGAGCGTGCGCCCGATCGCCAGCCAGAAATCTGTGTCGGCGAAAAGCTCTTGATAATTGCGCAGCGTGAAGCCGCGTGGCAGCACGCCGGTCCATTCGGTGAAAAGGGAATAAACAAAGGTCGCGAGAAATGGCGTGACCAGATAGATCGCGATGAGAATGAGCACGATCTTTGCAGCGAGACTCGTTTTTTTCTTCATACCAGATCACGTCCTTTCGTGTTGCGTTTGGTGAAGTAGTTGTTGATCAGCGTCGCGACGACCATCAGCAGGATCAGCACGACGGCCAGTGCGCCGCCGGTGGCGCGGTCGATCTCGACGTCGCCCTTGTATTTCGAGGTGATCTGCAGCGCCAGCAAAGCGTAGTTGTTGCTGACGAGGGCGTAGGCGCTGGCGTATGCTGCGAGGGCGTTGGCGAAAAGCACAGAGAGCGTGCCGAGAATGCTCGGCAGCAGATTTGGAATGGCGATGCGGAACCAGTAATCCAGCGGTCCGGCGTTAAGGAGCATCGCAGCCTGTCGCCATTCCGGACGGATGCCGGCGAACGCTGGGATGAGCAGGAGCGTGGACAGCGGGATCTGGAAATAGATGTACAGGAGCATCAGGCCGTTGCCGCTGTAGAGATCGAAGGTCGAGAGAAATGGAATGCTGTTTTCACGCGCGAGCAGCGTCAGCACGCCGGTGTTTCCCATCAGCACCATGAACGCGAACGCCAGCGGCACGCCGGAGAAATTTGACGTCATATTCAGCAGCATCGTGAACGCATTCTGCACGCGCGGCGTTGCTTCTGTGGCGAAGCGCGCGCCGATGAACGCGACGATGATGCCGACGATCGCAGAGATCAGCGAGATTTTCACGCTGTTGATGATCGCCTGCTGATAGAGCGGCGTGGTGAAGATCTTGATGAAATTTTCCAGCCCGAAGGTTTCGCTTTCCTTGCCGATGAGACTCGAGTACACAAGCTGCAGGAGCGGCAGCAGCTCGTAGAGGATGACGACAACAGCGAAAGGAACCAGGGCGAGATAGCCAATGTATTTATTTTTCATGTTTTCCTCCTATGGAGCGCCATCCAAGAAGTCGAGCCGACAGGCGAAGACTGATTGGCGAATGGCGCCTATGCGAAGCCGGCCCAAGAAAGCGAGCCGTGAGGCGAAGCTTGATTGGTTGCCGGCAACTGCTAAACAGGCACCCGTTTTTGCGGATGCCTGTGTCGTCTGGTTGTGTGAAATGGAGACTATTGGATCATTGGAATGATGTTTTCCTGCCAGTAGGTGATGACATCCTGGGTGACATCGGTCCACTTGTCGTAGTCGATGGTCTGCACCTGATCGCCGTACTGAGCATCGTCGATCATTTTTGCTTTGACATCTTCAGGGATTTCCACGTCGTCGCGGATCGGCGTTGCATAGCCTTTGGCGAGATTGATCTGGCCTTCATCGCTGAGGATGTATTCGCGGGTCAGGCAGGCTGCCGCTGGATGTGGTGCATTTTTGTTGATGATCGTCGCGTAAGCAGAGCGCACAGATGCATCCTGAGGAATGTTGACGGTGAAGGAGGCGTCCGGATTATTTTCCACAGCGTTGTCGCGATAGTTCAGCGCGTTGTAGTCCCAGAGCAGCGCGCAGGCGATCTCGCCGCTTTCGATGCGGGCTACGGAAGTGTCGCCGATATCCAGACGGCCTTCTTCAGCGAGCTGGCTGAGGAAATCGTAGGCTGGCTGCATGTCGTCGATGCTGCCGCCCATTGCGTAAGCGATCGCGAGCACAGCGTGCTGCGCCTGAGCAGCTGCGGAAACGTCGCCGATCGTCACCTTGTAGTCGCCTTCGAGGATATCAGCGAAGCTCGTTGGCGCTTCTGGGATCTGTTCGTCGTTGGTGATGATGGAAATCGTGCCGTAGTAGCCGCTCACCCAGTCGCCATCGTCGTCCTTGGCCCAGTCAGGAATGCTGTCCCAATAGCTGGTCTTGTATTTGAGGGTGACGCCTTCTTCTTCAGCAACAGGTCCCCATTGCTGACCAACGTCGCCAATGTCCTTCGTGCCCTTTTCGCCTTCTTCTTTGAACATGGCGATCTCTTCAGAGCTGGACATATCCAGGTCGGTATGCTCAATGCCGTAGGTGTCGGTGATCTCTGTCCAGGTTTCGATCCAGTTTGCCCAGGTGTCCGGCATGCCGACAGAGGCCACTTCGCCTTCTTCCTTGGCCTGCGCTTCGAGATCCTCGAGGGACATGCTGTTGTAATCGACGGTGGTTTCTTCCGGTGCGGAAGCTTCGTCGCTCGATCCGCCGCAGCCAGCGAGGCTGACAGTGAGCGTTGCTGCCAGGAGCATCGCGGTGATCGTTTTGATACCTTTTTTCATCTTGTTCGTTGTTCTCCTTTCAAATCTGTAAGATGATGTCACGGGTATAATCATACCTGCTCCTTGTAAAATGCCCAAGCGGCCCCGTGTTAAATGTAGGAAAATGATGACGGACATACCAGCGGTGTATATTTTAACAGAAGTACCGGCGAAAAATTTTTCAAAAGAGCGCCAGCACCGGCATTCCGTCCGGAGTGGACAGCTCCCCTTTTTGTAAAACCTTGTTGCACGCGCAACAATGCTGCTTAACATCCCGCTCTGTCGGTGTAGCGCCGCGATGCGCCTGCCTGCGCATTGGTGGAGGCTTGCAAAAATATGAAGAAATGCGAAAAACATAATGCAATCTCGACGAAAATTCGGTATACTAGTAGATAGGCTAGAAAAAACAGGGAGGTGACTTTCCTTCATTATGATAGAGATCATTGCAGACAGCACCTGCGATATGACGCAGGAAGAATTAGAACGTTATCATGTGCATCTTTTGCCGCTGCACATTCTGCTCGGTGACGACGAATATCGCGACGGTCCTGGTTTCGACATGCAGAAAATGTACGCCTGGGCAGATGCCCACCAGTCGACACCGAAAACCTCAGCGCCATCCCTCGAGGATATGATCGCGCTGCTTGAGCCGATCCTTGCGCGTGGTGGTGAGGTCATCGGTCTGCCGATCGCAGCGCCGCTCTCTTCGTCGGGAAATGTGATGCGCGTCGCTGCCGAAAGTCTCGGCGCTGCTGATCGCGTCCACGTTGTCGACACCAAAACCCTTTCCTACGGCATCGGCATCATGGCTATGAAAGCATCGGAAATGGCCGACGCCGGCGCGAGTGTGGACGAGATCATTGCGACGCTTGAAAGCATGGCTGAGCGCGTACACGTCAGCTTTGTTGTCGACACGCTCACCTACCTTTATCGCGGCGGCCGTTGCAGCGGTGTGGCTGCGCTCGCCGGTAATGTGCTGCGCATCCATCCGCGCATCGCTGTCACCGACGACGGCAGTCTGGCGCCGGATCACAAATACCGTGGCAAGTTGCACCATGTCATCGATGCGTACATGGATGACATCATGCCACATCTGGAAACCGCCGATCCTGAATACGTCGCCATCGTTTATTCCGCCGGTCTTGATCAGAAGATCCTCGATGGCGTGCGTCAGCGCGTCGAGGAGATGCATCGCTTCAAAAAGATCATCGTCGGCCAGGCTGGCGGTGTCATCACCAGCCACTGTGGCCCGGGCACATTTGGCATGGGCTATTTTGACGCCAAATGAAAAACAAACGTCTGAGCAGGAGCGCTCAGGCGTTTTTGTTTGCATAGCGCCGCGCGCTATCTTATAATAATAGCTAGAACATTTAATGAAAGAAGGCGTTCTTCATGAAATATGTCGTATTTGGCGCCGGTGGTACCGGCGGCATTCTTGGCGGTCAGCTTGCGAAAGGTGGCCAGGATGTGACGTTGATCGCTCGCGGCGCACATCTCGCTGCGATTCAGGAGCAGGGCGGATTGTTTTTTGACCGCGTCTGGAACGGCACCAGCGAGACCGTTCCTGTCAAAGCCTGTACAGCCGAGGATTATCAGGAGACGCCGGATGTGATCCTTGTTTGTGTCAAGGGCTATTCCCTTGAAAGTGTCGTGCCATTTATCCAGCGTGTGGCCGGCTCGGAAACCGTCGTGCTGCCGATCCTCAATATTTATGGCACTGGCGGAAAATTACAGGCAATGCTGCCGGACATTGATGTGCTCGATGGCTGTACCTATCTTTACGCTGAGATCAAGGAGCCAGGCGTGATCTTGCAGAGCGGTCCATACTGTCGCATCGTTTTCGGACCGCGCGATCATCAGGTGGAGGACCCGCGCTATCAGCAGATGAAGCGCGAATTTGACGCCTGCGGCATCAGCGGTGAACTAACCGCGCACATCCAGCGGGATGCCCTGCAGAAATTCTCTTACGTGTCGCCAGTTGGCGCTACGGGACTGTATTATAATGCAGTGGCCGCCGATATGCAGAAGGAGGGCGCGCCGCGCGATTGCTTCATTGCCATGGTACGCGAAATCGCAGCCCTTGCCGAAGCCATGGGCTGCCCGTTTGATCACGATGTCGTGCCTGACGATCTTGCCATTCTCGATGGCATCGCACCGACGGCGACGACCTCCATGCAGCGCGATATCGCCGACGGTCATCGTTCAGAGATCGATGGGCTCATTTATGAAGTTGTGCGGCTCGGCGAGCGTTATGGTGTCGCCGTGCCAACCTATGCAAAAGTCGCAGAAGAAATGAAAGCACGCGGTCTTCAATGATCGTGTGCGTCTGAGAGAGGAGGCGCCTCATGACCCCTGAAGAGATCAATGCCATTGTTGCCAATCAACGCGCCTATTTTAACAGCGGTGCCACCCTCGACATCGAGGGGCGCCTGCGGGCGCTGCGCACCTTGCGTGCCGCTATCGTCACATATGAAGATGTCATCGCCGCTGCGCTCGAGCGAGATCTTGGCAAGAGTGCAACAGAAAGTGTGATGACTGAGACCGGTATGGTCAAAAGTGCACTGAACCATATGCTGCGGCACACCGCCCGCTACGCCAAAACCAAGCGCGTGCGCACGCCAGTGGCTCAGATGCCGGCAAAGAGCCTGCACAAGCCGTCGCCGTTTGGCGTTGTGCTTGTCATGAGCCCGTGGAATTATCCGTTCCTGTTGACAATGGAACCCCTCATCGAAGCCATCGCCGCTGGTAATACCGTTGTTGTCAAACCGAGTGCCTACGCACCAAACACGAGTGCACTTATTGAGAAACTCATCCATCAGTATTTTGATCCAAGCCTTATTGCTGTTGTTACCGGTGGCCGCGAAGAAAACCAGGCGCTGTTGGACGCAGAATTTGATCACATTTTCTTTACCGGCAGTCAGCATGTCGGCAAAGAAGTGATGCGCAAAGCAGCCGCCCATCTCACACCGGTTACCCTCGAACTTGGCGGCAAAAGTCCGTGCATTGTTGAACGTACGGCGAACATCCCTCTCGCCGCTCGCCGCATCGTCTTTGGCAAATTCCTCAATTGCGGCCAGACCTGTGTTGCGCCGGATTATATTTACTGCGATGCTGCGATATATGACGATCTCATGCGCGCGCTTGTCGCCGAAATCCGCACTCAGTTTGGCGAGTCACCGCTGGAAAACCCAGACTATGGCCACATCGTCAACCGCAAGCATTTCGACCGACTCTGCAGTCTCATCGATTCGGAAAAAATCGCTTATGGTGGTCGCACCGCACCGGACGATCTGCAGATCGAACCGACCATTCTGCGTGACGTAGAGTGGGGCGATGCCATCATGCAGGAGGAGATCTTCGGGCCGATTCTGCCAGTGCGGCGTTACGAGAATTTCGGTGATGCCATCGATCAGCTCAACGATATGCCGCGACCTCTGGCGCTTTATATTTTCACCGAGGATAAAGTCATCGCGCGTCAGGTGATGACTCGCCTGCAGTTTGGTGGTGGCTGTGTCAATGATACCATTATTCATCTCGCCTCCAACGAACTGCCGTTTGGCGGCGTCGGTGCCAGCGGCATGGGCGCTTATCACGGCGAGGCCGGTTTCCGCACCTTTTCCCATGAGAAGAGCATTGTCGACAAGGTCACCTGGTTCGACCTGCCGGTGCGCTATCAACCGTATAATAAATGGAAAGACCGCATGATTCGCTTGTTCATGCGATAAAATTGGCAGAATTACCACTGAAAACATAGAAATGTCATGTTTGCTTAATGCTAAACATGGCATTTTTGTATTTTATGGGGCGTGACCCGGTTGAGCCCGCTCCCGCGTGCTCAACAAAAAACATGCATTAAAATGTATGTGGGGTGATTCTTATATTAGCTAAATATCCTAATAAACGTAACGTCATTGAATTTGTCAGCCTGGATGCCATGGTTCCGGATGATCATCTTCTCCGTAAAATAGATGCTGCCATTAACTTCGACAGAATATATGATTTCGTAGAAGATCTTTATTGTGAAGACAACGGCAGACCAAGCGTCGATTCCGTCAGCCTCTTTAAAATCGTTCTCATCCAACACATCTATGGCATTCCATCTCTTCGCCGTACCTTGGAAGAAATCAATATGAATATGGCATATCGCTGGTTTTTGGGCATTCCCATCAATGATCCCATCCCGCACTTTTCTACCGTAAGCCATAACTTCAAACACCGTTTCTCTCAAAAAACGATAGAATATGTTTTCCGCTGGATCCTCAATACCGCGGCAGAAGAAGGCTATCTTGATACAGAAGCCATCTCCATTGACGGCACACATATTAAAGCCAGCGCCAACACAAAGAAAAAGGCAAAGAAAGCTGTGCCAAAGCAAACAAAACGTTATGCCAAAGAGCTGCTGGAAGAAGTCAATAAAGATCGGGAAGAACATGGTAAGATGCCCTTCGATGACGATGACAACGAACCGCCAGAAGAAAAAGAAGTGACCGTCTCAACAACCGATCCTGAAAGCGGACTCTTCCATAAAAGAGACCACAAAAAATGCTTTGCCTATGAAGCCCATACCGCATGTGACAGCCACAACTTTATCCTGGATGTTGTTGTAACAGCAGGAAATATTCATGACAGCGTCGCCTTTGACCCTCTCTATGATCAGTTATGTGCCCATTATCCAGAACATCAAATCGTTGTCGCAGACAGTGCCTACAAAACACCATGGATTTGCAGAAGACTATTTACCGATGGACGTGTTCTGTCTACAGCCTACACCAGACCTAAAGGTAAAAAAGAAGGTCATCCATGGTATGAGTATGTCTACGACGATCACTATGACGACATCATCTGCCCGGAAAACAAAACACTCCACTATGCCACAACCAACCGCAACGGGTACAGAGAATACAAAAGCAGGAGCTACATCTGTGAGAACTGTCCAACGAAAGAACAGTGCACCAGCAACGCAAAGAATGAAAAGATTGTTACCCGACATATATGGAGCGACTATATAGAGAAGGCAGAAGATGCCAGACATACAAAGAAATACCGCGACCTGTACAAGGAAAGACAGGAAAAGATAGAGCGTGTCTTTGCAGATGCAAAAGAGAAACACGGGATGCGCTATACACAGTACAGAGGCTTGGCCCAGGTGACAAAGTGGGTGAAGCTTAAATATGCTGCGATGAATTTGAAGAAGTTGGCAATATGGAAATGGAAGAATACACACGGGATGCCGGTAGCAGCTATTTGAGGGGAATAGCTGCTTATTTTATGTAAGTTTCATGTAGCAAATAAGAAAACCCAGCTTCGGTGAACTGTCCCCCCAAAAGTTGGACACTATAAAAATTAAATAGCTTGTTTTGCTAAGGATTGGC
>OKRW01002000.1_pt1 | contig 15796 bp, 10 predicted proteins | sample 1601151 | NCBI WGS metagenome assembly OKRW01 (sample SAMEA3541471, study PRJEB24748) | human gut metagenome | biome: human gut; feature: human-associated habitat; material: faeces | place: China | collected 2012 | reverse complement strand
CGTTTTGCGATTGATTGCTCCAACCGCCGAACTAGCTGTTTTTTACTGTAATGGGTCGTCTGTCGACGCAAGACCTCGATGACTGATTTCCGTCTCGAGCAAGTGGCGGATTATCTCTGCACCATCGAACTCGGCCTAGTCAAGTACGAGACCAAGAAGGATGGCGAGACATACAACAAATTCTTCGGAGGTATAGGCTCTTTCAAGAGGAACTGGCTCAAGCAAGCCCGCAACAAGCGGATATAGGTGGTTCCGCAACCCCACAAGGAAGCAAACATCTCTCCTTCGGTGAGGAGGCAGACTGCCGGCGTGAAACCCCAGGCGACAAACTTCGAGCAGCGAAATCCGAAGCGCAAGCAAGAGCATCGCGGACATTAATCGGCAGCATAGCCCCGTATATAAACGCAGGCGCGGATTCGCTTAAAACCACGCCTGCTATCTGGCAATATCATTAATCGAACGTTTGTTCAGCTCCCCCCACTCAATCGCCGCCGCAACAAACCCCAATCGACAGCAGCCTCGTTCGCGGCGATTTCGAAGTTGCACCTCACAATGCCCTCGTCAATCACATTGAGCCCGTTTTGCGGCGCATCAATGCGCACGGTTTTCCCGTCGGAAAGCAGCGTGATCTTAAAATTCTGGTTATTCATCGCCGTAGGTGCCAGCTGCGCGGCTTCCATGGCCGCCGCAAACCACGCCGGCACCTTCGCGCATTCGACGGAAGAAAGCGCCTCGACGCTCTTCGTCTTCCGTGGAAAGCCTTGCGTTTTCCCGTGGCCCACCGCAATGATCAGGCGAATTTTCTTTCCCGGCGCCACAACGGCGTGCGATTTCTTGCGCGAACACAGCGCGCACCAGCACGTATTGAACCCCATATCTTGCGCGGCAAGCACGATTTTCTGGCCCCAATAGCCAATGGCCTCGTCGGCGGCCACGCAGCGCACCTTGGCGTCATCAACCACAAATGCGACATGCGTGCGGCACCCGCGAATCAAACCGAAACGCGCAATCACGTTGAAAACCTCGGGGTTGTCGCCCACAAGTTGAATTTCAAGGCCGCTTTCGCGCGCGTATTCCTCAACCACGGCACCAAGCGCGTCGAACTCAGCCCGCGAAAGAGGCCCTCCGTCATATTCGCGCACGGAATGGCGCTCTCGAATCGTCTCAACGGTAATCATACACCTGCTCCCTTTCGCCGCGCCGCTTCATTGAGCCCATTCTACGCAACTACGCACAGGGAAGCGCCCGTTCGATCATTTCATCGAAATCGACTTCGTGGGGCACGCGCGAACGCATTCGCCGCAACGCGCGAGCGTTTCACGACGCAGGTCAGCAAGCCCGCCATTCGGAAACGCTCAATCAAACCGCTGAACGCCACCAACCTGAAACGATACTCTCGCCGAACCAGGCGTCTAGCGATCGAGCCCGAGCGCCTCGGCCCACGTCTCTTCCCTAAAACCGGGGATCACGAAATCGTCACCCACGAGCAGCGGACGCTTCACGAGCATGCCATCGGTCGCGAGCGCATCGAAACACTCGGCGTCGGTCATGCCGGCGTCGAGCTTCGCCTTAATGCCAAGCTCGCGATACTTCATGCCAGACGTATTGAAAAAACGGCGCAACGGCAACCCCGAACGCGCATGCCATTCGGCAAGCTCGGTCGCCGTGGGGTTTTCGGTCGTGATGTCGCGATCAACGTATTCCACGCCATGCTCGTCAAGCCACTTCTTGGCCTTTTTGCAGGTGGAACATTTCGGATATTCCAAAAACAGCACGCTCATGAACAGCCCTTTCTCGAACTCGAACAAATACGCAGCAGCCTATGTGCGCTGGGCGCGAACAAACAAAACCGAACACGCAACATAGATCCGCACGAAACAGAGCCACTAACCACGGCGCCAAACAGCGAACCCAGCCGACGGCAAAATTCTCGACAAGCCGCCGTCTTGCCGAGAGTGCCGCTGATCGCCCAACCGCCCGCCGCAACCTACGTGCGCTGGGCGCGCGGCCCGTGAGTCACGTAGCAAATCGCCGCCGCCAACGCGTCGGCGGCGTGATCGGGGTGAGGCACCTCGTCCAAACCCAAAATCTGCTTCACCATATACTGGACCTGGTCTTTTTCGGCAGTGCCCTCGCCCACCACCGCAAGCTTGATCTGGCGCGGCGTGAATTCGCCAACCATAAGCCCGCCCTGCGCGCACGCCACGAGCGCCGCACCACGAGCCTGCCCCGTGGAAAACGCCGCCGTGATGTTTTGCCCGAACCACACGGTTTCGATGCCGACGCATGTAGGCTTAAAGCGATCAACCACTGCCCCTATTTGCTGCGCGATTTTCAACAAGCGTTGCGAAAGCTCCATTGACGCAGGCGTTGACACGCAGCCGTACGCGAGGCATCGAAGCCGCGATCCATTCTGCTCAACAATACCCCAGCCCGTATTGGCCAAGCCAGGGTCGATGCCCAATATGATTCGATGGTCGCCTCGCACGCCCGCCCTTTCGCTTTCCGAAAACAATGCCTTGGATTCTAGCGCAGTTGCCGCCCATGGAGTTGATGCCGCGAAAGCAAAACCATTTCAACTTGAACGCCCACATGTCGAACAAAGCGGATCGCAAGCATGTCGAATTAACGCGGGGCTCTACAAATTGCGCCAACGCAGAAGAATGCTGCCGGCTAATCCGCTTCCCAGCAGCTTTCTGTATGATATTTTGCTATCTTGCTATCTATCTACCAAGATAGCAATAGGCAAACCAGTCGTTTCATCTGCGATAACGAGTGAAAGGTGCCGTCCAAAATTGCCAGTATCGAGCGACAGTGCTCGCGAATAACCGCGCAGAAAACCCATCGCCTACGCCTCAGTCGCACGCAAAAACTAGCCGACGAACGCCTGCACTTCCAGCACAAACGTATGGGGCGTCGAAGCGGGTTCCCACTGGTCTGCGAGCAGCACGGGGCCATTCGCGACACCGATCTTGTCCAATCCGAACTGAAAGCATTCGGAAAAATCCGCCGAGCGCACGCGGTTGCACGAATACCGCCCAGCAGGAAGGCGCACAAGCGTCATTCCCTTCTCCAGCGCGACACGCGTTGCGGCCTCGGCGTCGAAGGGATAGCTCGGCAGCATCTCCACTTGCACGTATGCACCGAGCCCGTTTTCTTCCCCTAACGAAACGCCCAAGAAAGGCGCGCCAAGCCCGCGCGCAACCCCTTCCGTATACAGGGGGACAAGCCGCATGCCCGGCGCGGCTTCGTATATCGCGCTCGTCACCCGAGCATAGCGGCGCATATCGAAATCGCCGCCAAGCGGCGCGCACAGCACAAGGCGCTCGCCGAATTCGCGCTCATAGCGCTTCTTCGATTGGAATCGTTGCGACTCGGCGATCTCGTCGGCATAGCGGTCGAGCTGCAGAAGCTGCGCCTCGGCGCGCCCGATGCGCTCCCTCGCCAGTTCGCGCCCCTTCTCGATAAGCTCGCTTTGCCCGTAGCCCAAAGCCGCGGTCGAAGCGATTTCTTTCAACGGAACACCCAGCTCAATGAAGGTGGTCACCATGTCTAAATCGGAAATCTGATTGATGGAGTAGTACCGATACCCCGATTCCTCATTCACGTAAGCTGGCTTAAGCGCACCGACGCGCTCGTAATACCGAAGCGATTTCACCGAAACGCCGCGCAGCTTCGCGAATTCACCAATCGAAAGCAGCTCTTCTTTCATGCATCTCCCATCTGCCACAAGGAGGCGCCTGGCCGACTCTCCCATCATGGGATAGTCTAAGATGCGGACCCCTGGTTTTTCAAGATGCGAAGTCGAGCCTTTGCATGTCGCCCCACCCCGCGAACCGTGCGAAGACCGGAAGAGGGCAAACCCGCAAACATGGGCACCTCGACCACGCCTCGCAAGCCACGTGATGACTCTTCACGCTAAGCATCCCCGTAGGGCCAGAAACCCAATCTCCAGCACGCACAACCCCTGTTGGATGGCCGCCGCGAAAGCCCCAGGCTTCAAGCTCCAGGCAGGGCCATCAGGCGCATGCGCGCGTCGTGCGCGTCGTAGACCCATGTGCCCCTGGAGCCTTACACCCCAAGCGCGTTCGCAAGTCGAATCGAGAATGCCGTTACCTGGCCATTTTCGAGATAATTGGGCAAGCCCGCCTCTCGAAGCGCCTGGCAATACGTCGTTTCGGGCGCAAGCTCGCTCAAACGCAGATACGTACCAACGGCCGCGGCATAGTCGCTGCGCGATTCCGCGAACAAATCGAGCGCGGCAAGCGCAGAAGTACCATACGCGGCGTAGTAAAACGGCGAGGTGAACAGGTGCGACGTCGAAAGCCATTCATTCTCGTCCGCCGGCCACGAGTACTTCTCATACACCTCAGTCCAAATGGCATCGACCTTATCGACCGTCAAATCGGGCTCGCAATAGACGCGCGTCTCCGCTTCGTTTATGGCAAACCCCTCGCGTACCGCAACTAGCTTGTCGAACAGCACGTATTCTCGAAGCGCATCGCCATACCCGGGGCAAAGCACGTCGTAATGGTCGTAGCACAGAAGCTCCAAGCCCTGCGACATAATTTCCTGCACATCAACAACGGTATTGGGCATAAACGAATTCGCGCGCACCCGATACATGTGGTTGAAGTGGCCGAATTCATGCACGATTGCCGCGCAGTCCGCCACTTCAGTATTGGGATTCACGAAAACGCAGCCATCGTTGTACGCCGCCATTTCCACGGTATAGCTGTTGCGAACCTTAGCTTCCGACGCCGATATGTCATACAAGCCGTTATCAACAAGGTGGTCAAACGATTCCCCAAGCGCAGGCGAAACACGCGCCACGCATGCCCGCGCGTTCGTCATAAGCGTCTCTTCGCTTTCGTCGAGAGCATCGAAGGCGCCATCGATATCGTCGTCCATAACATTGGCCACATAGTTCTGATACACCGGCACGAATTCCCTCGCAACCTCATCTTGCGCCGCCTCAATTTCGGCCATCGTGTAATCGCGCCCATATTCCGTAGCGAACACGTACTCGACGTAGTTCTCGTATCCCAAGCTTCGCGCCCAGGCATTGTTCGCATTGACGAGCTCAACGTAGAGGCGTTTGAGCTCGGCGTCGCTCGCATCCCGCGACACGAGCGCACTGTATTGGCTCGCAAGATTGTCACGCTTCGCTCGCAACGCAGCGCTTTCCGAAGACATCGTGCTCGAATTGTCCAGAACGCTCGAGAATCCCTCGCCGACATGGACCCCGAAAGCCTCTCCGTGCTTCGATTCAAGCGCATCCATGAATGCCTGTGCGCACTCTTGGTAATGGCTGCCATACGCCGCCTGCTTTGCCACATACGCGCTCGCAGCGGCCTCGTCAAAGCCGGCGCACGCGCGGTCAAGGTCGGCAAGCGCACGATTGCTCGACAGGTCGGCGAAAAGACGCTCGAGCTTGTCGTAGGCATCCAGAAGGACCGACGCATCGTTGCCGTCCATCGCCGCCCGGAACTCTTGAAGTGCCGCGTTATATGCCACCTCGTCGAAGGAATCACGCGAACGGTCGGGCAAGGCCACGTCCCAATGCTCGACCTCGTTTCCGTATTCGAATTCGACGGGCGCCGAGGAACCTTCCCCCGTTGCGTTGCCGTCCGCTTCGCCTCCGCCGTTATCACCAGAGCCGCACGCCGAAAGCGCCAGCGCGCAGAGCGCCAGAATCAGAACCGCCGCGAACCAAGAGCGCGTGCGCGCGGCGCGAAACCAAGTTGCAGCTTTGCCTTCGAGGATTGCAGAGTACATTGCAGACACCTCCCTTGATGAAGCCTCGAACATAACCATTTTCATCGTAAGGGGGAATGGCTAAAGCAGGAATCGCCTCGTGGCCAATTGGGAATGCCTGGGCACGACCACACGTCTGATTTTGGGTTATCCGATTTCACACGCGCGAAAGCATGAGGCTACCCCAGCTTTGCTGATAGGTTAATTTGCTAATAGGCTATTCTACTATTCTGCTAGCTGATTATCTTGCTATCTGGCTATCCTAATTTAAGAATATCGCCGAATTGCTGGGGCACGCCGCCCACACAGATGCCCGATAGACCGAAATACGTAACCGCACGAATGCATCTCTTCGGTTGCATCTCATGGGTTCATTTCGAAGGTTACGTTTCTTAGGATGCGTCTCTCGGCTTGGCCCCACGGCTTGCACCCTCTGGGCGTTTTCCTCATGCGCTGATATCACAGGTCGCACCTCCCGGGCTTTCGTCTCACTGACTCATCCCTAGGTCCATTGCATAGCTCGCGCCTCGAAAGCTGATAGGCCGCTTTTTATGAAGAGCATGCACTTGCCCCAAAACGACCTTATGTCTACTTATAGAAATGCTTAATCCCGGCTGTCGACACCCGAGAACTCCCCTTTTCACGCTGCTTTCGTAGGAGCATAGGTAAATAGTAGGCGGGGCAATAAACTTTAGTTTTGCCTTGCAGGAAGCATGAAAATATCATTGCAGAAACGAAGAGGGAACCCTTATCCCCGAACACACAAGCCGCCCTTAAACTTATTTAGTCCATTCCATCTAAGCGCGTCCCCTATTGGTCTCATTCACGTACAAATCGCACCATTCGTTTGAGTCTTTTTATTGCTCTATCCAAGTGATCTATCGCATTTTCTTAGAACTCTTCAAGAGCGAATCACCCTTACGCGAATGCTCTCAAGACCATGAAACCAAGCACTATTCCGTTTTCTCAATAAGCGTAAAGGGCCCTTCTTCCAGTCCGCCAACACTGGAATGATTGATTCCATGCCCGCGTCTTCCTTTAGGAAATTTTGAACTATATCAAGATATCCGTAGTACCCCCCCCCTGCAACTTATTTCATCAATCCGTTTCTTGCTTTTTCATAAGACTGAACTAACTCCCTTTATTCCAAACCCGATTCGTCTTCTTTCCTTCTCCCTCTCCTTTTCCCTCTACCACTCTTGCGCATCAGGGAGCCTTGTTCCCTCTCGCCATTATTTCTTTCACGTGGTGGCGATCTTGCTCATTTGAGTTCTATGACACGTGTAAAATCTCAACTGCATTCTTATTTTATTATCCCTCACTTTATTTTGTTCTTACGTAAACTACGTACGATTTTCTCTTACAAATGAGCTTTTTCTTGCGACTCGCTAATAAGCTTTCCGCCCTTCAGCACCACCAAGTTCCGCTCCTGATATAAAGGCGAAAACCATCCAGCCCTCAACCCTCTACCCTTTTATGCCGATTGTCGACAACCCTCGGATCGCGCTATAACGCTATGCCGAAACCTAATTTCGTTCTTGCGTAGCTTGAGGTCAAAATTCTGCATCAATCATAGTTTTCTCGTGTATTCTTTACATAGTAAAGATTAACGTTATTCCTGTTCATTCGACTGTATAACATTTCGACATTTTCTGCCATTTAATTCAATTGCACGGCTCGAAGCATTGCCTATTTTCTTCCTTATTTACACCCGGAAACTACTTCGCAGCCAATCCCCTCACGCTCATTTTCAGCTTTGATTATTCTGCGCACGCCTGATAAGCGTTCTTAAGCGACGCGATTTGCTACCCAGTAGTCACAGAGCACGTCCTTCTATTCGCCCCGAGATCTAATTGCTTTTTCAATATTCGTTAGCGCGGCCTAATTAATGGAGTCTGTTTTCAGTTTACATTTTTATTGCCCCTGGTCTCTTCTCGTATGTGGCCCGATGACGAATCAAGCTTTTCTCAATTGCATACTGGCTTTAGCACCTGATATATCGGCCTTATCCCACGCATGCATTGACCCTCAAAGTGTGCTCTCGCCACGAGGCGCGAAGAACGACTCAACAGGTGAATTTCTTCCAATTGAATCCGATGATCAACTAGTTCCCCCGGTCTCCTTGTCTGCCCTATTTCAGACAGGTTAAGACCAAATTGCAACCGCCCCCTCATGGTCATATTCGAGTCGTTTTATAATCCGCAATTCCCCTTATGGGGCCGTCTGTCTTAGTATGCGATAAATAATGAGGCGTTAATGCAAAACAAGCGCGCATCGCAGCTCCGTCCCCTGAACTCCAGAAGAAAACGCCAAGAGTTCTTATGAGGAACATGACCCCAACGACCAATCTCTCACTCGCTTCGCGAATGCGGCCTCTCAATTTTCATCGCATTCAATATGCCGCGGTTTTCAAATCCCTGCCGCGATTCCAAATACCATCGATATGATTTCGAATTTCTCGAACGATCCCCTGTCAATAACAAGCAGACAAACGATACATTGCTATCCATTCTCCATTCAACCAGAAGGAAACCAGAATGTAGTATTGCCGCTAAACAACGCACCCTAGGGAGCGAGCGAAAAGTCCATCGGATCTGTCCTTCAACGAGTTGCACCCTCGACCTTGCTTGCATGCGCCCGCGGCTCGCCATCACCCCAGTTCGTCCTCAATACCAACACGGAAGGATGGCGTGAGCTAAACCGACTTAAGAATCGAACGAAGAACCTCCCATAGCGCGAAAAGAGACAGACGTGACCAAAAAAGACCCCGTCTGAGACGCCTCCTGCGACAAGATATCCAATCAAAACGTGTACTTGTACCATTTTTCTCAAAATAGGGTCTTATTTTCGCTCTCAAGGCCGATTTCGACCACGTGCGTACTTTCTCCTAGGTCCTCGTTCTTTTCTGGAAGAATGCTCTATGGCTACCCGACCCACAACATCGACTCCAACAGAAATGCGTCCTTCACTTAGAGATCACCATGGAAGCTTGGCTTTCCCACCTTTTTTGCACCAGCTTTTTAACGCGCCGCATCTTATGATGCGCCTTTGCCGCTTCCTCGTGCGTTCCCTAGCCATCCCTGCCTCTTCTTAGTTGTTTTTTGACTTCTTATCATGAGGTCATCACTAAATTTATTCTGATCAATATTTTGCTATTCTGCTATCTTCCTAGCTATCTAGCTATTCTTACCTCATATTTTGCCTGCTCATAAAGCACTTCATACGCTTAGTGGTAGACTTTCTCTGCATAACAATTCGCGTTCATCCAAAAGGAATGTTAGTAGCAGGCTACCTTGCTAGTTTGCTACTCTGATATCTCACTAACTCCAAAATGGCCACTCTACGCAGCGGCTTAAGTTAAGGATTTTGATTAAAGCAAGACTCTAAACAGCCCCCAAATTCTTGAGAATCAAATCCATACTCGATCGCATTTCGGCCCGCAACAATCCTCAGCCGCTCTACATATGCCTTTGTTGCACGTCGCTCCGCACAGGCAACCGACCAAACAACTGCACTTCTTCAGAAATTAGGGGCGGTCATACGCTCTTCAAAACAGGCGAAAGAGGGCGGGGGTGTTTCGTTCGACATTCCTCGTGAATTAAAGGGTGCTAGAGCCTCTCTCGTAAGCAAAGCAAGACATACGAGCAATTCTCTTACAGAGGCAAAAAGAAGGGGAGTGATATCCCGCATTCTTAACCCCACATGCACATACCCCCAAATGGCGCTTCCAGCATAAGGTAGGGGAGTGGGCAAAACACGAGACATGCGCAACGGAGCAACCGGGTCCATTGCTCTGTTGCGCCAAAGCTCAGCCAATTCGGGTATAGCTACCCTAATGGATGCTATTAGGGTAGCTTGCTATTTTGCTATCTTTAGACCACACAAACATAGCTTTCGAATCCACTTACAAACCGATTGGGCGAAACAGCAATACTATCAATCTAGCTAAATATTTCACTACTTTATTATTCTGTTATGAGCCTATTTTTCTACTTAGCTATCTTGCTAGCTAATTATCAGAGTAGCTACTAAGCAAGCTATCCCGTTAGTATGATAACGAGTTATTTGACTATTCTGTTAGCTGAGTAGCTAGCTAGTCTAATCGCTTATTAGTTTCATATCTCGCTATTTTGTTAGCTGAATATCTGATTAGCTGGTTAGCTACATAGCTTGGGAGTTTCCTATCCGTCTATTTTATTAGTCTATTATCTTGCTAACTTCTTATTTCGCTACTATCTTATCTATCTAGCTCTTTATCATGCTACTTAGTGATTCTTCTAGTTCGCTAGCTTGCGAGTTATCTAGTTCACTATCTGGGTATCTTATTATCTCAATAGCAAGATATGCGGCTAATTAATTATCTAAATAGGGGGATATTTTGTTAGTACGATACGGTGTTAGCTGAATATCGTGATAAAATGCTATTCAGATAGATTGATACGAATTTAGTAATCCCAGGTAGAAGGTAAAAATGGGCAAAACATACTCAGTGGCAAACCGAAAAGGTGGTTGCTCAAAAACGACAACAGTAGGCGCACTTGCATCTGGCTTAAATGAGCTTGGCTGCAAAGTCCTTGTTGTAGACATGGACCCCCAAGGAAATATTTCAGATTGGGCTGGCTTTAACACCGATGGTCAAAACACCACCTACGAAGTAATCACGAACCGCTGCGAAGCTTCTGAGGCGATTTACGAGACAAAACATTACGATTTGATGCCTGCAGATAACGACTTGTTTGCATCGGAAACCGAGCTTGCTAACGCAATCGATCGTTATGAACATATGCGCGATGCTTTGAAATCGGTTAAAGATGATTACGATTTCATTCTTATCGATACGCCACCAAATCTGTCAACGCTGTCAATCAATGCTTTCGTGGCATCCGATGGCGGTATCATTGTCACGACCGATACTGGTGCGTTTTCAACAAAGGGCATGAACGATCTTGCTGAAACTCTTGCTATGGTGAGCAAAAAATTAAACCCTCAGGCAAAGGTAATTGGCATTCTGCTTACGCGTTTCAACCCACGCTTCAATGCAATGAAGGTCATGCGTGAAGTTACTGAGAAGTTCAGCGCATACTTCGAAGCGCCTGTTTACGACACCTTCATTCGACAATCGGTAGCCGTTATGGAATGCCAAATGGAATCGGTTGACCTCTTCGACGCACCGAAACAATCGGCAGCCATTGCCGACTATCGCGCATTTGTCGCAGAATTCCTTCATAATGAAAGCGCCAAAGAGCAAGAGAGCGAGAAGTAAATGAGCAGGACCGGAACCGACCCCAACAAGATCCTGATGGGAGACCTGAAACCTGAACTGGCTGCAAAGGCTGACATGCTCTCGAGCAAATTTGCGCCAAAACCTAGACGCGCAGTAGAGACCGAGGAGCCAGCCGCACAGGCTCCTGCAAAGCAGATCAAAGAGGCATCGATCCCCGTTGCGAAGAAAAAAGCCAAACAGGAAAAGAAAGTTGAAGCAGCTCCCGTTGAAGAAGAGCTTACCCAAATGAACATTCGTATTCCTGTAAGCCTTAAGCGTGACATTGACAGGATCGTCTTCGAAAAGAAGTACGCAGGCGAAGATGTGAATATCAAGAGCCTTGTTAGCCAATGGATTCAGGAGAGCGTCAAGAAGGAACTGCGCAAGAATGGCTAGTCGCCTCCCGGTACGCGTCCCGCTCTATGGAGACGCGTACCAGTTCGTTCCCGCACGAACAACAATTCTCAATCCAGCGCTTAAAGGGGAAGCTACACAGCTCTATCTTCTATGGGCCACAATAGGGGAGGGGAGCAATAAAGGCATACTTTCTGATATAACGAATGACGAAACTATTCCTATTTTTGCATGGCTGAGTGACGATGAACGTTTTCTTACAAGCGCATATCAACAAGACTACGAATTTATTGAATGTGTAAAAGAAATCGTGACGTTCAGCAACTTTCCCTCTGGGTCACAAATTGAGCTTGCAATAGCAAAGCCCCAGGTCACAAACGATGGACCCGGCATGGTTGCACGCTTTTCCATAACAGTGTAATAGCTAAATAGATTACTAGCCTGCTATCTAATTAATAGAATAGTTAGATAGCAGGCTAGTTTTATACATCAATAGCGAGCTAGTCCTAGAAAAAGCGAAGTATCCATAGCAATAAACTATATAGAATGGTTGCCCGATCGCGTATCATCGACATTTGCCAAATCGCATGCAGCAACCCAATATTTCAAGACAGTAGGGTAGGAAATACCCGTAACCTTGGAAACAAAGTTCTTCGACGCACCAGGATTTTCAATCAAAACACTCGCGATTGCCGCCGTTTTCTCATCGCGAGATTTTTGAGAATATGCAGGACGAGCGACCTCCTCGAGATGAGCGACACGCGTACGACCGTTACGCTTCTCCGGCTCGCCAAATGGATCAAAACCAAGAGTGCGAACTTCAGAATTCCTCGTCTGCCAGTTATCCTTCTTGTAGCCCATCAAAGCGTTATCGATATCTCGGCGGGTGAGGGGAGTGCCCATTTTCGCCCATGGGGTATTCAACAAGTCTAAATAATCGCGCTGCAATTCTTTACGCGTTTTAACAGGCTGAACCATCATGTACGCAACTCCAGCGAGCATATAAAGCGACAAATAACGCCTGCCCAAAGGTACTTTTGGCAGATTCTCATAAATCGTTTGGTACACGCCTCCCGTTTCGCCTGCAATCAAGGGGTGGGGGCGCGTCTTCCAACGGGATCGGACGGGACGCCTATTCCCAGATTCCTGTTTTTGTCCACGGCGGCGCACGCCCTTTTGAATAAGGATGCTCGCACCAGGAGCGTTCAACGAGGCAGCGGAATCGAACTCGGCCTGCGTCAAATTACCTTTCTCGTATAAATCGCGAATAAATACGAGCTGATCTTCACTTGCGGGCTTTTCTTCAAAGGCCTTCTGGCGAGCTTCAATCTCGTCGGCGATATCCTCGAACGACTTCCACCGCACATCATCTTCGCAAAGAACCAGTTCGGAATCATAAGGCAAGCGGTCGAAAGAAGCCAAAACACGAGAAAGCGAAAGCGGATTCACCGTTGAATGCTTGAAAACGCGGTCAACGGGACAAAAACAGCGAACAACTTCACCGCGCTTCGTAAGCGACCCCGGAGCACGAAACCCGTGATTAAGCGAGGTGCAATGCGTATCAAGCACACAAGGAAGATCGAAGCAGATAAGGCCGTAATACGCATAGAGCGCATCGGCCAAAGCCTTGTATTTCGTACGTCGGGGGTTATGGATTCGGAACGTTTGCAAGGGCTCATCGAAAATGTACCAGAGGTGAATACCTCGACCAGTAAGGCAGACGTACGACGGCAAAAGCCGTCCATCAATACGCTCGAAAATTTTTTCCAAAACAACGGGATCCATTGGACCATCTTCATCTTCGACGCCGTTATGCGACGGATCGATATCGACACAAATCGCATTGAGCGTTCGCTGCTGAGCGCGCTGAGTGTTAAGAGGCATACGATATGCGCCATTACGAGTCTGGAACCGCCCCGTGAAAATGAGTGCAGGCTCATTGCGAATCGAAGAAAGAAGGAATTCGATGTCGGCAAGAGAATCGCATGCGTAAAGCTTATACGTCTGCTCGCGATCGTCGTGAAGGTGTAGATAGCTTACGAGCACTTCGTTATAGGCGTGTTTCTCAGGATCGCCCAAACCAAACAAGTCAAAGTAAAACTGCAAAGCAGTAGGCGGAACGGTCATTACCGGAGCAAGCGGACGAATTGCAAAAGAACCGATGCTCGAATCGAAATGCGAAGTACCCGATGAAGCCAAAGCCGGCTCAACGTAGGTCAAAGCCTCATAACCCTGAAGAAGCTCATCGCGCGTTAAGTCAACGGAAAGTTCAACAAACCCATTTGATTCAAGACAGTCAGTAAGCGCCGTAGCAGATGCGTTGTAACGACGAAACTCAGCTTCAGCACGAAGGCTTTCAGCAATAGCCTCATCAAGATTGAACGTAGAGAGAGGGGAGGGTTGAGCCAAAACGAGCAACTCCAAACATCGATCTTCCAAGCCCATAAGGGTGACACTAAGAACGGTAAGATTTTATAACGTGAAAGCCTAAAAGTCCATTGCGAGTAAACAAGAGCGCGGAAGTTGAAAATGGGCCGCAAGCAGAACAACAGCAAGTTCCGCGTCGAATTTAAGGGGGTTTAAAGGTCTTAGGTACCAAAAAGCGAGTATTGGCATCTACCCGCATAAATTCGGGCGTTAGAAACCGCGAGAGTGCCCCCATGGGCTCGTGAAGCGGCTCAGCCTGCTCCGTCTTCATGGAGTCGACGCAGGCTCTGGAGGAAGAGATCCTCGACGCCTTCAAGGAGCGCCCACCGCAGTTAAGAAGATCGATTAATTGTCGGGCAAGCTGGTTTCGAGCGAATTTCTTCATATTTTAGACTAAGGTTATAAAATCTAATAAGTAAAGATATCACGTGCTATACAAAGTATACTTTCTTATAACACCTGCTCGTACCGATGGTTTTACAAGTCGTGGTCTAGAACGATGAAAACGAATAGAAGAAAGCTAGAGAGCACTGAAACCACCTGAAAAAGGAATTCAGGATGCTCTCGCCGCTGGTAAAAATGGCAGGCTCGAAACCCAAGATAGAGCAAAGGCCGGCAGGTATCACGCCATAGGAAACCCCTTAATATAAAAATCGCCTCCCACCTCGAGGGAAACGGGGATAGAAGCGCGACTCAATAGTAGAAGTAATATCCGAGAAAACCTTATAAGTAGCTATAGATGTATATCACTTATATCGGTACAAAGGAATCGCATCGGAAATAACAAATAGAGAGGCGGGTTCGTTTCCCCGAAGCGTCTAATCTAAAAGGCGTGAGATATTATTCTCGGCAGCATTCTTAATGCGATCGATGTTGTGAGCGTAAATCATCGTTGTGGTGATATCGGCATGACGGGCCATTTGCTGGGCTTCACGCTCGCTCGCGCCGCCAAGAAGGGAAAACGTGATGGCAGTATGGCGCAAAGAATGTGCTGTATAGCGAGGGTCGTCGATACCTATTTTCCGCATCGCTTCTTTAACAATGCGAGATACAGAACGCGTTGTAAGCCTCTCGCCAGAATTCCTTCGGGCAACCGAGGTAAAAAGGGGGGAGCTGCCACGTGAATCATCGCGCATTCCAAGGTAATCGCGAATAGGCGCTAAAGCACTTTCGGTTAGCACAACATAGTTGTCTTTACCGGGTCGACCCTTGCCCTGGATATAGAGCACATCAACGCCCGATACCGTTCGAATATCGCCGCAATCGGCACGAACCACTTCAATATCACGCAATCCGGTACGAAGCATAAGATTCAACAGGGCAAAATCACGCATGCCTGCCTCTGTCTCTCGATCAATTGACGAAAGCAATAGACGGGCCTGACCAACCGAAAGAGATGCTTTCTTGAAATCCCGCGAGGCTCTTTCACCTCGAACGCCACGTGCGATATTAGGTATGCCATTTTCTTCCGCGTAAGAAAAAAACGATCTCACGGCACCAAGATAATTAGAAACGGTCGTAGGCTTTAAACGTTTATCAACAGAGAGGTATTCGCGAAACGAAACGATATCGCGCTTCGTAAGGGTATCGAAATCAAGAGACGTGTCTTTCACGAAGCCGCAGAATGATTTAAAGGCTCGTTTATACGTGTTCTTCGTCGATGAGGAAAGATCGAGAGAATCGAGCCACTGCGCAACAACCTCTTCATCGAGCGGAGCAAAAGAAGAGCCCGAATTACCCACAACACACCGCCCGTCGAATCGATAACGTTTTGTAGCAACCACCAAGGCACAAAAAGGCGCTCAATAAAAAAACGAGCAAAGGCGAGTGGTGACTGGAAAACGTAAATTGCATTAACCATGTCCTATGATAAGACACCAGCTCAAAGCCAAGTATCAGAAAGAACCATTCCTTTTGACATTGAGCAATAAGAAGGTCGGAGGTTGATTTGCAACCTCATCCGAACACTTCCTTTTCTTTCTCGAACCCAGCCGG
>OKRW01001998.1_pt1 | contig 15803 bp, 18 predicted proteins | sample 1601151 | NCBI WGS metagenome assembly OKRW01 (sample SAMEA3541471, study PRJEB24748) | human gut metagenome | biome: human gut; feature: human-associated habitat; material: faeces | place: China | collected 2012 | reverse complement strand
CGCGATGGCCACGGGCTGGCAGCTCGTCGACGGCGCGTACTACTACATGGACGAGGACGGCGAGATGGTCAAGGGCTGGCAGCTCGTCGACGGCAAGTGGTACTGGCTCAAAGAGGACGGCAGCATGAGCAACGACGAGGTGTTGCGAATCGACGGCAAGTTCTACGGCTTCGACGAGACGGGCAAGATGCTCTCCCATGCGCTCAAGGTGTAAGGCGTGGACGCGTAATCAACCCGTCAACAACGGCTCGGCATCGTCGCCGGGCCGTTTCTTTTTACCCCGAAACCGACGGCGAACCGCATCGCGTCCGTTCGCGAACCGTTCGCGTTCGGGGCGTATCATCGCGTCCATGGATGCTTTGCGTAAAGACATACGGGCGCGACTCAAGGCCGTTCCCACGAAGTGCGAGCTGTCGGCGATGCTCGACGCCTCCACCCTCTCCGACGCCCAGCGCGAGGCCGTGTTCCTGGTGTACGGCATGGGCCGCACCAGGGTTCGCGCCTCGCTTGAGATGGGTGTCTCCCTCTCGTGCCTAAACAAGCTCATAGCGTCCTCGTATGACAAACTCGGGTGAAACCCGGGAAAATCCAAGGCCTCCCGTCGTGGGATGATTCGGGAAGAAACCGAACCCGCGACAGGGGGCCTTTTTATGCTCGGATACCAGCAATTCCAGCCTTTCAATCCCTACCAAGACCAGCTCGCTCGCATGCAGCCGCAGAGCGTCACGCGCGTGTCGGGCATCGACTCGGCGCGCCAGCTGCGTTTGCCGCCGAACAGCAGCATGTTCGCGCTCGACTACGACGACCAGCACATCTACGCCGTTTTCACCGACGGCGCGGGCGTGGTCACCGCCAAGCCGTACCTGCTCAAGGCGTGCGACGAGCCGCAGGCGGCGGGCAGCTACGTGACGGCCGAGCAGTTCGAGCAGTGGAAGGGGGAAATCGATGAGCGTATTTCCAAGCTACAACAAGCCGGACCTGACGGCGATTAGCCAAGCCCTGCGTACGCAGGACCCCGCGAGGGCCAAGGCGCAGGTCGAGGGCATGCTTCAATCGGGGCAATTGTCCCAGGCACGGTTCGACCAGCTCGCCAAGCAGGCAAGCCAAATCATGGGCATGCTGAACATCAAGTGACCATCGGCCGATGGGGTAATCGGACCTACACATATAGGAGGACGAAATGGACAACGGAATGAGCCTTTCCGACATCGCTGCGGTCACGCGCGACAACGACGGCTTCGGCGGCTCGAACGGGGCGTGGTGGATCATCATCCTGCTGCTGGCCCTGGGCGGCGGCCTGTGGGGCAATCGCCAGATGCCGAACGGCGAGCCCGTCACCGAGGCGGGGCTGTGCAGCGCCATGAACTTCAACGACCTGCAGAACGCCGTGGGGCGCTTGAGCGACAACGAGAACCTGCACATGATGCAGCTCTCGCAGGGCTTGGCGTCGGTGGGCTACGAGAACCTGCGCAACTTCGCCAGCACGCAGCAGACCGTGCAGAACGGCGACTACGCGCTCGCCCAGCAGCTCTCGGAGTGCTGCTGCACCACGCAGCGTGCCATCGACGGGGCGAAGTACGAGAACGCCCAGAACATCGCGGCGGTCAACGCGAACATCAACGAGAAGTTCGCGGCGCTTGAGAAGAACCAGCTTGAGCAGACCATCGCGGCGCAGCAGAACCAAATCAACCAGCTGAACCTGCAGGCGCAGATGTGCGGCGTCGTGCGCTATCCGAACGCCACCACCTACAGCGCGGGCGGAAACCCGTTCTTCGGCGCGGGCTGCGGCTGCGGCGCGGCATTCTAAACCGTCAATCTTCGGTTCGTCGGGGGCCTCCATGGCCCCCTCGTCTTAAGGAGCTAGAAAATGGGTTACAAGACTGTGGGCCGCTTCGTCTACGACAGCGCTACGGCGCAAATCGTGGCCGAGGGCGGCAACGTCGTTTTCGACAACGCCACCATCTCCAACAACTGTGCTTTGTCCTCTCCCGGCGCGGGCGTCATCCGAATCAAAAAGCCGGGCCTCTACAACGTGTTCTTCAACGCCACTCCGGTAGCCACCGCCGCTGGGGCGGTGGAATTCGCCATGCGCCACAACGGCGCGGTGGTGCCAGGGGCCAACGGTTCGGTTCAGCTCGCCGCCGTGGGAGACGTTGGCAATGTGGCCTTCATGTCGCCCGTCACGGTGGAGTGCGGCGCGGGGGACACCCTGGCGTTCTTCGCCGACGCGGCAACCAGCGTGACCACGGCCGCCGCCATCGTCGAGAAGGTGGCGTGATGGAGCGCATCGGAGAGCTGGCGCGCATGATATGCGAAGAGGTGCGCGACGCCCGCAAGTACGCCAAGCTCGCGCTCAAGGCCAAGGACACCTCGGCGCTGGCGGACGCCCGCACGTTCGCCGAGATTTCCAACCAGGAACTGGGGCACGCCGACAAGCTGCACGACATGGTGGTGAATGCCATCGCCCAGGCCAAGCAGGCGGGCAAGGAGCCGCCCGAGGGCATGGAGCGCGTGTGGGATTGGGAGCACGAGCGCATAATCGAGGACACCGCCGAGGTGCGCAACCTGTTGGGCATGCTGAACGCGTAAAGGGGCCGATTTCGGCCCCTTTCTTTCTGAAAAGGTGTCGTTCGGGGTGTCAAACGGGGTGTCGGGCAAAAAGAAAGAGGCCAGGTTTTGCGACCTGACCTCGTGCTTTAGAGTGGTGCGGGTGAAAGGACTTGAACCTTCATGGGGTTGCCCCCATACGGACCTGAACCGTACGCGTCTGCCAATTCCGCCACACCCGCGTGGCTTCTTGCGAAGCGAGTTAATACTATATCCGAAGCGATTCATGGATGCAAGCACCTTTTTCGAAAAAAGCGAGATTTTTGGTCTCGGTGCCATGGGGGCTGCTTTTTGGAGGCGCTCGTTTTCGCGGGCGTTATCTTCAAAATAAAAATGCCGACACGAGGTCGGCATTTCTTTCGACGGTTGGGGCCTGAGGTGCCTAGTTGGTTCGGCGACTACTCGTCCTCGTCGTCATCGTCATCAAAGAAGGTGAAATCGTCATCATCGTCTTCGACTTCGCCGCGGTCTTTGAACGCTTGGCGGGTGCGCCACTCCATAATCACGCACACCAAAACCGAAATCACGAGGCCCGCAAGCACCAGAATGCCCACGCCAGCGAATGACTCGAAGAAAAAGTGGTACAGCGACTCTATGCTCATGACGATCTTCCTAAGTTTTAGATGAGTAATTGCGCCTTGGCGCATCTGCGATTCTAAACGATTGCGCGCAGAAGTTGGGCGAGACTTGTCCATATTGCAGAGAACCAAACAACCTCGCGGGACGGGACGTGCGTGCAGGGGAATTACGCGCTTGTGACGCTTGGCGTGTTTTTGGACGCATGCGGGCCGTTTTGCGCGGGTGCGTTTGCGTTTTCACCGGGGCTTGGCGGATGGCTTGGCGAGCCCGTGCGCGGTCGCGTTCGTGCGCTTCGGCGGTCGGTCGCCAGCGGATTAAGGGGGCCGTTAACGAGCGTGCGCCCGAAGACTGCGGAGCTTTGCGGTACTATAGACGGCTATTGATTGAGGCAAACGCGTCGCGAAGGGAAAGGTTGGTGGGTTTTGAAGAGGCTGGGCGGTGAGATTGAGGTATCGAACCCCCGCAAGCGGGTGAAGCTTGCGCCGGCCGCCGCGTCGCTCGTGACATTTTCTTTTGCGCTTTTGCTTTCAAGTTCGCTGTTGTACGCGGCGCTCTTCCCTGGCTTTTCCATGCCGAGCTCGTATGCGTCTTTTCGTGCCGAGAAGAGCAACGCCGCATCGCCTGAGGGCATTATTCGCGCGCTCGTCGGTGGTGGCTCGAGTGAGGTTTCTTCCGTTGACGGGAATGGGCCCTCTTCCGACGTTTCGGCCTCTTCTGCGCTTACGTTCTCGAGTTTTTTCGCTTCCGCGATTCAATCGACCGAGGCGACCGTCTCGAAGACTGAATCCGTCAAAACACAAAATCCTTCATCGGACAATTTCTCTTCGGGTGGGGCGTCGGGCGACTCTGGCCAATCGGGCCCGTCGGGCGGTAGTACCGCTGGCTCGGGCGGTGCCGATTCCAATGGCCAGGGCGGCGGCGCGACGGCGTCGGGTCTTACGGCCGCCGAAGAAAATGAGTTTCACGCGTTTCTCGTTGATCGGTTCAATCAATGCGTGCAGCTTTCTGGTAGCCTGCGCGAGTCTTCGGGGCATTTGCAATACGATGCCGACTTGGGCGATTTCGGGGATGCTGCGCAATGGTATTCCGACATGCTTATTTACGACAACTCGATTGACTCCATGAAGGTAGCGCTCAACAGAAAGATTCCCGTGGCCGAGCGTTCTCGCTATCGCAATTTTTGGAGCGAGATTCAGTACATGGTGAACGATTTGGGCACCATGTCGGCCGCGCTCGTGAATCAGTGGGGAATCGCAAAGCAGTCGGGCTCGGCGAGCGCTGTGGACACCTCTGCGACCTATGCGAGTTACCGTGCACATGAAGATAGGGCGAGGAGCTTGGCATGAGTGGTTGGCTTTCGGGGCCGCGCGACTCGCGGCCATTGGGGCATTCTGCGATCGATGGGGGCGGTGACCCTTTCAGCGGCGCTCGGGTAGTGAACGTTGCGCACTTCGAACCAGCTGCCGGCATGCAGGGCGAAGCGCTCGATTCGTACAAGCGCCGTTTCGGCACGCTCTTCGTTGACGAGTCTACGCGCCGTCGCGGCGGCATTGGGTCGGTTGTGCGCGCGACCAATGTGCTTGGCGAGCAGTTCGCGCTGAAAACGCTCGTTATACCTGAGCGCGATGAGCGTGCGAGCGAGGCTGAATACGAACGGTATGAAGCAGGTTTGAAAACCGCGTTTCGTCAGGAATTCGAGTGCCACAAGGCAGTTTCGGGCCTCAAGGGATTTCCTCATTTGTATGGGATGGGCGAGGTCGTGGGCACGCCTGCCATCGTTATGGAATGGGTGTGTGGCGAAACGCTCGTGCGTGTATGCGACGCCCTTGCGGTTGACGGGGCTGGCCGCATGCCTACGCTTGTGGCTGCTCAAATCGGCCGCGACGTGTTTGATCTGCTCGCACACCTTGATTTCCTTGAAGGTGGCTTTGTCCATCGCGACATCTCGCTCGCCAATGTGATGGTTCGCACGTCTCGCCTTTCTCTTGCCGAGCAGGTTGAGGAAGGCTTTTTCGACGTATGCCTTATCGATTTCGGGTCGTCGACGCCGGAGGAGATGCAGGGCTCGTCGTTTACGAGAGTCAGCTCTCTTACTCGCAAGGCGACGGCCGATTTTGCGCCGCCCGAGATGCTTACGGAGGATATCGCGGGAATCGATGCGCTGCGCAAATCGCCCAAAATCGATGTGTATGCGACGGCGAGCGTGATATACCGGCTCGCCTGCGGGCGTGCGCCGTTTGATCTGGAGGCGGAAGCCGCGCAGTCTGTGGCCGGGTTGGACGATGCGGCCGATTCGAGAGGCGAAAAAGGTTCGGGAAAAAATGCCGAAGCAGCCAAACGCGCGTTTTCTCCGTATCGCGTAAAAACCGAGGCCGCTCCCGCCCGCCCCGTGTTCGCGCATGCTGCGGCGGCCGATATCGCCGCCGTGGTTCTCTGCGAGCCGGAGGTGGACAAGGCTCTTCGTCGCGCATGCTCGAATGCGGCGCAAGCCCCGAGTGTCGACGAAGTGCGCGATGCGCTCGCGTTTGTCGATGACCAGCTCGCTTCCGTGCTTTTGGCTTGTCTCTCCGCTGATCAGGGAAAGCGCCCCACGGCGCATGAGGCTTTCAATGCGTTTTCGGCATTTTGCGGTCACTATTTGGAAAACGTTGTGCTTTCGTTTCGGGGCGAACCGCTGATCCCATGCACGTTCGATGGTTCGGGCGCAGGATCGATGCGCGATATGTTTGCCGCGCGATTGGCGGTGCGTATCGCCGCGTGGGCGGCTTCGGTGGCAGTGCTCGTGGTTGTAGTCGTGTCGGCGGCGTATTCGGCGGACGGCATGGAGGCGAGCCTCCTTTTGCCTGGCATACAATGGCAGGGGGCGCTTGAGCCTTGGATGGTTGCCCTCGCATTGGCTGCGCCCGTTGTGCTCGGAGCTATTTTTCGTGGTCCGAGCCTACATTCGCGAGCTGGCTTTATTCGGGCGAGTTTCGGTGTTGCGGCGGCGAGCGTGGTTGAGGGCTTCGTTTTGTCGAATGCGACGGTGGCTCCGTCGAGCGCGCATGCGAGTTTGGCGGCGGCCCTTTTTGCGGCCGCTGCTGCGGCATGGTGTCCGTTTGTGGCCGATTTCGCGTTGGCGGTAGTATATGGTCCCGCTCGTAAGAAAATGCGGGGAGCCTTGCCGGCGGGTGCGGCGCCTCGAGGCGTGTTTGGCACTGCGGCAGTGGCGCTGGAAGAGCCCCAAGGCGATAGGGCGCGCGAAGACGTTTCGGCCGAGCAGGAAGTTTCGGCTGATCAGGAAGAATCGGCCAATCGAGAAGATTCGACTTTAGAAGACCCAAGGAAAGGAGGTGGCCAGAGTGAATAACAACCCTACGCCCTGCGGCGCCCTGTTTGACGTGATGAAAAAGCACGCTAGCATCAGCTACAAAGAGCTTGCGGGCCTTATTCTGTCGAATCGCCCCCTTTCGGACGGTCGCAGCCCCATAAGCCGCGTCGGCGATAGAACGTGGATTTCGCGCTTCATCGTGCATGCGCCGGCGGGATCGCTGCAGGAGCGTTATTTCTGCGATTACGGCGTGGCGGCGCTTCGCGTCATGGCGCGCCTTCGCTCTCGCACCAATCGTTCCATGCGGGGCAGCGATGTGCTTGTTATGCTTCGCGACCAGGGAATTCCTGAAATGACAGCCGCTCTTTCGCGCATTGGCGAAGATGCGAGCGTCTTGCGTAACGTGTTCGACCGCCTGGTATGCGGGTCGGGCTATTCCGAGGATGAGCGGGCCGATGTGGCCATGGTGCTGTTCATCTCGGCCGGTTGCATGGGAAGCGCTTGCAAGGCGGCCGCGTTTGCGCTTGAGTATGCGCAAACCTCGCACGGGGGTAGACTCGCGGCCACGCCGGCCATTATGATGCGCGATGATGACGCCGAAGATGCGCGTGAAATAGAGCCGCTTCCTTTGTCGCTCGGCCTTCTTCGCGTCGTTGACGGCTACGTGAAGGGCTCGCCCCATTGGGTCGATCCTGGCAGCAAAGAGATTGAAATTGGCGCGCTTGCCTTGGGCGATGGCGATATCGCCGACGTGGGAGCGGGTGTTTCGGCCCACCACGCGCGTCTCGTGCGCGAAGGTGCGGCTTGGTTTGTGCGCGACCTTGGTTCCACGAACGGCACGGAAATCGTGAGCGGCGCCACGGGCGAGCGCATGGTTGTGCACGAAGGCTCGACGTCGCGGCTGAGCGCGGGCGACCGCCTTGTCCTCGGAGACGATACGGTGTTCATCGTTATTGAGGGAGTGCCAGGGGCGTAAAGCAAATAAACAGAGAGGTGCTGTGCCTGGGCACCCTTATGGCCGCTTTCGGCCCTCTCTTGTGCAACCTTCGCGCAGGTAGGGCGGCGCGTGGCATGAAGTGTGCGCGTTTGGGCTATACTTTGGCGATATGTTTCTATTGTCCCTCGCGATGCGCGCGGGGCTCAAAGCCACCGAAGGCGGCGCGCCGCGCGCCGCAGCCACTTGAAGGAGTGCCAGGCCATGCTTGATATTCGCTATGTTCGCGATAACCAGGAAGCCGTTGCCCAGGCAATGGCGAACCGCAATTTCCCATGGGATGCCGAGCTGTTCGCGTCGCTCGATGAGCAGCGCCGCGAGGCTATCTCCGCCGAGGAAAGCCTGCAGGCCGAACGCAATGCCGCTTCTAAGGAAATCGGCAAGCTCATGGGCGCTGGCAAAAAGGAAGAGGCCGAAGCTGCCAAGGAGCAGGTTCGCCAGATCAACGAAAAGCTCGCCGAGGCAAGCGCCAAGCGCGGGGAAGTCGACGCCAAGCTCAATGACATTTTGGTGGGATCGCCGAACATTCCGTGCGACGCCACTCCGGTGGGCAAAGACGAAAGCGAAAACCCCGAGCGCCGTCGCTGGGGCACGCCGCGCGAGTTCGATTTCGATTTCAAGCCCCATTGGGATCTTGGCATCGATTTGGACATCCTCGATTTCGATCGAGGCAATAAGCTTTCGGGCAGCCGTTTCACGGTGCTCGGCGGTGCGGGCGCTCGTCTTGAGCGCGCGCTCATCAACTATTTCCTCGATACGCACACGTCCCGCGGTTTCAAAGAATGGTGGCCGCCTATCGTCGTGAAGCGTCAGACCATGTTCGGCACGGGCCAGCTTCCCAAGTTCGAAGACGACGCGTATCACGTTTCCGGCGACAACTTCCTTATCCCTACCGCTGAAGTCGTGCTTACCAACCTGCATGCGGGCGAAGTGCTCGATGCTGCCGATTTGCCGAAGTGGTACACCGCGTTCACGCCGTGCTTCCGCGAAGAGGCTGGCTCTGCCGGCCGCGACACGCGAGGCATCATTCGCCAACACGAGTTCGACAAAGTCGAGATGGTGAAGTTTGCCACGCCCGAAGATTCCGATGCCCAGCTCGAGAGCATGACCGCCGAAGCCGAATATCTGCTGCAGCAGCTCGAGCTACCCTACCGCGTTATTTCGCTGTGCACGGGCGACCTGGGCTTTTCCGCGCGCCAGACCTACGACGTCGAGGTGTGGCTGCCCAGCTACAACGCATACAAAGAAATTTCCAGCTGCTCGAACTGCGGCGACTTCCAGGCGCGCCGCGCAAACATCAAGTATCGCGACCCCGCGAACTTCAAGGGCACGCGCTACGTTCACACGCTGAACGGCTCGGGCTTGCCCGCGGGCCGCACGATGGCCGCCATTCTGGAGAACTACCAGCAGGCCGACGGCTCCATCAAAGTGCCTGATGTGCTCGTTCCCTACATGGGCGGCATGGAATACATCAAGGCCGAAGCGTAAAAACGCAAAGGCATACGAATGACCGAACCTCTTCGCGATGACACACGGGGCGCTGCGGCGCCCCCACCGCCTCCTCCGCCGAAATACGCGCCGGAGTTGTCGAGCCCTGCGCCCAGTGAGGAACTTCGGCAGGAAAGTGGAAGCGCGCGAGGCTCAGCTGCGTCGCGGACGAAGCTCAAGGCAAAGGGAAAGGCTCGCGGAGGCAAACGCGTGGTTACCGCTTCTACGATCGTTGCCCTGGTTGCCGCATGCATCGTTGTCGCCGCCTTGATTTTCGCGTTGTGGGCAATCGGCTTTGCGCAGAAGTCTCCCCTCGACACCCGTCTGGGTGATGTATCGTCGCAAAATTCGTCGAGCGCGCGTTCGTCTTCGTCTGACGAAGCCGCGAAAAACGACGAGGCGAAGCGAGCGACGGCCGATGCGCAGCAGGCTCTCAACGCGCTTGCCGCCGATGAGGATAGCCGGTTCCTCGATTGCGTGCAGGAATTCGTGGATGCATACGATTCCGTCGTTGACGAGAGGAGCTACTCGCTCGCCGATTTGGATATCGACGCCTCCGATTTGGCTCCGCGTTTGCGCTCGGAGTTCGAATGCAAAGTCGTCCAAGCTGATGTATACAACGGCATGGCTTGGGTCGATATCGATGTGACCTCGAAAAACATAGCGAGCGCGGTTGATTCGTTCGCTCGCGAGGTGGCGGGCGATGCCTTGTCGTATGACGATGAGGATGCTTATCGCGCACATTTGAAAGAAACGCTGCTCGATTCAATCGACAAGCAAAAGCCGCGCACGGTGCGCGTGCTGCTTACGCTCGAGCAGGGCGATGATGGGTGGCAAGTTTCGCAAAGCGACGTGGAATCGCTGCTCGGTTCGGCATGGGGTTCACAGTGAATTTTAAGAAAGGGCTGCAGTAGGAATGGCCAAGTCTCGCTCGAACGATCCTTATGTACGCCCTTCCGTGCGTCAGCCCGCTTCGCAGTCCGCAAAAGAATTCCTTGAACCAGCCGATTCGTTTGACCTGGGGGACGATACTTCCAGCGCCGAGGCGGCTGCGGGAGAGTGGCTTGGCCGCAAGGCTGCGGCGAAATCGCGCAAGAAAAAATCGCTGAAAGAAAAAACCGCTCGTGGTTCGGTTGCGAATGCGGCGACGAAGGAATCGGCGCCTGCGCAGAAAGCCACCGTCGCACGCGATGCGGCGTTTTCGTCGAGCGGGGCCGAGTCGAGTTGTGCCGACGCTTCGACCTTGTCTGGTGCAGGCACTTCTTTGAATTCCGTGTCGGATGAAACTTGCGCCCCTGATCAGGGGTTGTTATCGAGCAATCGCCCCTCGCGCAAGGGGGCGGTGGCAAAGCCCCGCTCTTCTGAGCATCGCAACCACATTCTTAAAATCGTCGCCACCTGCCTTGCGGCGGTGCTTGTCGCATGTGCTGCCGTGGCCGCATTCTGGGCATGGGATACGTGGCTTCGATTTGACGATTCTGCCGATATCCAGGGCGAATGGCTTACCGCCAATGGCACCGCGCTCGTGGTTATCGATGCCGAAGAAATCCATATGCCCGATTCGGTCGATTTCAAATACACCCTGGATACGAACAACAAAACGATTTCTTACACGTTCGTCGACCTTGCGGGCGGCGGCTCATACGAGTTTTCGCGAGACCGCGCGACGCTCACTATCACGGAGTCCGACGGGTCTCAAACGGTGTTCCAGAAATACTCCGACTCGACCGATGGGCAACCTCGCATGCTTTCGGCCGATGAAGCGGCGGCTCTTATGAATGCTGGTCAAAGTCAGGAAAATGCTACTGCTCAAGGTTCTGGCGATTCAAGCGAAGCCGAAGCTGAAGCATCGACTGAAACCCCCAGCGAAGCAGCCGGCGATTCCGCTGTGCAAACCGAAGCGACTGACGGGTCGGCATCTTCCGCGGCTTCGGCCCCCGCGTTGGATAAAGAGGAAAGTGCCAAAATCGCCGAAGCGCTTAACTCAAGCTCGGGCGATTTATCTCCTGGGTCGAATGCCGTGCAGCCTGGCGCGATGGGCGCGGCTGCAGGAGCGTAGCCTTGTTCCCTCAACGAAAGCCGTCTGAATCTGCCAAAGCGCCCGAAGCTTTTCGGTGGGCGTGTCGAATCGTGGCTATCGAGGTTCGGTCCGACCGCATGGTTGCTCATGTGGAGGTATCCGATGAGCGATTCTGCTTTGCTACGCCGGCGCTCATTGCCGACCTTTTGCCGCGTTTTCCGAATATCCTGTCGCACACGTGCGTGAATGAGCGTGGCGAAACGTTTATGAGCGTGGCCGCAAACACGTCGATTCCCCATGTGCTCGAGCATTTGGTTATTGACGAGCAGGCTCGGCTTGATGAATCGACGAGCAAGGTGGTGTTTGTCGGCAAAACCGCGTGGTCGAATCGTCCTGAGCGCAAAGCGTGCGTGCAGGTGAGTTATGCCGACGAGCATATTGCCCGCCAGGCGTTCGCCGTCGCGCAGCGCGAGCTGAACGACGCTTTGCTTGCGCGGGTTCGCTAGGCAGGCGGTTTTTGCACTGGTGCTTTGTGCGCATGGCCTGGTTCGATGCTCATGTGCTTTGGGCGAACCCGGAAATCGCCTGGGTTTTTGCGCTGGTAGCGCGATATGGGGGCGTCGACGGCTCTATGCGCCGTGCGCACCCCATTTTCTGTGCGGCGGTCTTTCGCTTCAACATAACGGCAACGCTCGCGTTTGTGCGGGCGTTTTCTTTTATAATGGCGCCAATACGATAACAACGTCGTTGCGTGGCGGCGGCGCGTACTCGAGGAGGCAAATATGAACAACAAACTTGGTGTGTTCCTGGCGGGCGGATTGATTGGCGCGGGAGTCGCATTGTTCTACGCACCTCGCACGGGCGTTGAGACGCGCGCGATGGTGGCCGACAAGGCCCAGGCAATGTGGGGTCAGGCTCAGGGCCTGGGCGCACAGGTTGCGGTTGACGCTCAGCAGTTCTACGGCAATGCCGCCCAAAATGCCCAGCAGGTCTATGGCGCCGCCGCCGCTAATGCGCAGGCCGCTTACACGAACGTCGCCGCTTCCGCCCAGCAGGCGTACACCAACGTCGCTCAGGGTGCCCAGCAGGCGTATGTGGCCGCGTCCGATCGCGGCAAACAAGCTGCCGACGCTATCGCTCAAGGCGCTCAGGCCGTTGCGGGCCGCGCGCACGAGGCGGCCGAGGGCGTGAAGCCCGTATTCGCCGAAAAGAACGATGAGCTGCGCGCGAAGATCGATGCCGCCCGCGAGCGCATTGCCGCCCAGGTGGCGAAAAATGCCGAGCAAGCATCCGCAAACGCTGGGCAGGTCGCAGAGGAGCTTCAGGCGGAGGCCGCTGTTGAGCAGGCCGTTGAGCAAGTCGAAGAGACTGCCGAAGAAGAGCAGAAGGCAGAATAGCGCCGCAGCTACAGGAACAGCACAATGAAGGGTCGGCCTTGCGCCGGCCCTTTTCGCGAACGGAAGGGGAGCCGACATGGCTCGTAAGAAGCTGGTGACAAGCCACGATATTCGCAAGCTCCGCGTTGTGGGCGGCAAAAAGGGAACGAAGCGCATCGGTAAGGTGAAGTCGTGCGTATTCCATCCGACCGAGCGACGCTGCATTGGCTTTATAGTGAAGCGCCCCGATTTGCTCTGGATGTTTCACCGCAAAGATATCTTCGTGGCCCTTGGTGGCTTCGATTTCGCCGACGGACGCATTCGGGTTAAGCCCGATGCGCCTACTTCGGGCCATGCGGTATGTCGAGCCATGGGCCTCGATTGGGATAAGTGCGTTTTGTGGGAAGGCCTGCCAATCATGACTGCCGACGAAACGGCGGTCGGCTTCGTGAGCAACATCACGTTCGATATCGAAACGGGCCAGGTCGAAGCCGTGGAGGCGAGCAACGGTGCTACGGCGAAGCTTCTTTTGGGAACGCTCGAGGTGCCGGCGAGCTACATTGCGGGCTTTAAGCGCGGCATGGGTGCCGATTTGGCCGTGAAGGAAGATTCGCGCGAAGCGGGCGAAGAGGTCGTGTTCAAGGGCGCGATTTTGGTCTCCGACGATGTGTGGGAGCTCTCTCCCGAAGGTGGTTGGGCCGAGGCCGCGGGCAAATTCACGGCGAAGGCTGGAGCTCGCGCGAAAGAGACGGCTGCCGCGGCGAAAGAAGCCGCTGTCGCTGCAAAGCCTAAAGTCGAGGCCGCAACGGCTGCCGCGGGTGCTGCCGTGAAAGAGGGCGCCGAGGGCGTTGGGCGCCAGGTGAGCGCGACCAAAGATGCATTTGGGGCATTTAAGGAAGAGTTCAGCAAGGCAGCTGCAGGCGAAGAGACCGAAGTGGGCGAAGAGGTCGCCGAGCGCGAATCGAAAACCAAGGGTATGTTTGCCGCCTTTAAAGAAGAATTCGATAAGGCCAAGGCCGGCGACGAGGATCTCGAGGAAGACGTCGAGGAAGAGTACGACGAAGAGGTCGACGACGAAGGTGAGGCTTTGGTCGAGGAAGCCGACGAAGGCGAATACGAAGAACCCGAAGACGACGAGTACGAAGATGACGACGCCGACGAGGAGCCTTCTCGTAAAGACCCTGGCATAGGAGGCATGTTCGCCGCGTTCAAGAGCGAATTCGACAAGGCGGCGAAGGGCGAGTAGCTTGGTCGAGCGAGCTTTGTTCCGGCGGTGTTCGGCTTTGATTCGCAGGAGTTATTGTTACGGCAATCTAACGAAATTACGGCAAGACGGTGGCGTTCGGGTTTTTCGCCTGGCGCCACCGTCTTTTGCGTCACAATGGCGTCAATGCGTTTGGGTGAGGCGCTTTGATGAAACTAGGTGAACCAGATGGCGATGAATTCGTCGGGCATGACCGGCAAGATTGCTCTGAAAAAAGAAGAGTTTCAGGAAAAGCGCGAGGAGCTTCAGGAAAAGCGCGAAGAGCATCGCGAGAAATACGAAGCGAAAAAAGAAGCCTTCAACGAAAAGTACGAAGTTCCCGTTTCCGAGCGCCCTTCTCTTGCTCGCCTGACCAAGGCCGATATTTTCAAATTGGTGGGCCTGGGATTGTTTTTTGTGCTTATGGCGGGCGTGTGCGTGCTTATCGCGCCGTGGATTGTCGAGCTTTCCGAGCCCGACGGTTTGCAACGCGTGCTTGAAGATGTGCGCAACGCGGGCGTCGGCGGCGTGTTCATTTTGCTCGCCTTCCAATTCCTGCAAATTGTGGTGGCGTTCATTCCTGGTGAAATCGTGCAAATTGCGGCCGGCATGATGTATGGTCCGTGGATTGGCGCCCTCGTCGTGATTGCGGGCGCCGTGATTTCGAGTGCCTTCATTTTTGCGATTGTGCATAAACTCGGGGCGCCGTTCGTTCGCGCGATGATTCCCGAGAAGTGGATGAGCAAACTCGAGCGCTTTGAGAATTCCGAAAAGCTCGACGTTATGGTGTTCGTTCTGTTCCTCATTCCCGGTCTACCAAAAGACGTGTTTACCTATCTGGTTCCGCTTACGAATATGAGTATGCGCAACTTTGTGGTACTCGCGAATGTCGGGCGCATCCCGGGCGTGCTCATTAGCACGCTTGGCGCCGACAAGCTTATCGAAGGGGATTGCGGCCAAAGCGCCATTCTGTTCGGCATTGCGGCGGTTATCGGAATTCTTGCGATTTGGCAGCACGACCGTATTCTGCATGTCGCGGCAAAGCTTAGGCTTTCTAAGAAGAAGGGCACTGAACAGGAGAAATAAACGAATTCGGAAGATGCGTGGCGCGGTGCGGCGCACAGGGCCGGACTGCTACACTTGACGGGCTGGGTTGTCTAGCCCGTTTTTCGTTTTTGAAGAGGAGTGCGCGCTATGCGTTTAGTTTCATGGAATGTGAATGGCTTGCGGGCCGCGGTGAAGAAGGGTTTCGAGGATTCAGTGCTCGATTTGGACGCCGATGCGATTTGCCTTCAAGAAACGAAATTGCAAGAGGGCCAGATCGATCTTGATCTTCCTGGCTACCTGCAGTTTTGGAGCTATGCCGAGAAGAAGGGATACTCAGGCACTGCGATTTTTACGCGTCGCGAGCCGCTGCGCGCGCTTCACGGTTTGGGAGTGCCTGAACTTGATACCGAGGGGCGCATTGTGGCGTTGGAGTTCCCCGAGTTTTGGCTCGTTGATGTGTATACGCCGAACGCGCAAGATGGTTTGGCTCGTATAGACCATCGTATGGCCTGGGACGATGCGTTTCGTGATTTCTGCAAGGGGCTTGAGGCCGGCGTGATTCCTGCGGGCGTGCCCGTGCAGGCGCAGGGGGCAGGCGAGGGACATGTGTGCGTCGCCGAGCTTCCGCGCACGGGGGCCGATGAGGTTGCGCATCCGAAGCCCGTGGTCATGTGCGGCGACTTCAATGTGGCGCATGAGGAAATCGACTTGAAGAACCCCAAGACGAACCGCGGCAATGCGGGCTTTTCCGATGAGGAGCGCGGCAAATTCACCGATTTGCTCGATGCGGGGTTTGTGGATACGTTCCGCACGCTGCATCCCGATTTGGAAGGTGCGTATTCGTGGTGGAGTTATCGCTTCAACGCACGCAAGAACAATGCAGGGTGGCGCATTGACTACTTCTTGGTGAGCGAGGCTCTGCGAGCCTCGGTTGAGGATGCCGCCATCCATAACGAGGTTTTTGGCAGTGATCACTGTCCTGTGTCGCTCGATTTGAGGCTGTAGAAAAAATTTCAAATAGGGCTTGACCGCGTTTTTGAAACTCGTATAATAATTACCCGCTGGTTCGACAACAGCCAGTTAAATGGGCGGTTAGCTCAGGGGGAGAGCACTACCTTGACACGGTAGGGGTCACAAGT
>OKRW01001993.1_pt1 | contig 15852 bp, 15 predicted proteins | sample 1601151 | NCBI WGS metagenome assembly OKRW01 (sample SAMEA3541471, study PRJEB24748) | human gut metagenome | biome: human gut; feature: human-associated habitat; material: faeces | place: China | collected 2012 | reverse complement strand
CCGTCCGCTCGGCTTAGTCGCTCGCGCTGACAGCTCGATTATTATATCGCAGTCCAAGCCTTCTGTCAATACCTTTTTCGAACTTTTTTTGACACTTTTTGAAACTTTTTGCAGCCTTCCGTAAAAAACTTAATTATTGCCGGCTTTTTTTCCATTCATTTTTCCTTCATTTTCCCGACAAATCCATGTACGAATCTGTTTCTTCCATATATAGGCATATAGGCCATATAGACCGCATGAAGTCGCGCATGCACGTTCAAATCCGCGTTTCCCTCATTCCCCACCCGTTCAAAATCTTCGTCAACTTTTTTCGCTTTTTTTGAAAATTACGGGTTGACAAATCATCTGCATCATCCTATAATGCAGTTAAACAAAACAAACCGCTTGAGGAAAGAGAAGTAGAAAGCATCCTCGCTATTACAGAGAGCCGCCGTCGCTGGGAGTGCGGTATAGCCGGTCTTTCAAAATGGGCTTTCCGAGGGTCTCGTCAACGGGCTTGCGCCTTATTAGACGAGGACGGGAGGCAGACCCGTTATCAGGCTGCACCGTATGATGGTACGGGGTGAGCGGGCCTGCTTGGCCAATATGAGTGGCACCACGGAAATTGTTTTTTCCGCCTCATGTTCTTTCGGGAACATGGGGCGTTTTCTTATTCCCCACCTTCCCCGCTTTCCCTCTACTAACCAATCGATCGGGCAAAATGCCCAGAAAGCAGGAGGTATTCCTATGTTGAAGCGCATGATCGCTGTCGCCGCCACCCTCGCCTTCGCCGCCACCGCCGCCATGGCCGCCGCGGAAAGCTACACCATCGGCATCGGCCAGTTCGCCGAGCACGGTTCTCTGGATAACTGCCGCACCGGCTTTATCGAAGGGTTGGCCGAGGCCGGTCTGGTCGAGGGCGATAACCTGACCGTCATCTACCAGAACGCGCAGGCCGATATGGGCGTCGCCCAGCAGATTGCGGCGCAGTTTGCGGCCAAGCCGGTTGACTTAATGGTAGGTATCGCCACGCCGATGGCGCAGGCCTGCTACAACGCCGCAGGCGACATTCCGACGGTCTTCACCGCCGTTTCCGATCCCGTTTCCGCCGGTTTTGCCGCTGCGGACGGCAAGTCGGTCGGCGAGGTGACCGGCACCTCCGACGCGTTGCCCGTCGCCGCGCAGTTGGCCACCATCCGCGCCATGCTGCCGGATGCGAAGAAGATCGGCATCCTCTACACAACCAGCGAGGTCAACTCCCTCTCGACCATCGAAACCTACAAATCCCTCGCGCCCGATTACGGCTTTGAAATCGTCGAATCCGGCATCAGCACCGCCGCGGATATCCCGCTTGCGCTCGACGCGCTGCTGGGCAAGGTCGATTGCCTGACCAATCTGACCGATAACACCGTCGTTTCCGCGCTGGCGCTCGTGCTGGACAAGGCCAACGCCGCGGGCAAGCCGGTTTTCGGCTCTGAAATCGAGCAGGTGAAACTCGGCTGCGTCGCGGCGGAGGGGCTGGATTACATCGCGCTGGGGCGCCAGACCGGCCTGATGGCGGCGAAGGTGCTCAAGGGCGAAGCGAAGGCCAGCGACATGGCTTATGAAGTCATCTCTGATCCGAGCCTGTACGTCAACGCCGAAGCGCTCGCCCGCTTTGGCATCACCCTTTCCGACGATCTGGCCGCCCGCGCCATCGAGGCGGAGTAATCCCCTCCCCCTGCGGAAACATGTTTTCTGAATGTCTTCCGCATCCAATATTCCATATATAAAGAAAACGCATCGCGACGCACGGGGCATACGTCCTGTGCGCTCGCTTGCGTCATCACGGAGGTTCAATATGGCACAGCTTCTCGGCGTGCTCGAACAGGGTCTGATCTACGCAGTTCTGGCTCTCGGCGTGTACATCACATTCAAAATCCTCGATTTTCCGGATATGACGGTGGATTCGTCCTTCCCGCTGGGCGCGGCTGTCACGGCGCTGATGATTTCAGACGGCGTGAACCCTCTGCTGACGCTCCCCGCTTCGCTTCTGGCGGGCGCGGCGGCGGGCGCGCTCACCGGCGTGATCCACGTGCGGTTTCATGTGCGCGATCTGCTGTCGGGCATCATTATGATGACGGGGCTGTATTCCGTCAATCTGCATATCGCCGGGCGCGCGAACGTGCAGCTCTTTTCCTTCAACACGCTCTTCAAAAACGAGCTCGTCTCCGCGCTGCCGGCAAACGTCCAGCCCTACGCCCCCGTGATTCTGATGGCGCTCGTCGCCCTGCTGGTCAAAGCGCTGATGGATGCGTATCTCGCCACACGCTCGGGCTTCCTGCTCCGCGCAACCGGCGATAACCCCACGCTCGTCGCCAGCCTCGCCAAGGACAGCGGCAAGGTGAAGATCCTCGGTCTGGCGATTGCCAACGCGCTCGTCGCGCTCTCCGGCTGCATCATGTGCCAGTATCAGCGGTATTTTGATATCTCGATGGGCACGGGCACGCTGGTTCTGGCCGTCGCCTCCGTCATCGTCGGCACACAGCTGCTTCGCGGCCTGCGCTTTCTGCGCGCGACAACCGCCGTCGTGCTCGGTTCCATCCTCTATAAGGGCTGCGTGGCGCTCGCGCTGAGCTTCGGCCTCTCCCCGTTTGATCTCAAACTCGTCACGGCGGCGCTGCTGTTCGTCATCATCGTCGCGGGCGGTCATCGAAAGAAGGCGAAACGTCATGCTTGAGCTGCGCAATATCGTCAAGGTATATCAGGGCGGCACGGTCAACGAGACCTGCCTGTTCAACGATTTCTCCCTCTCCATTCCGGAACGGCAGTTCGTCTGCGTCGTCGGCTCCAACGGTTCAGGCAAAACGTCGCTGCTCAACATCATCTGCGGCTCCATCCCGATCGACGAGGGCAAAATCCTCATCGGCAACGAGGATATCACCCACATGCCGGAGCATAAGCGCCATCGCCGCATCGGCCGCGTCTATCAGGATCCCGCGCGCGGCACGTGCCCCTCGATGACCATTCTGGAGAATATGTCCATGGCGGACAACAAGGGCAAGCCGTTCAACCTCATGCCCTGCGTCAACCGCAAAAAGACGGAGGAATACCGCGCCATGCTCGCCCAGCTCGGCCTTGGTCTGGAGGATAAGATGGGCGTTCCGGTCGGCAATCTCTCCGGCGGCCAGCGTCAGGCCATGGCGCTGCTGATGAGCACCATGACCCCCATCGAGTTCCTGATTCTGGATGAACACACGGCGGCGCTCGATCCCAAGACGGCCGAAATCATCATGGAATTGACGGGCAGGATCGTCCGCGAAAAGCAACTGACGACCATCATGGTCACGCACAACCTGCGCTATGCCGTCGAATACGGCGACCGCCTGCTGATGATGCATCAGGGACGCGCGGAGATGGATGTTTCCGGCGAAGCGCGGAAGAACCTCAAGGTCGAGGATATTCTGGAAAAATTCAACGCAATCAGCATCGAATGTGGAAACTGATTCCGAAAGCCGGACGGCGCAGGTCGGTGCTCGCAAAAAATACGGCAGTTCCCATGTGGGGATTTTCGACAAAAGGGGTATGCGTCTCAACAGCGCATACCCCTTTGTTTATCGTTCCATCGTCCACGCTGCGGCGCTCTTGCCCGCCAGCGCGCCGGTTGAAAACGCAATTTGCAGGTTAAACCCGCCGGTATGCGCATCCACATCCAGCACTTCGCCCGCGAAGAACAGCCCCGGCATCTTCTTGCTCATCATCGTGCCCGGCGTAATTTCCAGCACATCAACGCCGCCCCGCGTGACGATGGCCTCCTCAATCGGCCTCGTGCCGACGACATGAAGCGGGAGCGCCTTGAGCGCGCGGCCAATCGCCAGCCGATGCTCGCGCGTCACCTGATTGACCGGCGTATCCGCGTCCACGCCGCAGAGCTTGGCGAAAACCGGCGCCATGCGCGCGGGCATCAGCCCCGTCAGCACGGAGGAAAGCTGCTTGCGGATGTTCTCTGCAAAATCGCGCTGCAACCGCAAATCGACCTGCTCTTCCGTCAAGCCGGGCTTCATATCCAGCGTCACGGCCATCTGCGAGAAATCCTCCGGCGCGTGGCTGCTCAGTTCGATCATCAGCGGGCCGCTTACGCCGAAATGCGTGAACAGCATCTCCCCCAGCTCGCTGTAAATCGTCTTCTTTCCCACCTTCGCGGTGATTCGCACATTCTTGAGCGACAGCCCCTGCAAGAGCGTCGGCCATTTTTCGTCCATCGTCAGCCCAACCAGTGACGCGCTCAGCTTGGTGACGTTCAGCCCGTTTTCTTTGGCGAACAGATAGCCGTCGCCCGTGCTGCCCGTCGAGGGATAGCTCACGCCGCCGGTCGCGACGATCACGCTCTTGGCGCGCAGCGTGCCGCCCTGCGTCAGCTCCACGTCAAAGCCGCCCTCCGCCTGCCGCACGTGGGCGACCTGCGTGTTCAGCGAAATCACAACGCCCGCATCCCGCATCCCGCGATCCAGCGCGCGCGTCACGTCGCTCGCCTTGTCGCTTTCCGGGAAGACGCGGCCGCCGCGCTCAACCTTGGTCGGCGTGCCGAGCATCTCCAGCAGCCCGGTCACGTCCTCGTGCGTAAACTGGCGTGCCGCCGCGTTCAGGAAGCGCGGATTTCTCGGAATCTGCTTAAAGAAATCGTCGATATCCGCAACGTTGGTCACGTTGCAGCGCCCCTTGCCCGTGATATAAATCTTCTTGCCCAGTTTTTCGTTTTTTTCAAGCAGCGCCACACGCGCGCCCGCCCAAGCGGCTTGCAGCGCGGCCATCATGCCCGCCGCGCCGCCGCCGATCACGGCAACGTCACACGCGGTCTTTGCCGACATAGACCCTGTATTCATCCCAAATTCCTTCCATCAAGCGGAAATGCTCGCTGAGTTCGTCCTTCCTTCTGAGGCCGAGGGCGACGATCAGCGCGTTGATGACCGACAGCGGCGCGGCCATCGAGTCCACGAACGAGGCCATGTCCGTCCGTGCGGTCAGGCAGACGGTGCTCGTCGCGTAGACCGGGGACATCGGGCCGTCGGTCAGGCCGATGACCTGCGCGCCACGCGCCTTCGCAAAGCTCATCGCCTCGAGCGTGCGCGTCGAATAACGCGGGAAGCTGATGCCAAAGAGCAGATCGCTCTCGTTGATGCGGCTGATCTGTTCAAACACGTCGCCGCTCGCCTCGGAAACCACGCGCACGTTGTCGAAGATAAAGTTGAGGTAATACGCGAGGAACTGCGCAATCGGCGCGGCCGAGCGCAGACCCATCACATAGATGTTGCGCGCACCGATGATCTTATCAACCACCTCGTCAAACGCGGCGGTGTCAATTTCCTCGGTCGTCGTGCGGATATTCTGCATATCGGCATGCAGCACCGTGCGCAGCACCTCGCTCTGGTCGATATCCGTCGCCATTTCAAAGCGCTGCACCGCCGTCAGCCAGTGGCGCACGAGCTCCTGAAGCGCCCTCTGCAGCTGCGGATAGCCCTCATACCCCATCGCCGAGGCAAAGCGAACGACGGTCGATTCGCTCACGCCGACCTTCTCGCCCAGCTTGCTGGCCGTCATAAAAACGGCCTTGTCGTAGTGCTCCACAATATATTCCGCAATCTTGCGATGACCCTTGCTCAGTCTTTTGCCGGACTGATTGAGTCTGCGCATCATGTCCTGCATATCCTGCATAACGTTTGACCTCCCGGGGCAAAACGCCCGTTTATTCTTTGGCTTTATTGTATCAAAACTGCGAAAAAAATGCAAGAAGTTTCGCGCTTCCTGCATCATTTTTATATCGGGATTTTCAGATCCGTCCCGCCAGTGCCTTCGTCGCCGCATCGTGCGTGAGATCGTAGGTCAAAACGGTCATCGTCGCGTAGCCGCGCTTCAGCCACGTGTAATCGTCCTCGCCGTCCGCCATGCTCTTGTCCAGACCGCCGACGAGCGTATAGCGCGTTTCGCCGTCCTCGCCGATCTCCGGCTCATAATCGTCCAGATAACGCAGCGTCCGCAGGGACGTGGCCTTCAGCCCCAGCGCTTCATCCCGCTCCGGGTAATTCAGGTTCAGCACGGAGAACGGCGGCAGGGGATGCGCCCGCAGCCCGTCAAAGACCCGAACCGCCAGCGCCGCCGCCTTGTCGTAGATGTCCTCCCGCTCGTGGCCGAGCGAAACCGCCATCGCGGGTCTGCCGTTCAGCGCACCCTCCATCGCCGCGCCGACCGTGCCGGAATACAGCACGTCCGAACCGGCGTTGTAGCCGTGATTGATGCCCGAAATCACAAATTCGACCTCCGGGCAGAGCGCCTTGACCGCCAGCTTCACGCAATCCACCGGCGTTCCGTCAATCGCCCACGCCTTTTCCGCGCCCTCGACCGCACGCTCCCGCGCCGTCAGCGGATGGAACAGCGTCATGCTGTGGCTGGCCGCCGAGCGCTGGCTGTCCGGCGCGGCGACGTAAACCGTGTGCCCCGCCGCGCTGAACGCGCGAACCAGCGCCATAAGCCCCGGCGCAAAAATGCCGTCGTCGTTGGAAATCAAAATCCGCATATCGTCATCCTTTCGCATGCCGCTCATTCATCGTAATCCCGGAACAGGAACGCCGTCATCACCCCGTCTAGGCTTTCAAACTCGATTCGGACGTCATACGGCAGAACATTCCGAAACACCATGTCCTTTGTGTCGCTGACGGTCGCGTCAAACCCGGCGGGCAGATAGCTCACGCCGCCCTGCGAATGCCAGTTCATATCCTCGATCACCGCGGGCACACGCAAAACGATGTTGTAAATCGTGCTGCACACCTGACAGACGCCGCCGCCGTAGCCCAGCTTGCTCTCGCCGGAAAGAATCGGCGCGGCCATATAGCCGTTTTCCTTCGTATACGGGCCGCAGACCGCGTTAAAGGAGAAGCTCTCCCCCGCCCTGACGCGGATTCCCGTCAGGCGCTCGCTGGCCAGCGCAATGTTGTATACGCGGCCGACGTTGCCCTCCTTGCTGGTGCTCGTGGAATAGAACGTCGTGAACGCATAGAGCAGATCGCCCGGCTTCGCCTCGCTCCAATCCACAAAGTCATACATCCGCAGCTTGTCCACGCCGAGGCTCACGTCGTCCTCCAGCCTGCGATACGGGAAATACGCCCGCCCATCCTTGATCCGATGGATGGAAATCCAGCTCCCCGCGCTCACCGAAATCGGATAGCGGTATCCCTCCGGCGTGAACAGCGTGTCCGTCAGCACATAGCCCACCGCGACGTGCCTGCTCGTGCCGGGCATCGGCCCGTCAAACGGGTTTTTGCGCTGCACCATTTCCACAAACTTCGTCAGCACGTAGCCCTGTCCGTTTTCATAGCCGATCCGCGTCCATGTCCGCCCCTTTTTGTAGACGTCCACGACCGTCCCGGCCTCGATCTTTCCCAGCGACGCAGCACTCTCGCTCGCATCGCTGTACACGGTCATCCGCTTGCCGATGGTGCCGTAATACTCCGCCTCGCCGTCCGTCGTCTCCGCCAGACCGGCGCACAGCGGCAAAAGCAGCATGAGCCCGAGCGCCCATGCCGCAACCCATGCCCGCTTCATCAGCTCGCCCGATACACCCGCACCGTCAGCACGCCGCCGACCGCCTGCAGCGCAAAGCGCACGTCATACGGCAGCGTGTTTTGCAGCCGCAGGTCGATGTTGCCCTTTCCCACCGCCGCGTCCATATCCAGCGGCGCATAGCTGATGCCGTAGGAGGAATGAACCTGCGTCTTAATCACGCCGATCGGAATTTGCAGAATCGCGTTATACAGCGTCGTGGAAACCTGACAGATTCCGCCGCCGTAGCCCAACTTCTGGCTGGAAACATAGTTGACGATCGGACCCATCTCGTAGCCGTTGGATTTCGTGTACGGCGCGCAGTAATCGTTGAAATAGAATTTCTCGCCGGAGGGCACGATCACGTCGTTGAGCCGCTCCACGCCCTGCATGATGTTGTGCAGCCGGCCAATCTGCGTCTGCGTGGTCTGCTCCGGGTCGTAATACGTCGAGAACACGGCGATCAGATCGCCCGTCTGCGCCTCGTTCCACGGGTGTACCACTTCCAGCTCCAGCTTGCCCGTCGCGCGGATGCGCCCCGTGATGCGGTCATACGGCAAGGTGACGGACAGATCCTCCTGCATGGCGCTGACGGCCATCACCGCGCCCTTGGGCACCGTGCGCAGGCTTTCACCCGTCTCGCTGTTCACGATCTCGGTGTTTTCCGTCGTCACCGCCGCGTAGGGATAGAAGACGACGCCCGGCACATACGGCCCGTAGGGATCATATCTCCGGAAATACCGCAGATGGCTGCGCAGCACATAGCCGTCCGCGTCGCCCTTCTTCACGCGCGCCCACTGCTCGTCAAGCTCCATCACATCGACGGATTCGTTTTCGTAAACCGTGCCGATCAGCTTGGCGTCCTCGTCCTTTTCCTTGCGGATGGACAGATTCACGTCCGCCGTCGCGCTGTATACCGCCGTGAAGCTGGTCGAAATCTGATAATCCGCCGGCAGCTCAATGCCGTCGTGCGCGGGGCGAAGGTCGTTGACCCGGTCGGCCAGCACATAGCCCTTCACGCCCTGCTTCACCACGGCGAGCCACTCCTTGCCCAGCTCGGTGATGTACACCGTTTCGCCTTCTTCGAGCTGCTGCAGCTTCTGCGCGGATTTGCTTTCCTCCGCGCGGATGGTCAGGTTCCGCTCGGCCACGCCCAGATACTGCGCGTCTGCCTCGTCGTTATAGCCCGCGGCCGCCGCCAGATCCTCGACGTTTCGGGTCAGCACATAGCCCACCACGCCGTTTTGGTCAACCTTCGTCCACTCGCTGCCGTATTCGACGATGTTAATCAGCTCGCCCGTTTCCACGCTGCCCAGCTTCGCGGCCGACGTGGATTTCTTCGCGCGTATGGTCATGGGCTTTGAGACCGTTCCCGTGTAGAGAATCTCTTCCGCCGAAGCCGACGTAAACACGGCCAGCAGCAGCGCAAGCAGAAGGGTTGAAAGTCGTCTTTTCATGCGTTCGTCCTCGATTCTGGTTTCTCCGCGCAATGGGTATGGGGAATATCCGATGTTCCTCCGTCTTCTCATCCCGCATCGCGCCGTGCGTCTCGCGCTTTCGATGCGTTAAAAAAGGGGCTGCGCGGCCAATGCGCTTCCTGCGCGCTGTCCGCATCAGCCCTTTTGTATCGGTTCGCAAAATTATTCCTCGTCGTCTCCGTCTTCGCCGTCGTCCTCAAAGACCTTGCGATGGCAGTTCGGGCAGAGGTGTTCTTCTTCCATGTCAAAGGCGTTCTCGTCAAAGAAGATGACCGTGCCGCAGTGCGGGCACTCGTACTCGATCAGGCCGTCGCCGTCCTCGTCGTCGTCCTCGTCCTCATACGCTTCGTCGTCGTCCTCTTCATCCTCGTCGTCAAGGAAGAGCGCTTCCTCGAGATCGCTGACGTCGCTGTCGATCTCCTCGACATACTCGGAGAGCTCTTCGACCCGCTCGTCGATTTCCTCGCTGTTTTTCGCGAGCGCTTCCAGCGTGTCGATCATCGCCAGCATGAGCTTGCCCTGCTCGGTCTCGCCGTTTACGCCCAGACCCTCAGCCAAGCCCTTGAGATATGCAACCTTTTCGCCAACCTTGCTCATGGTCACGCCGCCTTTCTCACGCTTTGCAATCGCTTACGCGCGGGACATGTAGGAGCCGTCGCGGGTATCCACGCGGATCTTGTCGCCGATGTTGATGAACAGCGGCACGGAAATCTGGTAGCCCGTCTCCAGCGTCGCCGGCTTGGTGGTGTTGCTGGTGGTGTCGCCCTTGAAGCCCGGCTCGGTGTCGGTGACTTCGAGCACGACGAAGTTCGGCGCCTCAACGGAGAAGGCCTTGCCCTTGAAGAAGCGCACGGTCGCCATGGTCTCTTCCTTCATAAAGCGGATCGCATCCTCGACCTGATCGAGGGTCAACGGGATCTGCTCGAAGGTCTCCTGATCCATGAAGTAGTAGAATTCGCCGTCGTTGTAGACGTACTGCATCTCCTTGGTCTCGATGGTCGCGCGCGGCTGCTTATCGGTCGGGTTGAAGGAGCGCTCAACCACGGCGCCGGTCATCACGTTCTTGAGCTTGGTGCGAACAAACGCCGCGCCCTTGCCCGGCTTCACGTGCTGGAAATCAACGATGGTCCAGACGCCGCCCTCCCACTCGATGGTCACGCCCTTACGGAAATCGCCTGCGGTAATCATGTGGAATCCCTCCAAATACGTTTATCTGATAAATTCTGATGCCTGCCAAACACCGCCGCGTCAGGCGGCGTCGTAATCAGCAATATGCACTCGTGTTTTTAATTTTATCACGTCTTTTTCAAAAGATCAAGCATTTTCATGCAAAACCCGTTCTCTCGTCCCCTTTTTTTATGATTTCCTCGACATTTTTCCCGTCTCAAAGGCTTCCTTCAGCCGCTCCAGCGCTTTCTTTTCGATGCGGGAAATATAGGAGCGGGAAATGCCCAGCCGCTCCGCGACCTCCTGCTGCGCATAGGCTTTGCCGTCCATCAGCCCGTAACGCATGCGGATCACCGTCGCCTCCCGCCCCTTGAGGCCGTGCTCCGCCAGCTCGCGGATGCTCTGCAGGCTGACACGCCGCTCCACCTCGCCGTGCACCGCCTCCGGGTCCGTCCCCAGCACGTCGATCAGCGTGATTTCGTTGCCCTCCCCATCCGTGCCGATGGGCTCCTGCAAGGAAACGTCCCCCTTCCGCTTCTGGCTCGCCCGCAGGCACATCAGAATTTCGTTTTCGATGCACCGGGCGCAATAGGTGCTGAGCTGCGTCCCCGTCCCCGGCTTAAACGTCCCCACGCCCTTAATCAGCCCCACCGTTCCGATTGAAATCAGGTCGTCCGCATCATAGCCCGGCACGGTGTATTTTCTGGCGATGTGCGCCGCCAGCCGCAGGTTGTGCTCGATGAGCTTTTCCCGCGCGCCCCTGTCCCCCCGCTGCATCCGCTCGATCATCTCGGCTTCCTCCTCGCGGCTCAGCGGCTTGGGAAACGCATTCCCCCGTGCCAGATACCCCAATAGAAAAAGCGCGTCCTGAATGAAGAACATCAATAATCCTTCCAACATTTGCCTCACCTCAGGGCAGTATATGCGGGCAGGGACGGAAAGGAGGATGGCTGGGCTGCCCGCCGATACACTCCGCCGCTTTCACCGCCGAAAAGAACGAATGCCCGCGAACTGAAAAAAGCGGGAATAGATCCCGCTGAACGATATTGGCGTTATTCGTCCGTTTTTTCAAAGACCGATTGGAAATGCTTTTTTTCAACCTGTTCACGGCTTATTTCAAATACGTTTCCGCGCTTCTTCGAATCTCTGTTTCTATTTTCTCAGCCAACTTCTTGCTCTCTGCGCTGACAGAGATATAGGTTTTAAGTTTCGGCTCCGTACCGGAAGGGCGCACCACGATGGAGCAGTTATCCTCCAACAGGAACTTGAGCACGTCCGATTTGGGCAATCCGTCCAACCCCGGCGCATAGTCCAGCAGCTTGACGACATTCTTACCTCCAAACTCCTTGATATCGCCCCGGAATGTCTGCATGATACTCTGCATCTTGGCAAAACCGGCACTTCCGTCAAACTCATAACTGTGTAACGTGTTGAGGCAGTAGCCATACGTTCTGTACAGCTCATCCAGCTTATCTAGCAGGCTGACACCTCGAGTAGCATAGTAGCTGAACATCTCGCAGATCATATAGGCACCGTCCACGCCGTCCTTATCCCGGACGTAGGAACCCGTCAGGTAGCCGTAGCTTTCCTCAAAGCCGAACACATAGCTGTCTGCCTTGCCCAGCTTTTCCAGCTTGCCGATTTGCTCGCCAATGAACTTGAAGCCGGTCAGCACATTGATTGTACGCAGGCCATAGTGGGTAGCAATCTGTTCACCCATGTCCATGGTAACAATCGTCTTGACCATGACCGGATCAGCAGGCATCTTTCCATGTTTGATGCGCTGACTGCAAATATAGTCCAGCAGCAGCATGCCGGTCTGATTACCCGTCAGTAATTCGTATTCTCCCGCCTTGTTCTTGACCGCAATGCCCACGCGGTCACAGTCCGGATCGGTCGCCAGCAGCAGATCTGCATTGCGCTTCCTGGCATATTCCATCCCCAGCGCCATGGCCTCTTTGATTTCCGGGTTTGGATACGGACAGGTCGGGAAATTCCCATCCGGCTGTTCCTGTTCTTTGACCACGGTGATATTGGTATAGCCCATCTCTTTCAGGGTACGGGTCACAGGCTTCAGACCGGTGCCGTTCAGCGGGCTATATACGATAGCCACATCCTTATTGACTTCTTCGCCAAACAGAACCGACTGATTCTTGACCCGCTCCACGAACGCGGTGTAAACCTCGTCCGGGATATACTGAATATTGCCGTTTGCCACACCTGCTTCAAAATCGCTGGTCTTGACGTCCGCAAAAATGTCCAGCTTCTCGATCTCGGCAAGGATCTCTGCTGCAGCCTCAGTGGTGATCTGGCAGCCGTCTGCGCCGTAGACCTTATAGCCGTTATACTTGCTGGGATTGTGGGAGGCCGTCACCATGACACCAGCAGAGGTGTGCAGATAGCGGGTCGCAAAGGACACGGTAGGAACAGGCATCAAAACAGGCCAGATGTTGACCTTGACACCATTAGCCGCAAACACCCCGGCGGCAACTTTTGCAAACACATCGCTCTTGATGCGGCTGTCATAACCGATGGCCACGGATGGCTCGGCATAGTTCCTTTTCAGGTAGTCGGCCACCCCCTGAGAAGCCCTCGCTACCGTATAGATATTCATGCGATTAGTGCCCGCACCAATGATGCCGCGCAGACCGCCCGTGCCAAAGGCAAGGTCACGGTAGAACGCATCCTCAATTTTTGCATCATCCAGTGTCTTCAGCTCTGCTGCTACGTCGGCATCTGCAGTGGCATTTGCAAGCCAACGCTCATATTCTTTCTTGATATCCATACTATTTACCCTTTTCAAATCTTATTTCCAACTGAAACACATGCCTTTAAAACCATTTGCCTGTTCTTTCGTATCAAACACGACCTTAATTTCACTTTTTACAGTGCAGTCATCACTTACTACCATAATATGTCTCTGAGAGAAATCATAATTGAATGTTACGGTCGGAGATTTATATAGTTCTCCGTCTACATAGATATCAGCCTTGTTGTCGCCTGACTCAAAGGTATAATCAATACCTAAGACGCCAGTTGCACTCACGCTAATGGTAAAGGTAGTATCATCCACCCGTTCAAAATCCGAGCTTGCATCGTACCAGACGAAATTATCGAATTTATGCACATCAGCATTGATTACATCAACATCTGCCATCTTTCCGTTGGAAGCAGCCACGTTATCGTCAACAACCGCCTTGACCGTTTCAAAGTAGATTTCCTGTCCAGCTTCATTCGGGTGGACACCATCACCTGTTAAGTCACCATAGGCTTTGCCAGAGTTGTTGAAGGCAGCGATTGTATCTGCTACCGGAATGCCGTAGTGCTCACAGATGCTCTGGATCATGGTCATCTTCTCTGTATAAGTTCGCTGAGAAGATTCCAAGATGGAAATGATGGAGCAATCCGGGTACTTACTTCTGATGGCTCTGATGATGGATTCGTAGTTGGTGGAGAAGCCATCTGTACCATCGTTCTGACCGTAGCAGATAATTGCAAGATCATAATCCACATTATTTTTCAGAGCCATTGTCCGAACATAACCGGCGTAAGAGGCATTGCCACCCATGGAGACGTTTGTGAAAGACACGCTGTTGCCATAGGTCTTTCTCAGGTTGTTCTGAAGAAGAGTACACCAGCCTTTTTCGCCCTGACCACCTTCTGCAATCGAATCGCCTACAATCAGCACATTCACATCAAAGCCGTCTACTAGTTTCTGATAGAAGCTATCCTCCGCTTCTTTCTGCTTTAGTGCCTCTACTTTTGCCTGATTCTCTGCAAAAATCTGTTCGTTCAGTTTTGTCAGTTCTTGCGCCTTTGCATTGGCTTTTTTCTTTTCGCCCCACATCAGGATACTGAGTGCTACAACCATAACGACAATCAGGATGATTAGTACCGTATTCTTATTACCGCCACGGTACCCCCCCCATTAAATTTACGACTCATAATATTTTCCCTCATCTTTCTTTTTGATTGAAATTATCCTCTTACATCCAGAAATTGTGCCTGTCCATGGATCGTCAGCGTCTCGGAATCCGCCGGGACAAAGATGCAGTCTCCTTTATAGAACGGAATTGTACCATCCTCGTAGGAGATCGTGCCGCAGCCATTGACGCAGAGCAGCACCCGGAAAGCAATTTCATCCGCGCGGTAGTGCACCTTTTGCCGCCGCTCGGTGTTGACGATCATACGATACACTTCAAAATACTCACAGCGGGTCAGCAGCTCAAAGGCAATGCCCTGCCAGTATTTCAGCACACGGAGCGGCTGCTTCGGTTCTGCACTTCCCTTCAGATTCGCCACATCCAGCGCCTTGTCGATATGCAGCTCCCGCTTTTTGCCGTCCTTGCCTACACGGTCATAATCGTACAGGCGGTAGGTCAGGTTGGAGTTTTCTTGAATTTTGGCCACCAATGCACCGGCACCGATAGCATGGATAGTACCCGCCTTAATAAAAAACAGATTGTCCTTCTTGACCGGAACCCACTGCAAGTCCTTCATCAGGGTTCCTTTGGCGATGGCATCCCGCATCTGCTGTTCAGTGCGCTCCCACTTCAGGCCATACACGAGCTTTGCGTCCTTGCTGGCGTCCAGCACATACCACATCTCGGTCTTGCCAAGCTGTCCGTTCTCTCGTTCCGGCGCGTATGCATCGGTAGGATGTACCTGCACCGACAGATCTTTCTTGGCATCGATGAATTTGATAAGGATCGGCAGTGCGTTTTCGCCCTTGTGGCGCTCACCCAGATACTCCGGATGCGCTCTCAGCACCTCTGCCAATTCCTGTCCATCAAATGCGCCTCCCACCACATAGCTGGGACCATCGGGGTGCGTAGAGCACTCCCATGTCTCTGCCAGAGGAGTCAGGTCGATGTTTTTTCAAATTCGTCATTTAAACGACTACCACCCCAAAAATAACCCTTGCCGGACGGTCGGAGCAAAAGAGGCTTATTCTTATTTTGCATAGCTGCCTCCTGTGGTGCCTCAATATTCCAGCTCAAATTTCTGCTTGTCGTGAACGTCAATGTCTTCGCCCAGCTGCACCTCGATCAGCTTCAGTTCCGTTTCGGCAATCACCGTGTGACGGCAGCCAGCCGCCATGGTGATCACGTCCCCCGCTTTGACGCTCCGCTCCATGCCATCCACAACAGCCCTGCCCTCGCCCGCAATGACCGTCCAAACCTCATCTCTGCGCTGATGACTATGGTAGTTCATCCGATGTCCTTCATTCAGGGTCACTTTGATGGTCATGGATGTCTTATCAATATCGATAACCTTAAAGCTGCCCCAGGATTTTTCCGCGAACATAACCCGATGATCCAGCATGTTGACAAACGGCTTGATGTAGCTGGACTGCTCCTTGTCTGATACCAGGATTCCCTCCGGACTGGCAGAAATCACAACATCTCTTAGTCCCATGCAGAGAATGGGTACATCCAATTCATTGATAACATGGACATTCTCGCACTTCTCGTTAAACAGCGCCTCGCCCACAGCACGGCTGTCCATTGCCTCGGTCAGCGTGTTCCAAGTGCCAAGGTCTTTCCAAGTGCCTGCGAAGCGCATGACCTCGATCTCATACTATTTTTCTTCTAAAAACGCGATAAATGTGTTATACTGTAAGTGGTGATGAAAATGAAGAAATACGAGATAACCA
>OKRW01001990.1_pt1 | contig 15861 bp, 15 predicted proteins | sample 1601151 | NCBI WGS metagenome assembly OKRW01 (sample SAMEA3541471, study PRJEB24748) | human gut metagenome | biome: human gut; feature: human-associated habitat; material: faeces | place: China | collected 2012 | reverse complement strand
ACATCGTCGAGAAGGGCACCCACGAGGAGCTTCTCGCCAAGGGCGGCTTCTACGCGGAGCTCTACAACTCCCAGTTCGAGGACGCCGCGTAGGGGCTGGGGCCTCATAGGAGCGGTGCCACAAAACACCGGGGTAGGGCAGAAGTCAACTGCCCTACCCCGGCTTTTTGTGGCTCCATGGCGGGAAAGCGCCCCTTCCGCCCGCCACACCGCAATATCTGTGGCGTCGAGAAAGACGCTCGCTAGTTATTGATGTGATGGTGTACCACGACGGTCGAGCGGTCGATGGCCTTGCAGACGAAGCCCTGGGACTGGTAGTACTCGATGATCTGCGGCAGGGCCTCCACGGTGGTGGTCTTTGCACCGGAGTCGTGGCAGAGCAAGATCACGTTGGTGAAGCTGCCATAGGCGCAGGAGGACTGCACGATGGTGTCGACGGGCACGTGGTTGCCCGAGGCGTCGCTCGAGCTCACGTTCCAGTCGTAGTACTGGTACCCCTTGGCCTGCAGGTCGGAGGCAAGCGCCGTCATGATGCCCGGGCAGTAGGACTCGGACACCGTGTTGGAGACGCCACCGGGGAAGCGCGTGAGGTACGGCACGTAGCCGATCTGCTCCTTGACCACGTCCGCCACCTGGGAGAGGTCAGCGAAGAAGGCGTCCTCGGACTGGTAGATGGTGGCGTAGTCATGCGTGTAGGAGTGCATGCCGATGGTGTTGCCGCGGCGGTACGCCTCCGCGATCATCGGGCGATACTCCGGCTCGTGCCCCGTCACAAAGAACGTCGCCTTGGCGCCGTACTTGTCAAGGATGTCCAGGACCTTCTCGGTGTTGGCGGAGGGGCCGTCGTCAAACGTGAGATAGAGGGTCTTCTCGCCGTTGCTGTGGTCGAGCCAGTCGGTCTGGCGGTTGGGGTCAAGGGCGAGGTCGGCGGCGCGCTCGTCGTCGGAGGGAAGCTGTTGTTCGCCGGAGCTGTCATCGGCGGCGGGAGCCTCCGGCTCCTCGGGCTGCGCCTTGTCGCTCACCACTTCCCTGCCGCCTCCGTTGCCCGACGCCGGAGGCGCAGCCGAGAAGGACGCGGACACGGCGACGGCCACGCCGGCGCACACCCCCAGCACCAAGACGGCGACAAGCGCCGCAGCGGCGACGCGCGCCACATGCCCGTCCCTTCCGCGCGGAGTGCCACGGCGGTCGGCTCTTCTCACTGACATTTCCCTTGCTCCAGTTCTTGGGTCGATTGCGGGAAGGAGGCCCGGTCCTTTCGGGAAACCTCAAGTCTTCTGCCACCGTAAATGGTCCGGGGGCCATATGCAAGCGCCCGGCGAGATAAGGCACGCGAGTTGCGGCAAACGGCCCGAGCCACCAGCAGGGGCCCGGGCCGTCCGAGTCGTGCGAACCTTTTGGAAGGGCTACGAGAGCGCCACGCCGCCCAGCCAGCCGCAGCGCACGGTGGACGTGACGCTGTACTCGCTCACCCAGGCAGAGAGGCTGCTCGTGCGCAGACGGCCGCTCGCGTTGTCGCGCACCGTGTTGTTGCCCAGGTAGATGCCCACGTGACCGTAGATCACGGCCGCAGAGCTGTACGGGGCGGACGGGCATGCGACGATCATGCCCGGCTGAATGTTGGAGACGGACGTGTAGCAGTACCAGTTGTACATGTCGCACGCGTTGCCGCCGCCGACGTTCAGGCCCGCCGCGGCAAACACGCGCGTGACCCATGCGGCGCACAGGCCGGAGCCCGGGGACGGCACGGAGTAGGCGGCCGACTGCACGGCGGCAAGGCTGCCGTTGCCCGTGATGGTCTGGCTGCCGCCCGAGCTGGAGCCGCCCGAGCTGGAGCCGCCGGAGCTTCCGTTGTTCTTGTTCGCGGCGGCGGCAGCGGCCTTCCTGCGCTCCTCCTCCTGACGGGCGGCCTCCTCGGCGGCCTGCTGGGCGGCCAGGAGCTCGGCGTCTCGCTGGGCCATGAGCTCCTTGACCTCGGAGCTGAGGTTGCTCACCAGGTCCTGGGCCTCGGCCTGCTTGGCCTGGGCCTCCTCAAGCTGCTGCTCCTGCTGGGCCTGCAGGGTCTCCAGCTCGCTCTTCTGGCTCTCGAGCTCGGCCTTCTCGGTCTCAAGCGAGCTCTTCTGGCTCTCGAGCTCGGCCTTCAGGTCCTTGACCTCGGAGATCATGGCCTGGTCGGCGGCACTGATCTTGTCGAGGTAGTAGATGTTGCTCGTGAGCTCCTCAAAGGTCGCGGAGGAGAGCAGGATATCCAGCACGGAGGAGCCGCCGGACTTGTAGGCAGAGCACATGCGCTCGCCCAGCTGCTGCTGCTTTGCCTCGACCTCGGTCTGCTTGGCGTCAATCTCGGTCTGCTTCTGCTCGATCTCGGCCTGCTTGGCGTCGATCTGCGAGGAGAGGTCCCCCACCTGGGCCTGGGTCTGGCTCAGCTGGTCCGCGATGGCCGAGTACTCCTGGCCAATCTGGTCAAGCTTTGACTGGGCCTCGTCGTAGCTCAGCTGCGCCGCGTCGAGCTTCTCCTGCGTGGTGGCGGCGCGGGAGATGGCGGGAGAAAGGACGGCGCACATGCCGGCGCCAATGAGGATGCGCAGGGCGTCCCTGCGGGTAACGGTCCTAGGGGTCAGTCCGACCTCGGAAGAGTCAATACGCTTGCGCGACATTCGGTCTCCTTGGATACGGTGAAGCTGCGTGTGGTTGAGCTGAATGCGTTCCAATTCTAGCCGAGAAGCCCCACTATGACCAAAACCACACGCCCATGGCAACACGCGTCACGCTACGCCGGGAGAGGGGCAGGCGCGTCCGAGGCCCTTCTCGGCTAGCGGTTCTCTATCTGGGCCACGTTGCCGATGCTGATGGTGATGCGGCCCTCGGAATCGGTGGTGAAGTCAAGGTAGCCGGGCTTGTCGGCAAGCTCGGACGGGAAGCTGATCTCGACCCCGGTGTCCGTGCGGATCTTGTGGCTCTTGGTCAGGCGGTTTGCCACGCCGCGGCGCACGGGGGCCTCCTCGGGAAGCTTTGCCTCGCGGACGCGCTCCTCGTAGACCTGCTGCACGTCGGGCCTGTCCTCGAAGATCTGGCGTCCGACCTCGGCGGGCTCGATGACCTCGTCCTGGTCGGCCTTCTCGGCGACGTAGGCCTTGGCGCGGGAGACCTCCACGGCCGGCGTGAGGCCGTACTCCTCGGCAATGTCGCTCACAATGACGCTGACCTCGTCGATGACCTCGTGGCTGGAGGCGGAGGAAACGCACTGGAGGAACTTCTCGGGGATGACCATGGACGCGGCGCCGCCAATGGAGCGCTCCTTGTCGTGGAAGTCTATGGTCATGGCCTCGCAGTCGACGAGCACGTAGGAGTCCACCTTCTGGGTGGGGCTGGGCAGCGTGGTGTCCACGCGCGTGATGTCGTTGGTGGAGCCGCCCACCTCGTGCATGAAGGCCTGCTTGCGCGGCAGCAGCACCACGGCAAAGAAGCGCTTGCCCGCGGGGCCGTCAAAGGCGGCGTCCACCTGCTCGTCGGTGGAGGCGGCGTCGACCTTGCCCTCGTCGGTGTCGCGGAAGTCCGCCACCAGGAGGTCGCACTGCTCGAGCTCCTCCGCGCGGCGCAGCTCCTCCCAGAACCACTGCGCGATCTGCGTGGAGAAGGACACGAAGTCCGTGCCCCCGCCAAGGTAGTGCTCAAGCTCGCCGGCAAAGCCCGACTCCGGGGAGAACTCGCCGTGCTTTGACTCCGCGTTGGCCACGATGCGGCGCAGGCGCCTCTGGACGTAGGAGCGCGTGGCGCGCGACTCCAGGTCCAGGGGCTGGTCTGAGAGGTAGGCGGAGCCCTCCTCGAAGTCGAAGACGTGCAGGATTGCCTGGCTGACTTTGAGCATGTGGTTCTACTCCGTATCCTGGTTCTGGCTTGCGGGCGTGGCCGCCTCGAAGGTCTCGGCGACCTCGTCGATGTCGGCGGCGTGCTTGCCGTCGGCGTCGCGCTCGAGGGCCGGGATGAGCATGCGGTAGGAGTTCTCGTTGGCGTTCTTGCGCGGCGAGGTCTTCGCGTAGCGCTTGACCGCGGCGGCGGTCTTGTTCACCGCGGTGAGGGTGCCGGCACCGGCGACGCAGCCGCCCGGGCAGGCCATACCCTCGAGCAGGTAGCCGTCGTACTTGCCCCTGACGGCGTCCTTCATCAGCTTGCGGCACTCCTCGAGGCCCTCGGCGTTGGCCACCTTGACCTCGCGCTCGGGGTAGCGCTTGTGAATGGCGTTGGCCACGGCCGTCGCCACGCCGCCCGCCACGGCGAACCCGCGGCCGTCGGCGGAGGCCACGTCGAAGTCGCCCCCCTCGCCCGCGAGCTTGGTGTAGTCGATCTGCTTGGCGCTCATCATGCCCGCCATCTCCTCGAAGGTGAGGACGAAGTCGACCTCTGAGCGCACAGACTCGCGCATGGCCTCGAGCTTCTTTGCGGAGCACGGCCCGACAAAGACGATCTTTGCGTTGGGGTGCTGCTTGCGGATAAGGCGCGCGGTGAGCGTCATGGGCGTAAGGGCCATGCTGATGCAGTCGGCGTTCTTGGGGAACTCCTTCTTTGCCATAACCGACCATGCCGGGCAGCAAGAAGTGCCCATGAACGGAATCTTTTCGGGCACCTCCTCGAGGAAGTCCTCGGACTCCTGGATGGTGCACAGATCGGCGCCGAGGGCGACCTCCTCCATGCCGGAGAAGCCGAGCTGCTTGAAGGCCTCGCGGAGCTTGTCGACGTTGCCCTTGCCGCCGAACTGGCCGACAAAGGCGGGCGCGACCTCGGCGATGACCTCGTCGCCGGCGTTGATGGCCATGATCACCTGGAAGATCTGGCTCTTGTCGGCGATGGCGCCGAAGGGGCAGTTGACCAGGCACTGGCCGCAGCTCACGCACTTCTCGTAGTCGATCTTTGCGCGGCCGTGCTCGTCGGAGCCGATGGCACCCATGCCGCACGCCGCGGCGCAGGGCCGCTCGAAGTGGTGGATGGCGTGGTAGGGGCAGGTCTTGGCGCACAGGCCGCAGTGGACGCACTTCTCCTGGTCGATATAGGCCTTCTTGTCCTTGAAGGTGATGGCGCCCTTGGGGCAAATCTCGCGGCATGGGTGCGCGAGGCAGCCCTGGCAGGCGTTGCTCACCTCATAGACGTTGTCTTTGCAGGCGTTGCAGGCGAACTTGATGACGTTGATCAGCGGCGGCTGGTAGTAGGTCTCGGGGACCGAGGCGTCGATGATGCCGTCGGTCATGCTCTGCGGCTTGTCAACGCCCTGCAGCGGCAGGCCCATGGCCAGGCGGATGCGCTCAGACACGATGGCGCGCTCGAGGAAGACGGACTCGCGGTAGGTCGCGATCTCGCCGGGGACGATCTCGTAGGGCAGGCGCTGGAGATCTCCCTCGGAGTCCTCCCCCTGCTCGTAGGCGATGCGGGCGACGCCCGCAAAGACCTTTCGGCGAATCTCGGTAAGGTTGGTGTAGACGCCACGCATAGTGCCAGGCATGTGAAACCCTCTCCCCTTTTGGTTGCGATTTTCTTGCCAGGCGGAGCTCCCCCCTCAGAAGCGGCCGCACCCCACAAGTATGGCCCAAACTGACGGCATGCGGCTACAACGGCACCGTATTGGCACAGCAGGCGAGAAGCCCACGCCGCTCGTGGCGCTAGCCCCAGAGCGCCGGGTCCCACGCACCCAGGCGGGCGGGCCAAGCCGTCCGCAGGCGCAGGCGCTCATGGGTGCTCGGGTGTTCGAGCTCCTCCTCGAAGGCGTGGAGCAGGAGGCCCGAGGCGCTTCTCGCCCCGTTGTAGAGCGTGTCTCCCACAATGGGAAAGCCCAGGTGGGCAAGGTGAACGCGGATCTGGTGCTTGCGGCCGCTGCCGAGCTCCACGGCCAGGAGGCTCCGCCCGCCCGCGTAGGCCAGGCGACGCGCGCGCGTGAGGGCGGGCTTTCCCCTGCCGGGGGCACAGACGCGCATGCGGCGCGCGTCGTGGCGGTCGCGGCCGAGCGGCTGCTCTATGACCTTCTCGCCAGAGGGAAAGCGTCCCTGGACCACGGCGAGGTAGCGCTTTGCCATGGCGTGGCCAGCCACCTGCGCGTCAAGCGCCGGCTGCGTGGCCTTGTCTAGCGAGAAGAGCACGAGGCCGGAGGTGCCCACGTCAAGGCGCTGCACGGCCTGGGGGCGCGCGTCGGGACGGCCCGTCGCGGCAAGGTGGTCCGCCACGAGGTCGGTCAGCGTCTGCGTGCCGGTGCCGTCCCCGTGCACCAGAATGCCCGCCGGCTTGTCCACCACGAGCAGCACCTCGTCCTCGTAGACCACGGCGATGTTTTTGTGAGAAATACCGTTCATGGCGCCATACCGTCCTCTCGCCGCCGAAGGCCAAGCACCCAGCATACCGCGTCAGGGATACCAAAAGTATGCTTCCCTCATCAATGCTCGGTACCGAGGAGGTCGCCATGTACGATGCCAGGACACCCCGCGCAAATGAGAACTTCCCCGACGATAGCCAGGAAACGCTGTAGACGCTGCGCCCGGACGGGACCCTCGGCGAGTCCGAGGAGGACATGGAGGCGCGCCTTGCCATGGAAAGCCTCATGCGCCATCGCCGCGCGCGCAGGCGCAAGAAGCTGATCGCAGGTGGCATCGTCGGCGTGATCGTGCTCGTGGGCGCCGTCGCGTGGGGCATCTCGAGGTTCACAGGGAACGCCGGGGGCGGCGACTCGCCCCAGCTCATGACGACCTTCGTCGACCGCGGAGACTTCACCGAGGCGGTCGAGGCCTCCGGCGCGGCCAAGCCCGTGACCTCCGTCGTCGTGAACCCCGAGGTCGGCGGCACTATCGAGACCGTGAACGTCGCGGAGGGAGACACCGTCCAGGAGGGCGATGTGCTCCTTACCGTGAAGAACGACGAGCTGGACAAGGCCATCCGCGACGCAGAGATGGGCGTGCGCAACGCAAAGCTCGGCGTCTCGCAGGCTCAGTCGGCCTACGCCACGACGCTCGAGGAGTACAACAAGGGCAGCGTGGCCGGCCGCGACGTCGACTCGGCCGCGTTCGCCGTCGAGTCTGCCAAAAACTCCCTCTCCGACGCCCAGGAGGCCTACAGCATCGCCGTCGCGAACGCCGAGAAGCGCACGGTGCGTGCGCCCAAGGGAGGCTCGATAGTGGCCATGAACGCGCAGGTCGGCGCCTCGACCGACTCCGCCGCAAACGCCGGCGGCCTCATCCAGATCGCCGACCTCTCGCAGATGACGGTCAAGGTCCAGGTCAACGAGGTCGACATCTCGAAGGTCTCGGTCGGGCAGATGGCCAAGGTCACCTTCTCTGCCTTGCCCGGCGTCGAGCTCGACGCTCAGGTCACCCGCATCGCGACCGTCGCGAGCAGCGGCGAGGACTCCTCCGGCCACGGCGGGGGCGTCGTGACCTACGACGTCAGCCTGCTCATCCCCCAGCCTGCCGCCGAGCTCAAGCCCGGCATGACGGCCAACGTCCAGATCATGCTGCAAAGCGTGCCCGACACCCTCATGGTGCCCTCGAGCTGCGTGGCGATGGACGAGGCGGGCGGCTCCTACGTCATGGTCGTCACCGATTACGAGACGGGCGCCGTCGAGCGCAGGTCCGTGACCGTCAGGGCGTCCGACCAGACGACCTCGGCCATCGAGGGCGACGTCAACGAGGGCGACGAGGTCCTGCTCGACCCGTACTCGGCGCCCGACGCCGGCATGGGTACCAACGACGGCTCGGGCCCCGTCTCGACCGACGGCGAAGCGCCCGTCGCAGAGAACGCCGCGGGGTCCGCGTCCGACGACGGCGCCGAGCCTACCGCCGCGGCGGATACGGCGGCGTAGCGCCATGGCCGCCCCCGTCATCGACATCTCCGGCCTCTGGCGCATCTACGAGTCCGCCGCCGGCCTCACCACCGTGCTGCGCGGCGTCTCGCTGCAGGTCGCGCGCGGGGAGTTTCTTGCCATCATGGGGCCTTCGGGCTCCGGCAAATCGACGCTCATGAACACGCTCGGCTGCCTCGACCGCCCGACCGCTGGCTCGTACCGCCTCGAGGGCGTGGAGGTCTCCGAGCTCTCCGAGGACGACCTTGCCTACGTGCGCTCTTCTCGCCTTGGCTTCGTGTTCCAGTCGTTCAACCTCATGCCGCGCGCCACGGTGCTCAGAAACGTGATGCTCCCGCTCGTCTACTCCGACATCGCGCCGCGCGAGCGTGAGCTGCTGGCATGGAAGGCCCTGCGCGCAGTCGGCCTGCCCGAGGAACACTTCCTCCACCGCGCCAACGAGCTCTCCGGCGGCCAGATGCAGCGCGTCGCCATCGCCCGCGCCCTTGTGAACGACCCAGCGATCATCCTCGCCGACGAGCCCACGGGCAACCTCGACACCGCCACGGGCGAGCTCGTGATGAAGACCTTCCGCCGCCTCCAGAAGCGCGGGAAGACCATCGTGCTCATTACCCACGACGCGGAGGTGGCCGCCTGGGCCGACCGAACCGTGCACATCCGAGACGGTAGGCTGCTCACCGACGAACAGGAGCGCGCCGTCCAGGAGCAGCTTACGGGCGGCGTCGAGGACACGGGCGGCGTCGGAAGCGCTCGGCTCGCGCCCGGCCGAATCAAGGAGGTACCCACCGTATGAAAGCGCGCGATCTCGCCTACGAGACAGGCTCGGCACTTCTTGCCAACCGGATGCGGACCCTGCTCACCATCCTCGGCATCGTGATCGGCATCGCCGCCGTGATCGCGCTCACGTCGCTCATCGACGGCATGCGCGCGGCCATTGTGGGCCAGCTCGGCCTCAACGCCGCCCGCACGGTCGAGATCACGTGTTGGCCGCCGAACAACCGGCAGCTCACCGAGGCAGACGTCGAGACCATGGCCCGCGACCTCGCCGGCGACTACGACTTCATAACCTGCTGCGCCAACGCCTGGTCGAGCGTGTCGAGCCCGACCTCCTCATCCGAGGAGATGACGATCATAGCCTGCGACGAGAAATTCTTTGAGGCGAGGGGCCTGAAGGCCCAGAAGGGACGGGTCTTCACCGCCGAGGAGAACGAGGAGTCCTCGATGGTCGTCCTGCTCGGCGGGGCCTCGGTAAAGAAGCTCTTTGGGCAAGCCGACGCCGATGCCGTGGGAAAGACGGTGCGCATCGGCAACGACACCTATACCGTGGTTGGCACGCTCGAGTCGGACAGCATGCAGGGCGACTGGGGCGTGGCCTACATCCCCTACCGCACGGCCAAAGTCCGCCTGATCGGCCAGCAGGACAACGCCGCGCTTAGCATCTTCGGCTTTGCTCGCGAGAACGCCGACATCTACAGGGTGGCCGAGCGCACCGACTCGTACCTGCGCACGAAGTACAACATCCCCGAGGCCGACCCGGACGGGGGCGGCAGCTCGGAGGAGGGCTACTGCCACGTCTCGACGGCCCAGTCTATGCTCGACCAGCTGGAGAGCACGATGTCGTCTTTCCGCCTGATGGCGTTCGCCGTGGCGGGAATCTCGCTTCTAGTCGGCGGCATCGGCATCATGAACATGATGCTCACCAACGTGACCGAAAGGATTCGAGAGATCGGTCTGCGCAAGGCGCTCGGGGCCAAGCGTGCGGACATCACGGCGCAGTTCCTGCTCGAGAGCATCGCAATCTGCATCGCGGGCGGCGTCATCGGCGTCGCTGTGGGCTACGGCGCGGCATGGCTGCTCGCGGGCTTCGCCGGGTCGAGCCTCGGCTACGAGAACCTCGTCCCCGTGATCACGCCGCAGACCGCGCTTCTGGCGGCGGGCATCTGCTGCGGCATCGGCGTGCTGTTCGGGTTCTACCCCGCCCGGCGCGCCGCCCGCCTCGACCCCGTTGAGGCACTGCGTTACCAGTAGAAAGGAAGGGGGCTCGGCCGCGGTCGGCGCCCTTCCTTGTGCCCAACTCCCCCACGGCGGACGCATTTCGGGTTTTTCGGCCCAGATGCGTCCGCCGTGTAGGGGCTGATTCTTCTTGATAGGTTTGTGGGAAGGCGGACGGCTATTCGCGGCGCTCGGAGAACGCCGCCACAATGCCCCCGCGATACGCGGCGGCATACTTTTTGCGGTCTTGCTGATAAACGCTTGCGACCAGCGTATCGGTCATGAGCATCACGCCCGCGTCCACTCCCATTGACGTCATCGGCGTCGAGCGGTCGGCGACCTCGATAACGCGCAGGCTCGAGGTCGCAAGCCTCGAGAGAGGGTTATCCGACGCGTCGCAGATTGCTAACACGGGGATTCCCTTGGCCACAGCGGCCTTCGCCACCCCCACCGGTTCGACTTTGTCTCCCGATTTTGAGACGACAACCAGCAGATCTTTGTTCGGGTCGAGCGTCCGCAGGCGTCGCTTAACCTGGATAATCTCAGCATCGCAGTAGGCGTTCTTTCCAAGCCCGACCAACGACCAACACAAGCGGGACGTCAACAAACCGCTCTCCATGCATCCATAGCAAATGATGGTGTCCGCCCCATCGACAAGACGGGCCGCCTGGGCCAGATTATCCTCGGTATTGCTTCTTACGACGCCTTTTAGAAGCTCGTGATACTTTGCTTCGATCTTGCTCATAACGGTGAATAACCCGTCGTCATTCTGTATCTCGGTGCTCAAATCACCGGAACTTTTGATATCGGCGATCATCTCGCCGAACATTGAGTACCCCATCTTTTTCGAGAAGCGCATGACAGTCGACTGCCCCACGTCGAGACGCCGCGCGAGCTCGTGCGAGGTCACGTCCTCAATCTCGTCGCCGTTCATGATGAGATAGTCGGCGACCTTTCTCTCCGCCATGGTGAATTTAGGGTAGAGACTCTTGACCCTTGTGGTGAACAGCGCAATCACCGTCCAAATAAAAAAGGCCGGGGAAGATCAACTTCCCCGGCATAGGCGTACTACCAGAGGCAATGCTAGAGGTCCTCTTCCTCATCAATCATATCCGACCGGCCGGCGCTTTCCTCAAAAAACCCGACTCCTCCGGGAACCGACGCGCAAAGAAGGTCCACGACTTCCGAAGCCTTCGGCCCATCCTCAATGCTCAGGGCCGCTTCCAGGATCGCAGCCAAGTTCATTCCGGCAACGACCTTAACCTGGTCGTTCTCATGCGCAATCATGCAGGCGCGGTTGTAGGGGGTGCCGCCGACCAGATCGCAGATAATCACAACCGCCTCGCCACATTCTGCGATGTCCCTCAGGCGGGACTCGAACTCATCCGGCGAGACGGCCGGGGTGAAATCGGCAAACGATACAGCTTCCTCATTACCAGAAAGCATAGCGACGGCAGATGCAACGCCCGAAGCGTAATGCCCGTGCCCAGCAAGTACCAATCTCATCGGGTTATCTCTCCTTCTGCAGGCTTGGGCTTCTCAGCCCCCTCCAAACATTGAATTTCCTGGGCAAAACCGACCAAGAGACGGCAGGCGATTGCCTCGTCGGGAACGGATGGATTCAAACCCGTAATAGTGACGACTGCATTCTCGAGCGGCATCGAAGCGAGAATCTCCTCGATCTTTGCGGCCTGCTCGTCGCCCGTGTTGGGAACAAAGAACCCATAGGCGGCGGCGCGAAGAATAAAGAAAGGCATGATGCCGTGCTTCAGGCAAAGCAGTGCAGGACCGAGGAAGCGCTCACCCCTGCAGAGCTTACGGATGGGCTGTCTAACAACGCGCTCGATGCGATCGCGGAAATAAGGGCTGCTGAACTTGCCCAGCATGGTCTCGAGCAGCGAGTCGTCCGGCACGGGGATGCCGAACTCAGCCTCAAGGGCTCGCCTTCCCTCTCTCCAGGCTTTTCCCGCAAGGTCAGCGCAGAGCTCGTCGGACGCAGCGTCGTTAAGGTATTCGCAGCCCTTGTAAGCACCCATGAAGCCAAGCGAGCAGTGAAGGAGATTCTCGCTCCAGATCTTCTCGGCCATGCTCAGCTCGACATCATTCGAGCGCTGGAAAAAGGACGGGTACTCATACCCCTCGTCGAAGAAGAAGCGGTCCTCGACCGGAAGAATGGGCTTATCGTCCCCCTCAAGGGCGAGCGGCCCCGCGTCTGGGTCGGACGAGAAGGTCACCTTACGGTTGGCCTTTGAGGTAATGAGGGCGACTTGATCGTCGAGCACGGTGAGCTCGTCTGCGTCAAGCAGCTTCTCCAAGGCACCCTCGAAATAGCTGCGAAGCCCGACGAAGTTGCCGCCGATGATCACCGCCGCCTTATGGGCCATGCCCTCCTTGATGCGCAGGCGGATCATATCGGCGAGGTCTTGGGCCACGGCGTCAAAGGAGGCGGGAAAGACCGCAATCGCTACGAACTCTGAGTCGGCAAGCCTACGCAGATAGGCCTCGCGGTCCGCCTGGACGTCAAATACCTCAAAACCGTCGACGCGAATCTGCTTAAACGTACCCGTGTCAAGATTGGTCTGTTTGGTGACGTAGTATCCCTGCTCGCGGAGAGCGTGCACCAGATTGGCGTCGATGTCCGCGAAGGCGATGTCGAAACCGCCCTCGGAGAAATACAGCTCGCCGAATGTCCCTCGACCAGTACGACCGGCGCCAATGATCGTCACCTTTCTCATTTGACGCACTCATTCTTTTCGTGATAGCTGATTGCGATACAGTCCATCTTTCCGGAAAGCACAAGCGGGCCGTACCCAACAGGGATGAAGAGCGTCTCTCCCAGCGATATGGGCTCGCCGCACACGGTGCCGTTCCCGCCAACGCACGTCACAAAGAGGAAGCTGTCGTGCTCAAAGGACGCCTCGCCGTCGACCTTGTAACGCAAGGCGACGTACTCGCCGGGAACGTCGTGATACACGAAGCGAGTCACGCCGTCCTTCTTTACGCCCTCCGGGCGCTCCGCCCTAAAGGGGAGCTCCGGGAAACTTGCGCAGGCGCAGACGTCGTCGATGCTGAGCGGGCGGGCGGGGTCGTTGCGGTCGTTGTCATAGAAGCGGTACGTGATGTCGCTGTTCGTACCGAAGGTCGCGGAGACTTTGCCGGAGCCCCAGCCGCCATGGATCACGCCGGCGGGCGTGTGGACGAAGTCGCCGTCCTTGACCTCGAGCTTCGTGAAGAGCGCATCCCAGTCCTTCTCGTCAATGCAGCGCCTGAACTCCTTGGCGTCCATGGGCTTGTGGCCAAAGAGCCACACGCCCTTCTCGTCGGACTCGTCCAGGGTGACCGCGCCGGAGACCTTGCCGCGGCAACCCTCGTGCGCCATGGCGTATTCATCGCCGGGGTGGGACTGGTAGGACTGGAAGCCCTCGTTGCACGTGATCGTCATCCTTACGGGGAACACCTCGTCGGAGCAGCCGAAGAGCTCGCGGTGCGTCTGGTAAAGCTCGGAGAGCGTCATGCCCATGCCCGTCACCGGGTTATCGAGCTCGCCGGGAAGCGCAAGAACGCTGTAGATCGTGCCGACGTTTTCCAGATCGGTCTTCAGGCCAAAGCGGTCGATGAGCTTATGGCCTGCCCACACAAAGGACTTGTACAGGGGTTCGATGCGGTATACGGAGTGATTGCTTATCTCCATAGGTTGCCCTCTCTGCTACAGAATTCCGACGAGGCCGAGCACCACGACGATGCCCATAAGGCCGAAAATCACCTTGGTTACGGACATGCCCTTCTTGGAGAGCAAATACCAGCAGCCGATGACCAGAAGCAGGCTCAGCAGGTTGGGAAAGATGCCGTTGATGACGTCCTGCAACACCACGGGCGTTGCGTCGGCGGAAGCCGCGAACGACAGCGGCGTGGACAGCTTCACGTAGGACGCGGACAGCGCGCCGATGACGATGATTCCGAAGAGCTGGACCGCGGTCTTGATGCGGTCCATCGCGGTGCCCATCAGCGTCGAAACGGCGTCCTTACCGAGGGTGTAGCCGTTGTTGAAGAGGACGCGCGCATAGGCCCACAGCAAAATCGGGGTCGCAATGATGAAGAGCGCGACGCCAAGCGGGCTCAGGACATCGCCCGCGCCGGTAAGCGAGATGGCGATGGTGGTGAGCAGCGGAAGGATCGTCGCCTGGACAAGGGAGTCGCCCACGCCGGCGAGCGGGCCCATAAGCGAGGACTTGACGGTTCGGATCATCTCGTCGCTTACCGGCTTGCCCAGGGCCTTCTGCTCCTCCATGCCGATGAGTATTCCCCACAGCACGCTCGCCGTCGTCTGCTCGGTGTTGATGAAGTCGAACATGCGAAGCATGCCCTCGCGCTGGCCGTCCTTGTCGTAGTACTTCTTGTAAAGAGGGGCCATATCGTAGGCATAGCAGTTACCGTGCCAGTTCTCGAGGTTGCAGCAGGTCAGATACCTGAGCTGGTAGCGCCAAAAGAGGCGGTCGAGCTCTTCTTTGGTCAACGGCTCGCTGCAGATGGGCTCGGAGCTCTGCTCGGCCTCGTTTTTGATGATGTCGCTCATTGTTTTTACAGCTCCACTTCGTCATCGTCGGTGAACACGTTCGCGCTTGCGCTTGCAGTCGATGCCTCAGGACGAGAGTCGATCTTCCAGTACAGGAACGCCAGGGCGGCGGCAAAGATGGCAATGGGGATGAAGCCCATGCCCATGGAGGAAACCATCATGAAGCCCAGGACAAAGAAGATGAACATCCAGTTGCCGACAATGTTGAACTTGAGCAGCATGGCCATACCGACGGCGGGCAGGACGCCTCCAAGAAGGCCAAGCGCGTGCATGACGTTCTGCGGGACGACGGCAAGCAGGCTGTCCACAGCGCCGGTGCCCAGGTACATCAGGACGAAAACGACCGCGAAGTTCATGGCCGCCAGGAATGCCTGAGGAAGAATGACGTTGCCGAGCTCGATCTTCTTGTAGTCGACCTCCTCGATGCCCTTACGGACGATTCCGGTGCACACCGTGTTGAAGGCACGCATCACGTGAGTAAGGTTTGCGGTAAGGATGGAGATCGGCGCCGCGATCGCAAGGGCGGTACCGGTATCCAGACCGTTGATAATCGCGATGGCCATGACAGGATAAGAAACAACGCCCACGTCAATGGAAACTGCTCCGCCAACCGCGAAGGCACCCATGTAGGCAAGCTGAAACGCAACTCCAAGCTCAAGGCCCTTTTGCACATCGCCAAAAAGAAGTCCCACAAGGAGGCCTCCCACAAGCGGTCTCTGGAGCGTATAGCGCCCGAACACCATTCCCCCGAAGGAAGCAAACGTATTTGTGAGGTGATAAAGAAGCGCGACAAGAAGTACCTGAACAAAATAAGCCATGTTAGATGCCAGCCTTTCTCTTTGCCTCGGGCCAGGAAAGATCAGGGGTAGTGAACGCAGGATTGATGATCAGCTTGACGCCGCGGGAATCCAGATAATTCAACGCATCGATCTGAGGCTCCGTGAGGTACAGCATCTTTTCGACGAGCTTTGCGCCGTCACAGTTGGGCTGCGGACCGCAGTTGAGGACGCCGTCGAACTCAAAGCCCTGCTCCGCGAGCTCCTGAGCAGTCTCGGGCGTCTTGAAGATCACGAGATAGCGTTTCTTTGACGCAGATGCCTCGGGCAGCTTCTCGAGAGCTTTCTTGACAGAAAAACCGAGCACGCGAATGGATCCGAGCGTGTTTGCGAAGACTCCGAGCATGAACTTGTCCCGAGAGATCTCATCATCGACGATGATCACGCCATCGACCGGGTTCTCTTTCGTCACCCTCGTTGTCGTCTGGCCATGCACCACACGACTGTCAACGCGATAGTGAGCGATCAATTCAATACCCCTCTCCAATTCCGGATTCAATGTCTGTAAGGAAGGCCTCCGACGATATAATCGCACAACGCGGATTGAAATGAACCAAGAGAACCGAATTAAGTCGTGAGTGGCTGGTTTATTTGGTTCAGCGGTATACAAAGAAACCCCCTGCCGTA